>ERZ773037.2040-NODE-2040-length-10208-cov-3.395844_pt1 | contig 10208 bp, 21 predicted proteins | sample MGYA00511466_ERZ773037 | MGnify/ENA primary metagenome ERZ773037 (study PRJEB29015, sample SAMEA2738146) | human oral metagenome | biome: human oral; feature: human-associated habitat; material: saliva | place: China | collected 2202 ...
AGGGGAGGAATCCAGCAGCCCTAAGCGATGTGAATTGTGTGCTCTTTTTTCGTGCATAAAACAAACCCTTTAACATCAATGGTTTAAAGGGTTTTTATTTATTTTATCGAGGGGAAAAGGGGCAGTAAAGGGGCAAAATTTATAGTTTTATCTTTTCTAACTTGCTAGATATATCTGATACCATTTTTTGGGTAACGTGTGAATAAATTTCAAGTGTTGTCTTTGAATCAGAATGACCTACACGATCCATGATAGCAGTTAACGGGATTCCTAATTCAGCAAGTAAAGAGATATGAGAATGTCTGAACATGTGAGTAGTGATATTTTTGTCAATACCTAGCTTTTTACCATGATTTTTTAAAGGTATAATAACTCTGGCACTTGTTATTGGCTCTCCTAGAGTGTTGATGAAAATAGAATCAGTATCAAATCCGTTTTTTGTATTCTCTATAATTTGCTCTTTGATAATATCTAACACTTTTTGAGGGGCAATTATAATTCTATCTGATTTTGCCGTCTTTGGTGCAGTTCTCTTTTTAAGTCTAAAATCGTATGTATGCCTTATGTGGATCGTCTTTTTCGAAAAGTCTATATCGTGTTTGTAACTTAAGGCAGCAAGCTCTCCATATCTCATACCAGTTAGAAAAAGGACTTTAGCTATACGGATATACTTGTTTAAACGATAATCACGCAAAGCCTCTTTTTGTAAAGTTTTAATAAAGAGGTTGAACTCTTTTTGATCCAAATATTTTGTCCTTTTCTTTTTTAAGTCGTCGGAGGTTGTAATTTTACGGGGGAGCTCGACAAAAAGCATTTCATTGCTATTGATATAATTCATTCTAAGAGCGTACTTCATAATCTGATTGAGTTTAAATTTTATTTTGGCGGTATAATTCCTGGAACGTCCGTCTTTAATCAGTTGATCTACTACTTTCTGCAGTAATCTACGGTCAATGTTTCTAACTAGATAATCGCCCTCTATCTGATTAAATATTTCATTTTTTACATGGTTTGCTGCATAGATTGTTGATTCTCTGACCCCATTTTTCCAATTATCCTCAAACTCATCATAAAGCTCTTTGAATGTTATATCAGATATGTTTTTATTTTTATCTTCTAGTTTCTTATTTATCTTTTCTTGCAAGAGTAAAATAGCTTGATTTCTTGCTTGAGGTGTTTTCTTCTCCATCGTGACTGAGACTTTTTTTAATTTCTCAGTATATGGATCTTTGTATCGCTCAAAAAATTTATATTTGCCGTTTGGCAATTCTTCCATCCACATTGATTTTTCCCCCATTTCTTGATAAAATGAGTATAAGAAAATGACCTTTTTAATGGTTGTTTCCTATACATAGTTTCCTCACGCTCTCCTCGGCCAAAATTTGAGCGTGGGGATTTTTTTATTTCGTTTCAAAGAAATTTCCGCAATTTTTGCAATGCCACTGTTTATTTCCTTTTTTCCCTGCAAAACCAGCTAAAGCACCAACTCCACCAGTCAAAACAGCTCCACCAACGGCCTTTCCAACAGAAAAGGCTTTTTTATCTTGTTGTAAGAAAGAGACATCTTTGGAGTTACAATTTGGGCAAGTGATGATATTCTGCTTTTTCTCTTGCTTTTTCTTCTCTTGATTTGCTCTAAATGCTTCAAGTTCACGTTCTCTCTGCTCTGGAGATTTTTTTTGGTCATCAATCACTGCACCTATGACACCTCCAACAAAAATAACAATTATGATAATAGCAATTATATTCATTTTCTCTCCTTTTTTAATTTTTCAGCATCAAATACGCATCAACGTAAATTAAAGGTACGCTTTTCTCTTTGTTACTATTTGTAGTATATTCGTAAGAAAGCAAGTAACGTCCGTTTACAGTCAAATGATCTTTTTCTAAAAATCTTTTTTCTATACGTTCAGTCTCCATGAACAGCATATAGAAATTGCCACTAGGCTGTGTAGCCAGTATTTTTGTGTACTTACCTTCTTTAAAAATTTGTACTATTTCCAGATTGTCGATTCTCATTTTTAAAGAGAAGAACTTTTCTGGTTCCCGGAGAAATGTTTTGTAATCATAGATTTTATAGTCATCTGATTTGTAATTGTCTGTTGTTACTTTATCGACTTTGGAAAGTAATTTATCAAAATAGGTTTCCACACTTATATCCTCATCAGATGAGGATGATTGTGTACTCGGAGCGCTTGATGAGTTTTGTGTTTGATTCGTACAAGCGGTTGAAAGAAAAAGTGCACAAAGTAATACAGACGATATAGAAAATATTTTTTTCATTTGATCCTACTCCCTTTTCAATTCAGCAAAGCCAAATATTCCTCTTTAACCATTGTTTCGTCAGCAATGGTTTTTAAATTATACTTTTCCATAAATACCAGGTAATTAAATGTAGTGGCATCTTCAGCTATATCTAACTCGGCCTTTATCAGATGATGAATCATATTTCGGTTAGCTTCAAGCTCACATTTCTCCCTAAAAAGGCGATAAGTATCTGGCGCGTGGTTTCTATGGCCTATCTCATGTAAAGCGACTTGTACCCTTTTCTCATCAGATATAGCATCACTCAAAAACATAGTTTGAAGGGCTGGGATATAAAAGGCCTCATCTGGAAATAGACCATCTTCAAAAATCTCTATATCTATACCTAGATTTTGAGAAAATTCTTTTTCAGTCATAAACAATCCAACCTTTGATTATTATTGCTTTCTGAGATAAATTTCTATAATGTTTTGAATTGCTTTTTTATCTTCTTCAGTTAGTGGTTTCCCATTGAAACGCATAGCGGTAGAGGCTAACTCCTCAACATCTACCTCTTTGCCTTCAAAAAAGAATTGCTCTTTATCACTTGCAATTGCAGAGTTATCCGTACGCCCTAGAAGATAATCCGTGCTAACATTTAGGTAATCGGCAACTTTTTCTAACGGCTCAGAATTAGGTTTTGATTTTGCCCACTTTGAAATAGAGCCATTTGATAAATCAAGAGTTCGTTCAAGTTGTGCAACTGTCATAAAACGTTGTTTGACAAGCTCTTTTATTATCTCGTAAGTATTCATTTCTAATACCCTCCAGAAAAAAATCTAAGAAAAATAGAAATATTTCTATATTTCTATTGACAATAGAAATAGTTCTGTGGTATCATGGTATTGTACTTGGGAGGTACACAAAATAATAAATACTACAGACGCAGAAACAGATAAAATCTGTATTTGCTACTTTTCTTATACTCTTATAATAGAATAAGTTCTATTATTTGTCAAGAGTTATCGGAAATAAAACGTAGAAATATTTCTAAAAAAGGAGGAAAGCATGATTTATGACACTATCAAAGATGTTGCTGCAAATCAGGGGATATCAATCTATCGCATTGAGAAAGATCTGGAATTTCCAAATGGTTTGATTTCGAAATGGAACAAATCCACTCCATCAGCATCTAATCTTGCCAAGGTTGCTAAATATCTTGGCGTGACGACAGAGAAGCTACTTGGTGATGGTTAGAAAGGAGGCGATATGGCAGATGAAGATAGCCTAATTGGTAAATATCTAGAAATTTCTGGGGAGCTTGCGGGATGCATTGAAGCTGAAACAGAAAAAGACCTACTTGTCCGTAGGGCGATAGTCATTAATGGGCATATCGGCTTATGTGAGCAAGCGGTCTATGTTGATAAGAAAGTGCTAGATAGCTACTGGGTCAAGATAGTAGAGTTATCTGCTATTCCTGAAACCATCAACAGCGTTGACAGCACTGATTTGGTTAGGAAATGGTTGAACATGTAAATTGACACTCTCATGTCCGTTGACATACTCAACACATTTCACCAAGTAATGCTCAGATTTATGGTCTGCTGACCTAGCGACAACAGAGCCGATAGTAGGAATAGCGGGCAACGTCATTGGTACAGGTTCGACACGACCATCAATCATGATGTGACAAGTAATCATGACTTATTCTCCTTTCATGTAGGGTAAGTCAATTATAGCAAATTTAAAAGGAGGAGTTATGACAGATTTTAAAAACTTAAATCTTCAGCTAATCTTTCAGAAACGCGACTGAGGATTATACAGCGGTCAGAAATGATTTTCTGAGAGATCCAAAACTTGAGCCAGCAACAATTGGGATATTGATGGTCATTCTTAGCAATAAAGAGAATTGGCTTGTCTATCCAGAGGAAATAGCTAAACGGTTGAATATTAGCCGCGAAATGGTTTTAAGGCATTTCAAAAAGATTGAAAAAGCTGGATACTTACGGACTGTCAAAAAAAGCCTCGGCAGAGGGAGAGGAGTTCAGACTTTCAGATTCTTCTCAGATACAAAAATAACTGATTTTCAATTTGAAATAATGTTGCAACGTCTGGATGAAGCGATAGCTATGAAGAAGTCTGAGTTATCCACAATTGATTAATACAAAGTTGCGTTTTACAACATTGTATTTTACAAAGTTGTATTTTACAACGTTGTAAAATAAGACACTAACAAATATTAAATAATAACAAGTATTAACTAACAATAAATACTAACTAACAACAAGTACTACTACTCTTAATAAATAAAAGAGAGAAATTTCAATTTCTAATATAGGGCTTTGAAAGGGGGGTGAATGGTGTTAAGAGCACTAGAGGCGTTTATATCTGCGTTTATCTTGTTTGTGTCGATATTTATATTTTGGGCATCGCTTTACTGGTATTTTGATGTTCTTCGTTTCCGTGAATTTTTTAAGGAGATTTGGAAATGTTACGAAGAATGGAAAAGAGAAAAGCGTGGCAAGTAATCCGAAGTTTTCTGAGCCTAGCATAACTAGGAGATTTGCAGTGAAAATTATCGAGAAGAGCATATAAAAGGCTTCGTTGAAGAATTTATTGATTTTTTTACCAATGTTCGGTATTTCAATCAGAATAACTAAGATAGAAGCGGAGAGTATGAAAGCGACCAGAATTGCGAGCAAGGATTGTTGAAAATTTTGTGTAATGTCAGAAAGATCTAGTTGGTATTTGGTAATCGAGAGTAACAGTAACTCTAAACCTATACCAGCAGAAATTAATAGGAGACTAAACAAAGTATTTGATATCTTGCGCAGTATCGTTTTCATAGTGTACCTCTACTAGATTTTTCTTGATTATAGCATGATTGTATTAAAAAACCAAGGGCAGCAAAAAAGCCCACTGATAGAGTCAGGAGCTTACAAAAATAACTAACTGAATTATATCACGAAAGGAGCAAATATGGAAGCAGTTCAAATCGTGAGAATTAAAGATGTGATCATCGAGAAGATTTCTGCAAACGATGAAGAACTAGAGCACATCTTTGGATGTTCAAAACGGCAAGCGGGAGATATGAGGCGAGAAATGAAAAAATTGCCTAGTCAACAAAAGCACCTCAGAAATGATGGTCAGCTTGTCACAATCAAAGGTTTTGATGCTTATCTGCAATATCGAGGCAGTCAGTCATGGAAGAAAGAAATGGCTAAAACCGTTAAGATGACACGATAGCAGAATAACAAACTCATACTTATAGATAATAAGGGAATTATAGAGTTTTTAAAGGAGGAAAGAAATATGCCAAATTGGGCAGAGGGTACTCTTAAATTAAGAGGCAGACGCGAAAACGTGACATCAGCTTTAAAAGAAATGCTATTAGAAAATAAAGACGCAACGCTTGAAGAAGAATACGATGGTACTCTACTAAGATTTAGAAATGAGTATGATTATTTTTATATAAACGGCACAAGGCGTGCGTTTATTTCTGGTAAAGATATTGAAATTTGGTTGGATGATGATTTTGTGATTATCGAACTTGAAAATTTCAAACAAGCATGGGCAGCATCAGCTGACAATTACACAGAAATTTCTAGTAAGTTTGATGTTGATATTAAAATTTTCACTTTTGAAATGGGTATGGAATTTACACAGGAAATTGAAATTTCAAAAGGTGAAATCATCAAGGATATTGTAAACGAAAACTTTACTAACTATTCGTGGGATGTGCCTTTTAGCAGACTTGGAGGATAGATAATATGGCTGATTTAACATTTGCAGAATTGCAAAGAAAAATGCAAATTGAAAAACAAACGAAACAGGGAGTGAAATATCCTTTTAGAACTGCAGAGGACATAAATAATAAATTTAAGTCTCTTGATAGTGGTTGGAGTGTATCATTTCCAGAAGATGACATCATTGAAAAAGGCGACAAACTGTATTATAAAGCGACAGCTGTTGCTAAAAGAGAAAGTGATGGCACGATTGAAAAAGCTGTTGGGTGGGCTAGAGAAGAAGATGTACCAATTTTTCACACACAAAAAGGGGATGTGAAACAGATGCAAGATCCACAATGGACAGGTGCGGTTGGTTCTTATGCTAGAAAATATGCTTTACAAGGTTTGTTTGCCATCGGAGGTGAGGATGTTGATGAGTATCCAGTAGAAGAAAGCCAAGAACAAGGACATAATAATCAGCAAAAGAAACCAAACAATCAGCAAGCCCAAGAACAAAATCAAGTAAGGTACATTGACAACATTCAGTATCAAGAAATTATCAAGAACGTTGAAGAAATTGCGACGATTAAGGGAGCGCCATTTGATACAGTTGCAAATTTTGTATTGAGCAAGTACCAAATAGACGATTTCCACCAAGTGCCAGTTGATGGCTATAACATAGTGATGGAATATCTCACTAAACAAATTCAAAAAGCATACGAAAAACAAGGGGGTTAATGTGCTAAGTGGCAAATTTGGATGTTTAGAGTGTGGTTACTTATATTACAAGGCCACAACAAATAATGATGATTGGACTTTTTTAGAATGTCCACGGTGTGGTAGCTATAATACCAAAGAATTAAATCAAAGCGAGGAAAAATGATGAAAGATGTAACTAATAGCTTGACAGAAATCAAGGTAGATTTTCAACCTGCAGTAATCAATGTTGATTATGATAGCGTTGAGAAACAACTTGCAGCAATCGTTGCACAGTACACAGATTATGAGGTGACAGCATCAACTTACAAGATTGATTATGATGAGCGTACACGCCTTAATAAATTGAAAGAGGCGCTGGAAACTCGACGTAAGGAAATCAAAAACAACATCAATAATCCATACAAGGAATTTGAGAAGTGGTACAAGAAAACAGTTGAGCCACTGGATAATGTCATCGCAAACATCACAGCAGGACTTAATGCGATTGATGAACATGAACGATTGATGCGCGTGGATGTCGTGCGTGCCACATTTGAGGATAAGTGTATGGTCGCAGGGATTGAAAAATCCACATTTGCTGACAAATACGATGAGTACAGCCTCAAGAAACATTTTAAAACAGGCAAGTATGAGCTGAAAAAGACAACACTTGATGAAATGGATGCTTTGGTGCTTTCAGAATTTGATGCCCTGGAAGAATACAAGGCCAACAAGCAAGCTATCCAAGAGCAAGCTCAAGAGTACGATTTGCCAGCTGATAGCTATATCAGACATCTTGAAGATGGTAAGAGTCTTGTTGATATTCTCAAGATGATGAAATCAGATCGTGATGCTGAGATTGCACGCAAAGAGCAGAAAGAGGCTCAAGAAAAAGCAGAAGCTGAACGACTTGCAGAGATTGAACAATTGTCCAAAGAAAATGCAAATGCGAATATCAAGGCTTACGATGCCGAAACAGGCGAGATTTTGGAACAGGGGACAATTACACCAGAACCACAAAACAATGCGCGAGAGGTGTCAAAATTTGAGCCTAGCGAGCCTTTAACAATTAACTTGCGTTTGACATTGCATGGTGGAAAATCTCAGCTTGATCAATTGAAAGAATGGCTTGAGGATAACTTTATCAGCTTTGAAACTTTGGAGGGTTAGGTGGAATTTAGAAAGTATCAACTTATTTTAGAATTTGAGGAGGCTAACAGGCCTCTCTCGCAAAGTGAAAAGAAAAGCCTTGCTACCTACTCTATCGAGTATTTAAAAGTGGGGCTAGATAGCTTAGAACGTGAATATTGCAACAGGAGGTATGCACAATGAAATTTAATGAACTGATTGAAAATGTAAAAGGTTGGTCAACAGCTAAGGAGCTTGACAAAGCAAGCCCATTATCTCAAATGCTCAAACTCAATGAAGAGTGGGGGGAGCTCAATGGTGCGACAGTACGAAAGGATAAGGAAAAGATAGCTGATAGCGTTGGAGATATGATGGTTGTCTTGACTATCCTAGCTCAACAGATGAACTTTTCTAAAATCCATTTGTCTCTCAATCCAGATGAGAACGGACAGCATAACTTTCATTATGTAGATCAATGGTCAGTAGAGTTACTGTACTTGCACATTGCTAATGAAATTGGGCTGATTGCGCGTGGTTTGGTTGATGTTTCAACTAATACAAATCGCATTAACGCACGCACTCAAATTCAGTTAAGTAGCCGTAATATTGCTATTTATCTGATGTTTGTAGCTAAGAAATTTGACTTGACTTTGACAGAGTGCCTTGAATTTGCATGGAATGAAATCAAAGACCGTCAAGGAAAGATAGTGGATGGTGTGTTTGTTAAATCTTCTGATTTAGAGGAGGTAAAGGATGGCACAAAATAAATATTATGTATCGGCTAAACGGGATAACCTGGACTTAGGGATGGTAGTTGAGGCTGAAAATTACTATATGGCTGCTGTAAAAATGTCATCGTTACTATGGGATGAGTTTAGTCTTGATGATGTGATTGTTACAGATGTTGATGCGATGGAGGTAAAGGATGATAAATAACGTTGTTTTAGTAGGGCGACTTACAAGAGATGCTGAACTGAGATACACGCAATCTAATATTGCGGTTGCTACGTTTACTCTTGCTGTAAATCGTCCATTTAAGAACGAGGCTGGAGAGCGTGAGGCTGATTTTATCAATTGCGTTATCTGGAGACAGTCAGCTGAAAATCTTGCTAATTGGGCTAAAAAAGGCTCTCTTATCGGAGTTACAGGAGTAATTCAAACACGTAGTTATGATAATCAACAAGGTCAACGTGTTTATGTCACAGAAGTTGTTGCTAGTAATTTCCAATTACTAGAAAGTCGTAATAGTCAGCAAAATAATCAAGGCCATCAAGATCATCATGGCGTTTATCAACAACAGGGTTACGGCAACCAGGGCAGTTCTTTCCAAAATGGAAATAGTTACGGACAACAAGGTAGTTTCTTTGAGGGGAACACAACAAATCCAGTTCCTGATTTCACCCGTGATAACAATCCATTTGGCAGACCGACAAACCCATTGGATATTGACGATTCAGATCTGCCGTTTTGAGGTGATTTATGAGTGAAGAAATTTGGAAAGAGATCAATGGTTATGAGGGGATTTATGAAGTTTCAAACCATGGTAGAGTTAGAACTCACAAAGATAAAACCACACATAGCCAAAGACATGGTATCAGGCATTGGAAACAGAGAATTTTGAAACCTAAATCAACAAAAACTAGAGAACCTAGGGTGTCTCTATGGAAAAATAAGAGATCGAAAGATTACCTAGTACATAGATTGGTTGCAGAGGCATTTATACCAAATCCAGATAACAAACCGACAGTAAATCATATTGATGGCAACCCAGAAAATAATCATGTTAGCAATCTTGAGTGGGCGACTTACAAAGAAAACAATAATCATGCTTTCGATAACAACCTAATCAAAACAGGAATGAGCATCATTTTAGTTGATAAAAAGACTAAAGAAATACACATGTTTAGAAGCATGGCGAAAGCTAGTGAATTCTTAGGGCATAACCACGGTTATTTGAGCAGTATATTGTCACATGGTCAGACCATATCCCAATATGAAATATACACTAAATTATAGGAGTTACTAGATGAATAGAGTTAAAGCAGACTTACAATGCCCATTTTGTGGACACTGTAAAGTGGTTAAGGTAGGAGCGCATCGCAAGGCTATTACTTGCCCATCGTGTAAACAAGCTATTTTCTTGTCGTGGGCAACTGGTGTAGAGGGCTATGTGGATGAGCATGGATTTTATTTCCACGCTTACGAGCCTTTCAATATCCGAAAAATCAACCAAGAGTTTCAAGATGCTTTTGAAGATGCACCACCTAAACACTCTTTCACCATCAGAAATAAGATGAGAGGGTGATATAGTGCAGAAAATGATAGTATGGGCGTTGTTTGATAGTGGTAACGGCTCATATAGTTTTTGTACTCTCAAGATTTAAGTAACTGTACAACAACGCCCTACGT
>ERZ773037.2043-NODE-2043-length-10200-cov-3.249975_pt1 | contig 10200 bp, 7 predicted proteins | sample MGYA00511466_ERZ773037 | MGnify/ENA primary metagenome ERZ773037 (study PRJEB29015, sample SAMEA2738146) | human oral metagenome | biome: human oral; feature: human-associated habitat; material: saliva | place: China | collected 2202 ...
CGATCCTACACAATTCCAGGTAGTATCAGAAGGTGCAGCCTCCCCTACACCGCATAAAAAACGCTCTTCACACAAGGCATTTAAGATTGTGGCAATTATCCTTCTCACAATCGTCCTTGGAGCAGGTATCGGAGTAGGTGCGTGGGCGTGGAACGCCAACCAAAAGAACAACGCACGCAAAGACGAGGTCGTCAAACTTGAAGATTCCTACAAATCACAGGTTGACGCTATCGAAGTCAATCCCACCAGCGAAAGCGACCGCTCCGCCCTTCTCGACTCATACAAACAGCTTGCCGATCTTCAAGACAAGATCACCAAAGATCAAGAGGGTGGGAAGTTCAAACTTGCTGACAGCTCCGATGACAGCGGTCTTGAAGCCGTAACCAGCTCGATTTCCGACAAGCAGAAGAAGATTTTTGATTGGTTCAACAACGATTACAAAACACGCCTGAAAGCAAACAGCTTTGACGAGAGTGCTTCCGCGGATTCCATCGACGAAACAACCCTCAACAATCAGCTTGACGCGCTCAACAAACTCAAGAGCGATCTTGATGACGAAAAGATTATCTGGACGAATAATCCCAGCAAAGACTCGGATTATGACTCGTACGTAAACAAGGTCAAAGAGCAGCTCACAAAGGGTAACTCGCTTAAAAAGGATCTGAAAAAGAAGGCCGATAAAGACAAGCAAGACGCCGAGAAAGAAAAAAGATCAAGCGAAGCTGCTACGCAAAAATGGGTCGGCACATATTCCGGCATGGGTACCGATAACAAAAAACTTGAAATCGTTCTGAAGAGCGACGGCAGCGTTACGTATCGGGAAGGCGACACCAAGGTAACCGAAGGAACGTGGAGCGGTGACGAGAATACCATCAAGATCAGCTTCGGTGGCAAGATAAGCACACGAAGCGAACCGTTTACCATTACCTCAAAAGACGGTGGCCGCACCATCGCAGTCAGTTCTGACAGTGGTACATGGCAAACCGACTATCTGACCAAGCGATAAGCACGGAATTATTTAACTTGCTGTGCCTCTATCCGCGACGTCACCGCAACACGCACCGTCTGCACACATTGTTTCAACAGTACGTAGTATCACGTTAGGAGACAGTATGAACACAAAAACAAACACCATTCTTCGCTACATTAACGTAGGTTTATGCTGTCTTTTAGCGATTCTTTTCATCCTTCCTGTTATGAAGCTTGATGTCGTACAGCCCGATGGCGAATACCTGATCAACTTTTCAATCGGACAATTCCTTGGCTTTGCACAGCTTATAGACGACTTTATAAAGTCCTACAGCGCTACTCAGTCACTAAATGGTCAAATGTTTGCTCTTATCGCAAAAGAAACCAAAGAGCTTTACATGCTTATCTTCTTCCTCATTCTGCCGCTTGCAGGTATTCTTCTTTCTTTGCTTCCCCGCACTATAAAAGTTTCTTGGCTTACGGGAGTAGCAGCCCTTATATGCTTAGTGTGTTTTTCCGTGTTCTATCATCAGGTTGAATCAAATACCTCGGCCTTCAATGCCCAGATAGGCGGATTTTACACGATGAACTCATACCAACGCAGCAGCTACTCCTATACGCTCAGTATGGCTCCGTACGGATACCTCTACGTTCTTTCGTGTCTCACTTCCATCGTAGTAAGCATTGTCCTCTTTATAAAGCGCGAGAAGTCCGTAGCAGTGCAGGTTCTTGTCGACCCAACAACCGGAAAGGTCATCGGGAGCGCTCCTGTGGCTGTTCCGGGGGCACCGGTGCAGACCGCGGCTCCCGTGACAACGCCGGCAATACCCGTAGTCCCTACGGTTCCAACCATAACCACTGCACAACCGCAAACGGCGCAAACGGGAACTCCAATGCCGGTCTCGGCTCCCACACAACCGCAAACAGGGGCTCCAACGCCGACTCCAAGTCCTGACTCACACGTCAGTCCTCAACCACCGATTCCGGGAGCTCCCTCGAACGAATAGTCCTACGCATGAATTTAAGGAGAAGTCCTTATGCTCTGTCCTCACTGCGGAACAGAAAACCCTGACACATCAACGATATGCTCAAACTGTAGCGAGTCTCTGTCTGACAGTACAGACAGTGCTGATAGTACAGAAAGCGCTGACGGCATCGATAGTACAGATGGCACTGACAGTCCTGACAGTGAGGTGAAGCACGACGACGAAGATAATGACTCCGGCAGTGAAGCTGAGTCCGATGATGGTGACAACCTCAACGAACAAGCCGACTCCTCAACGGCTGAGTCTGATAACCCACCGGTTTTCTCGCCACCTACCATGTCGCCGTTTATTGGAGATGACGCCGATGGCTCCATCTTCCAGCCGAGTCTTTTGTCGGACATCGACTATTCGCAGTTCGACGTAGTAACGGACGGTGCTGTAGCAGACGGCGCAGACATCCCAACGACTCTCAAAAAACCGCGATCAAGCAAGGCAATTAAGGTTGTCAGCATTGCGGTATTGGCCGTTGCGCTTTGCATTGCGCTCGCGGGCGGCATTTGGTTTTTAGTGACCTCTCAGCAAAGCAGCGCAACAAAGTCAGAGGTGCAAAAACTCGAAGAGTCCTATCAATCCCAGGTAGATGGCATCGATGTATCGCCGACTGAGGACAGCAGTCGCACGGATCTTCTCGCCACATATCAAGACCTTGCCGATATTCAAAGCAAAATTGACGACGACCAAGCGGCCGGAAAATTCAAACTCTCCGATGGCAGTAACGATCCCGATCTTGTGGCCGTAACCAGTTCGATTTCTGACAAACAGAAAAAGATTGTTGACTGGTTTTCTTCGGACTATAAAACGCGGCTTGCTGCCAACAGTTTTGACGAAGCCGATTCCGTCGATACGCTTGACCAGGAAACCATCGACTCCAGAATCAGTGCGCTCAAAAACCTTCAGACTGACATTGAAAATGAACGGGTTATCTGGGGAGGAAACACCGGCAAGGGCTCCGATTACTCCAGCTACGTTAATCGCATTACCGAACAGATTGCTCGCGGCAACAAGCTCTCAAAGGAGTTGCAGAAGAAGAACCAGGCCTCTGCCCACAATGCCGAGAAGAACGGGTCGCCAAGCAAGAAAGCGCAGGACAAGTGGGTTGGTACGTATTCCGGAATGGGTACCGATGGGCTTTCGTTGGAAATTGTACTCGGCAGTGACGGCAGCGTCGTGTACCGCGAAGGTGGTACGAAGGTTACAAACGGAAGCTGGACAGGTGATGAGAATAGCGCCCAAATTTCATTTGGCGGTCAGGTCAGTTCTGTCAGCGAGCCGTTTACCATTACCTCTTCAAACGGAGGCAAACATATTGCCGTAAGTTCCGACAGTCCCTCATGGAATACCGACTACCTGGACAAACAGTAGCGTATACGACAAAACGCCTTAGAACCGACCGGTCATTCTCGACTCAGGATCCGCCGCGGCAATGCGTTTGCGCAGTTCGGCGATGGCTTCCGGGATTTTTTCCACCTCATACGGTGTCATCTGATACACCCAGTTAATCCAGTTGCGATACAGCAAATTGGCATGCGCGCGCCACGTAAAAAGCGGCTGGCGCTCAGGATCGTCCTCGGGAAAATAGTTCTCGGGAATCCGAATGGGCAGCCCCTTGTGAAAGTCCCGCCAGTATTCCTCCGCAAGAGTGTCGCGACCGTACTCAAAGTGCCCGGTAACGTAAATTTCGTGGAAGTCTCGCGTGGCGAGAAGCGCCGGACCAGAGTCAAATCCCTCGGAAAGCACGGCGAGCTCAGGGTGCTTGGAAAGCTCTCCCGTATCAATGGCAGCGTGCCTAGAATGTGGCATGCTGTGCACTTCATCGAAGCCATTTGTCAAAAACGAGTATTCATCGCAGAGACGCTGCGGAAAGATGCCAAAGAGCTTAGAGCCCAGCTGTTTCTTGGGGATACCGTAAAGATAATAAAGCCCCGCAAGCGCACCCCAGCAGAGGTACATCGTTGAAAAACAGTGCTCCTGCGACCAATCGATAATCCGACAAAGCTCGTCCCAATAGTCAACATCCTCATAGCGCATGTCTTCGAGGGGTGCTCCCGTGACAATCAGCCCGTCGTAGTTTTTATGCTCAAACGACTCAAACGTATCGTAGAACGTTACCAGATGATCTTCGGGCGTGTGTTTAGAAACATGACTTGAGATACGCATAAAATCGCAGCTCACCTGTATAGGAGATTTCGAGATGAGTCGCAAAATCTGCGTTTCCGTCTGAATCTTTGTAGGCATAAGGTTGAGAATGGCAATCTTAAGCGGACGAATTTGCTGATGTTCAGCGACCTCTTCTTCCAGCGCAAAAATCCGCTCCTGATGAAGTGTGTGTTTAGCCGGCAAACCATCCGGAATATTAATCGGCACGCCTACCCTACTTTCTTCCTAACGGCAAGATCAGCTGCAAGACTCCTTGCCTAAAAACATCTGCCACGAGCAGTTTAACAGTCAAATCCATAATGATTCCACATAATCATAGACCAGCCGGTTGATTGTGCGCCTCGCGCTACAAAAATTTAACAGACAGTATACGTATAGACAGTATACTTATATGCATGGATACTACTTTTGCCGAGCTCGGGCTAAACGAGCGCATTCTTACGGGCGTGGAGACGCTTGGCTTCAACACGCCAACCCCCATACAGGCTGCGGCAATCCCCGCCGTTTTAGCGGGAAAAGACGTGGTCGCCTCCGCACAAACCGGCACGGGCAAGACCGCTGCCTTCGTTCTGCCTGCGCTACAGGTTATCGATACGGACCCTGAGGGCGAGAAGACCGATCGCCCCGAGGTCCAATGCCAGCCGCAGGATGAGCAGCAGCAAAGCTCGCAGCAGCAGGACAGCCAACGCCGACGTCAACGTGGGGGCAAACGTAGGCGCAACAGAACTCGCGATCCGCAGGCGCTTATCGTCACGCCTACCCGAGAACTTGCCACGCAAATTGAACGCGTTGCCACCACAATATGCAAAAGCACCGGTCAACGCGCGGTTATTATTACCGGCGGCGCAAAGCTTAAACGACAGATTTCTGCCGTGCAGGCAGGTTGCGACCTTTTAGTTGCTACTCCCGGGCGCCTTCTGGACCTGATTGAACATCATCAGGTCAACCTAAAAAACATCAAAGTTTTTATTCTAGACGAGGCAGACCGCATGCTTGATATGGGATTTTGGCCCAGCGTGCGCCGCATCATGAATACGCTGCCGCCTAAGCGTCAAACGTTGCTCTTCTCGGCAACACTACCTCCGTCAATCACCTCAACCATCGACAATATGCTCCACGACCCCACGATGATTGAAATTGCGCGAACCGGGCAAACTGCCGACACCGTTGAGGAACATCTGTGTCCCGTCGTGCAGGGACAAAAGGTGAAATTACTTGAATCTTTGATACGTTCTTTTCGTCCTGCACCCGAGCGAATCCTGGTCTTTTGTCGCACGAAGCTTCGCGTGGACAGTGTTTATGCGGCGCTCAACAACGCCGGTTTCAAGGTTGACGTCATGCATGCCGACCGGCCTCAAGGTGCTCGCACCCGCGCGCTAACCAAGTTTCGTACCGGCAGCATTCAAGTTCTGGTTGCAACCGATGTCATGAGCCGAGGCATTGACGTACAAGGCATAGATGCCGTGGTCAATTTTGACGTACCACTGGATCCCGAAGACTACGTCCATCGCATTGGACGTACCGGGCGCGCGGGAAGTGCAGGTCAGGCGTTTACGTTTATGGCTCCGGATGAAATTACTCCGCTCCGCGAGATTGAATACTTTACGAAATCGCTCATTGCAGCGTGGGATCTCCCCAATTTTGGATATAAGGAAGGTCGTATCGTGCTGCCACAAAACCGACCTGCTACAAAACCTGTACGCCCCATGTTCTCAGGTTCAAAAGCACGCGGACGCGGCTTTGGTGGTCGCTACGGAAGACACTTTTGACCGCTGGCGACGTTCCCGGAAAAAAGCTTTGAGCTGGGCCGCCGCCTCATCAGCAAGCACGCCAGACGTTACTTGGAACTCGTGATTCAATCTTGGATCGCAGCTTACGTCATACAGCGTGCCAAGAGCTCCTCCCTTGGGATCGCAGGCTCCAAATACACATCTCTCTATGCGTGAATTAACCATCAGACCTGCGCACATAAGGCACGGTTCAAGCGTCACGTACACCGTGCAGCCTGTGAGTCGCCAGCGTTTCAGCACACGGGATGCTTCTTCCATGGCGAGAAACTCTGCGTGTGCCGATGGGCTATTATCAACCTCGCGTCGATTATGAGCGCTTGCAATCACCTCTCCATCGCACACCACAACGGCTCCGATGGGTACTTCTCCCTTGGCTGCGGCAGCGGTCGCCTCCGAAAGCGCAAGCCGCATGTACTTCTCGTCACGTGCAGCACTCTCATCACGCACAACCTCTTCGTCGTATGCAGTACCCTCATCACACGTGCCGCTCTCGTCACGTGCAGCACTGTTTTGCTCACTCTTTACGATAGTCTTCTCGCCGTTTTTCTCGCCATTCTTGTCGCCGTCTTTCTCGCTATCGGCACCAAAATCTTGAGAACTCTCTGTATTTGTAAAATAATCCATCAGTCTCCTCGTAAAAAGTTGCGTTATGAGGTAGGATAATACCGCTTTGGAGAGGTGGCAGAGTGGTTGAATGCGGCGGTCTTGAAAACCGTTGAACGGGAACACCGTTCCGAGGGTTCGAATCCCTCCCTCTCCGCCATTTCCGTCTCAATTTTAGCTCATATTTGTATCATCCATACGTTTTGGGTACACTTACATCAATTGGCACTGCGATTGACCTAGTACATCGCCGCACGTGAAAGGACTGGATATGGAAATCGCAATACTTATTGTCGTCGTTCTTGTGATCTTGCTGGTACTTTGGGGTATTTCGGTCTACAACAAAATTATTCGAGCCAACAATAAGGTCGATAACGCATGGCAGACCATCGATACACAGCTCCAGCGTCGAAATGACCTCATTCCAAACCTTGTTGAAACTGTCAAGGGCTATGCAAAGCACGAGTCCGGCACACTTGAGGCAGTAATCGCAGCTCGCGGAGCCGTTGCATCCGCTCGCACACCTCAGGAAAAGATGGAGGCTTCGGGTACGCTTTCCAATGCGCTGACATCGCTTTTTGCGGTTGCTGAAAGCTATCCTGAACTTAAGGCAAACGAGAATTTCCAGCAGCTTCAGTCCGAGCTCACCGATACTGAGAATCGCATTAGCTATGCACGTATGAGCTACAACGATGTGGTCATGGATTACAACAATGTCATTGCTGTCTTCCCCAACTCCCTCATCGCCGGTTCACGCTTTAAGCCTCGTCAGGGCTTCACCGTTGAAAACGATGCAGTTCGTCAGGCTCCGAAGGTGCAGTTCTAAACGCTTTGCTTTGTTACATCTGTCCGCCTGCTGCACCCGGTTACTGACCGGGTGCAGTTTTATTTATCCAAAGCTACAGGCGGAAAGCCATTAAAAAACCTGCCAAAAAATTCAGAGTCACAGAAGTTTCTCGCTTCCCACAAAACCTCTAGCTGCTACAATGCTCTTGGTATGAGTGGCTTTCGCTACCCAAAGAGACAAGGAGAAAGGTCAGCATGAAACCTCGACCTCACAGTCGCTGACCCCTCACGGTGTGCTCAATTACACCGTCAGGGGTGTAATTGCAAACTCGCTGCTTGCGCACGTGCAAGCTGCACAAAGGAGCACACATGATTTACCTATCCCAACTTCTTGGAAATCCCGTAATGGATTCACAGGGCGAGAAGATCGGCGTTGTTTCCGATCTTGGCATTGCCACCGGCGAGGTTTTTCCTCGCATCACGTCTCTTGCCTTTATGGGGCCCGGTCGCACGCCCCTCATGATATCTTGGCGCAAATACGTGGAATCCTACGATGAAGACACCATTACGCTGAAGGTACCCTCCACTGAGATTCGCTTCTCGTACCTGCAACCTAATGAGGTCCTTCTCGCCCGCGACATCCTCAATAAGCAAATCGTCGATACACGCGGCATCCGTGTTGTCCGCGTCAATGACCTCAAACTCTCCGACACCAGCTCAACGCAGCTTCGCCTGCTGGGCGCCGAGGTGGGCGTGCGAGGGCTTTTGCGCAGCTTGTCGCCAAAACTCGAAACCATCGTAACCCGCGCTGCCCGCGCCATGGGTCGCCCCATACCGGAGCGCATCATTGCGTGGAGCTACATGGACTTGGTGGAACGCGATCTTTCCAACGTCAAGCTGTCCGTCTCACACAAAACCCTCGATGAGCTGCACCCCGCCGATGTCGCAGACATTATCGAGCGACTGGATTCCCGTCTGCGGAGCCAAGTCTTTGCCCAGCTCGATGACGAGCAGCGTGCCGGTGCAATGGCAGAATTCAACGACGACGCCATGGCCGTTGAGCTCATCGGCGGCATGAACGAAAAAGAGGCGTCACGCATCCTGTCAGAAATGGATCCGGATGACGCAGCCGAGCTGGTTTCCGAGTTGAGTTACGACCGTGCCGAGAAGCTCCTGCGCTTGATGGGCGTTAAAGAACAGCGCGCCATCCGTCAACTGCTGGGATATCGTGAGGACACCGCCGGCCGTATCATGACCTCGGAGGCACTCTCGCTGCCGGAAGACCAAACGGTTGCGTATGCGTTCGAGCGGCTACGCGCTCTTGACGAGGACTTTGAGACGGTTCGCTACCTTTACCTCACGGATTCCGACGGCCGTCTTTCAGGCATCGTTACCTTGAACCAACTTATCGTCTCCGACCAAACCCAAAAACTCGAAGAGATTGCCAACAAGAACCTCGTTACCGCATCGCCCGAAGACGACCAGGAAGACGTTGCGCGCAACATTGCCAAATACAACCTGCTTGCCATGCCGGTTGTCTCGGATGACCAGCGCCTGCTTGGCATCGTCACGGTCGATGATGCACTGGACGTCCTCGAAGAAGAGCACGCCGAAGACCTGCAAATTGCCGGCGGCAGCTCTGATGGCGACGGCAGCGAGCGGAGCCGCGACGTCATTTGGTTTTTCCATCGCAACATCTGGATCTTCTTCTGGATTATCGCAACGGGCGCCGCATCGGCCGCAGGCTCTCTCGTCTTCAATACAAATATTGCTCCAACGCTGGTGTTTCTCGCCTGCCTTGCCATGCCGGTGGCGCTTATCCTCGCCGACGACACCATCAGCTACGTCACCAACTTCTTCCTTGAGGACGATCCCGGAAGCGAAGACTCCCCCTCCATTCTGGGCTTTGGTTTCCGTTCATTGCTCTTGGGTCTTCTGGTGTCGGGCGTGACCGCCGCACTTGGAGCCGGTCTCGACGCGGTTATTATGAATTGGCTGATAGAGGTACCTGCGGGATCAATCATCCATCACATCGTGGTCTCGGCATTCGGTGCCGCCGCTCTCTCGGCCTTGATTTCATTCATCCTTACCCCGGCATACCTTGCCATTCTTCGACGCCGTGACGAGAAGAACCAGGAAACCTCAGGTTTCGCCCTCTCCCTCATCTCAATGGCCATTGCCGTGGTAACTTACCTGGCAGCCGCCGGCGGTCTTTTTGTTCTGCAAACCTCTGTCGGGCTGGTCTTCTAATGTATGACGAGAACAACAAGAGAAACAATACTCCGTCTGCCTCTGCCGAACATAAAACGCTGACCCAAGACCTCTCTCCCACCTCAACCGAAGCCAAAAAGGTCAAAAAGAACAGCTGGAAGTATATCCTCATGGCCATGGGACCGGGACTGCTCGCGGCATTTGCAGGTAACGACGCCGGTGGCATTGCAACGTATTCCAGTGCCGGTGCGTCGTTTGGTTATACGCAGCTCTGGACCGTGCCTATCATGTGCTTTTTGCTCATCGTCGTACAGGAAACCTCGGCGCGCATGGGCTGCGTCACCGGCAAAGGCCTCGCTTCCCTCATACGCGAGCGCTTTGGCATCCGTCTCTCAACCCTCGCAATGTTTGCACTTTTGATATCAAATATTGCAGTAACATTCTCTGAGTTCGCAGGTATCGCCTCAAGTATGGATCTTTTTGGTATCCCAACCTATGTTTCGGTACCTATCAGCGCTCTTCTCGTCTGGATCCTTACCGTAGGAGGATCGTATCGCCGTATCGAAAAGATCCTTTTAGCCATCAGCTGCATTTTTGTTACGTATGTAGTGGCGGGTATCCTCGCAAAACCCGACTGG
>ERZ773037.2044-NODE-2044-length-10198-cov-2.523021_pt1 | contig 10198 bp, 9 predicted proteins | sample MGYA00511466_ERZ773037 | MGnify/ENA primary metagenome ERZ773037 (study PRJEB29015, sample SAMEA2738146) | human oral metagenome | biome: human oral; feature: human-associated habitat; material: saliva | place: China | collected 2202 ...
TAAAGAGGCACCCCAAAGAGGAGATTAGAGCTCCCCACCAAGTTTTGTCTACGAGCTTATACCAGAGCGAGAGGTTGAAGTAAACCCCCATCATCAGTTCGCCCCACATGGCCAGAGGCACGACCTTCAAGCCCTCCCGATAGTCGGCTCCTACGAGATATTGCAAGATCTCCATCCCCGCCATTACGCCCACAAAAACGAATAGGCTACAGATGAGGAAGTATTTCATAGCCAGAGCGTACGAGCGTCGTCTCTCAGCCTCATCTCCCTCTCTTTTGTTGAAGACGAAGGGTTCGTATGCGTAGCGAAAGGCCTGTGTAAACATCACCATGACCATAGCAATCTTAAAGCAAGCGCTATAGATTCCGAGCTGTGCCTCAGCCTCCACGCGGTCAGTAAGAATAATCGGGAAGAGTATTTTGTCTGCCATTTGATTGAAGATCCCGGCAATTCCCAAGAGGAGAAGAGGCAACGAATAGGCAAGCATCCGACGGAGCAGGGGTGATGAAAAATGCCATCCTGCGGGCAATATATACGGCAGTAGCATCAAAAAGATAACGCCATTGCTGATGAGATTGGAAACAAATATGTACCCAACGCCAAACTCGGGGTCATAAAACCAAGAGATCAACTCGGGAGCGACTCTCCAAATCCAAGGGCAAACCAAGAAAAAGAAGAGGTTAAGCCCAATGGAAAGAGCGATAAAAGTCAGTTTTATGGTAGCAAAACGCCAAGGGCGATTCTTGTAGCGAAGGTAGGCAAAGGGGATTGCCATAAAGGCATCTGTAGCAATAATAAAGATGAGCATTGCCACCAAGTCGCTCCGATTGGCATACCCCAATAGCGAACTAATCGGCGCTAAAAAGAGAAGGGACAAGAGGGCAAAGAGCGAAGAGGTAGTCCCCAGCGAGATAAGGGTTGTAGAGTAGACCTGCTGAGGATTGGGCTCCTTATTTACAAATCGGAAAAAGCCGGTTTCCATACCGTAGGTAAGGATAGCCATAAGAAGAGCCGTCCAGGCATAGAGGTTGGTTTGCACACCAAACTCACCTGTGGAGACCAAAACACGGGTATAGAGCGGGGTTAAAGCCCAGTTGAGGAAGCGCCCCAAAATACTGGACAAACCATATACGGCAGTGTCTTTTACCAGACCTTTTAGTGCATTAGCCACAGCGCAATAGAAAGAAAAGATTACTGCTTACCGAAGAGGACTTGCCGATCTGCAACGATGGCACTCTCAGCCCAATAATCCGGAACAAAGTGCCAATTAGGACGAGCAGCAAGAGGAGGAAGAACCGAGCCTCTAGAGCGTAAAATATCGATCATATAGGTACGCACCTCTTTTATTGTAGACCAGAGAATGCGATCCGCCAGCTGATCCTTGGGAATACCTGCCCCTTTTGTAAGCAAGCCGCCTCCGCCATTCCCTCTATAACTATTGAGAGCGACTGTGTAAATATCATCCAAAAGGAAAGGCTCTCCCGACGACATCTTCTCTATTTTGACACGCTGACCTGCGGGCTTACTCACGTCCACTGTATAGTCAATCCCCGCAGCACTACTAAAATTGAATGTGGGATATTTTGTTTTGAATCGGGAAGAAGAATCCGCATTTTCCTCCAATAGAAGGATATGGTCACTTGCCGACTTCATTTGATTCACCCAGTGGCTATAAGAATACTCCAGATAATCTTTGATCTCTTGCCCCGATAACTTCATCACGTAGAGGTAGTTTTCATAAGGGTAGAAAGCAAACATCCGCCCCATCGTTAGTTCCCCTCGCGGAAGCGTTTGGGTAACAGAGAGGGGAGCTGCAAAGGAGATCTTTGCCCCTGTAATGGTGAGTTGAATATCATGTATCAAGGCAAGGTAATCCGAAAAACCAAACAGAGCATCCTCCGTGCGGATAGCCGTAAGGAGGTTGACAACAGGCTGCTTTACAAAGTGCTCAAGAGCCGTAGCATCGGGAGCAAACTGCTTCATAAACTCCTCATCCGGGTCGTAGACATCCAGCTCCGTAAAGTGAGCTTCGACCTTCTTACTGACCACCTTGCCATCCTTCTTGTGCAACGTAATGGAGACATCACTCACCCTATCGAGATGATTAGCAGGGTTGATGATAAAAATAGAATCACCCTTGGGGTTTACACGCTGCTCGGCGTGCTGCTGGTGATCGTGCCCATAGAGTATGAGATCGATACCTGCAACGGAATCCGCAAGAGCAGTAGCAAAGTTTTCATTGCTCTCCCCCTCTTTATCCACGCGCCCTGCGTGTAGCAAAGCAATAACCACATCGGGGTTTTCCTTTTTTTGGATAATCGGGAGCCAATGGCGCGCCGTCTCTAACCCGTCAGCAAAGTACATCCCTTCATAAAGCTCACTAGGGAGCCATTGAGGGATAGCCGGAGTGGTAAGTCCTAAGACGGCAATACGTACTCCGCTGCGCTCTACCATTGTATAAGGAGTAAAGTAGGTTGCCTCAGGATTTTTGGGGTCTCGCAAAATATTGGCAGACAAAAGAGGGCACGCAGTCTCCTTTACAAAGCGGTCGTACACGCGGTGCCCCGTCTCTACATCGTGGTTGCCCACAGCCATTGCGTCGTACTGCAAGTAGTCAAGCATACGAGCCGCAACGTGCTTTGTTGTGGTGTCTACATAATTGTAATAATAGGTAATAGGCTCTCCTTGCAATAGGTCTCCCCCATCCAATAGAATAGGCTGCTCTCCCTCAGCTCGCAAGGCTCCCACATAAGAAGCAAGACGAGCCATAGAGCCGGTCGTGGGGCATTCCTTCACATAGTCGAAAGGCAAGAAATTGCCATGCACATCCGTAGTATGCAAGATGTGCAACGTTATCGTCTCCTCCCCTTTGGGGCTACAGGCCACAAGAGAAAGGAGCAAAACTCCCAAAGAGACGAGACGTGTAATATATCTGTTTGACAGCTGCATAAAAGAATAAAAGCTTAAACTTGGAGAGACAACTTAGAGCCGAGTAGTGCTTACCCCAAGCGACTACCCGGAGCAATCTCATCGCTCACAATCATTACTTGGAGGCGTTCTGTCTTATAATCCACAGCCGAGAGGATCATCCCCTGCGACTCAATTCCCATGAGCTTACGTGGGGGGAAGTTGGCAATGAAAACGAGGTTCTTACCCATCAACTCTTCGGGTTCGTAATATTTGGCAATGCCCGAAACAATGGTACGCCCTTCGAGTCCATCGTCTAAGCGGAAGCGGAGCAACTTGTCGCTCTTAGGCACCTTAACGCACTCCAAAACACGTCCGACACGAAGGTCCATCTTCATAAAATCGTCGAAGGTTGTGTTCTCGGCGATGGGTTCTGCCTTGCGCTTGGCCTCATCATTGGCAGCCTTGGCGGCAGCAAGTTTCTGCATCTGAGCATCGATAGCGGCATCCTCTATCTTCTCGAATAGGAGGAAAGGCTCGGCTAGCTGATGACCGGGCGCGAGCAAATCGGCACGTCCCAAACTGCTCCAATCAAAGGGAGCGACACGAAGCAAATCGAGCAAACGACGGGTACTAAAGGGGAGGAAAGGCGCAAAAGCAATAGATAGATTCGCCGAGATCTGTAGGGCAACATGCAAAATAGTAGCCACCCTCGAGAGATCCGTTTTTGCCACCTTCCAAGGCTCGGTATCGGCAAGATATTTATTCCCAATACGTGCAATCTGCATCGCATCACGCAGAGCATCGCGGAAGTGGAACTCATCAAGATGACGCTCAAGGTGCGGCACCAAATCGGCCACCTCCTGCAAAGTTGCTTGGTCGTACTCTGTAAGCGCACCCATCTCGGGCACCTTCCCCTCAAAATACTTGTGGGTAAGCACCACGGCACGGTTCACGAAGTTGCCATAGATGGCCACCAGTTCGTTGTTGTTACGAGCTTGGAAGTCTCGCCAAGTGAAGTCATTATCTTTTGTCTCGGGCGCATTAGCCGTAAGCACATAGCGCAAAACATCCTCTTTGCCGGGGAACTCTTGCAAATACTCGTGCAGCCAAACTGCCCAATTCCGACTCGTGGAAATCTTGTCCCCTTCGAGGTTCAAGAATTCGTTAGCCGGTACATTGTCGGGGAGAATGTAGCTCCCCTCAGCCTTAAGCATGGCAGGAAAGACGATGCAATGGAAAACGATATTATCCTTACCAATGAAGTGGATAAGTCGAGTCTCCGAGTCTTTCCACCACGTCTCCCACGTCTCGGGAAGAAGTTCTTTTGTATTGCTAATGTAACCGATGGGGGCGTCAAACCAAACGTACAACACCTTCGGCTCCCTCCACGGGAACGGGGATTCCCCAATCAAGGTCTCGGCTCACCGCACGTGGCTGCAACCCCATATCGATCCAGCTCTTACACTGACCGTATACGTTGCTCTTCCACTCTTTATGTCCATCGAGTATCCACTCACGAAGCCAGTCTTCGTAGCGATCCAAAGGCAGGTACCAATGGGTCGTCTCTCTCAGCTCGGGCTTTGCTCCACTGATGGTACTTTGGGGGTCGATGAGGTCAGTCGCGTTAAGAGATGTACCGCAAGACTCACATTGATCTCCATAGGCACCGGGTTTGTGACAATGGGGGCAAGTTCCCACGATATAGCGATCGGCCAAAAAGGCTTCTGCCTTAGGGTCGTAGTACTGCTCACTCGTACGCTCTATGAACTTATGGTTATCGTAGAGGGTACGGAAGAACTGAGATGCTGTCTCGGCGTGCACACGACTAGAAGTGCGAGAGTAGATGTCGAAATCGATACCAAACTGCTCAAACGACTCCTTGATGAGCGTGTGATAGCGATCTACCACCTGCTGAGGTGTGATGCCCTCGGCTTTGGCTTTGAGAGAGATGGGCACTCCGTGCTCGTCAGACCCCCCAATAAACAAGACCTCCTCTCCTCGCATTCGTTTGTAGCGCACGTAGATGTCCGCAGGGACATACACACCGGCAAGGTGACCTATATGCACAGGTCCATTGGCATAAGGAAGCGCAGTTGTAACGAGGGTACGCTTAAATCTTTTTGTAGAAGGGTCGTTAGTCATCTCTATCTTCAGTTGTACGTTGTAGTATATCTCGTGCAAAAATAGTAATAACTCGGCATATTCCCGATACTCTAGAGGCTGCCCGACCGAAAGGTGCCACTTGGGAAAAATCGACAGCCTCCCCCATGGGGGCAAAAACGTTGCCTGAAAATAAAAAATCCACAGGGCAAAAATTTTTGACTTCTGGCCTAAAATCAAAAATTTCTCAGCCAAAAATGGAAATACTTTTTGGCTGTATTTTTTGTCATTTTCAGCTGAAGGATTTTCCAAACCATCTAGCAGGCTACAAAGGCTTCCCTCGAAGGACTTCTGAAATAGTCCGCTACCGAATGGGAACACAACCTCTTTTAGCCCGAGATATCTTGCTCAAAATTTGGTCAGAAGAATTTATTTGCATTACCTTTGCAGCAGCAATACGGAGAGCATCACGACTTTTGACGGTCTCCTACCTGCGGAAATAGCTCAGTTGGTAGAGCATAACCTTGCCAAGGTTAGGGTCGCGAGTTCGAGTCTCGTTTTCCGCTCCAAACAGAAGTTTTCATATAGTTGTTTAGTGATACCCCTCAAGAGAGCAGATCTTTTGAGGGTGTTTTGTATTTAGATCTCTCTAAAAAGCGGAAAAGGAAACATTGTACAACGCACCTAATTTTGCTACCTTTGCACGAGATTGTAGAATAATACATACTAATAATGGAACGAGTAGTAAGTGGTATTAGACCCACGGGGAACCTCCACCTGGGGAATTACTTTGGGGCTGTGCGAGGATTCTTGGAGATGCAGCATGAGTACGATTGTTTTTTCTTCATCGCAGACTGGCACTCTCTTACTACCCATCCCCACCCCGGAGACATCGTACGCGGTGCCAATACGATACTTGCCGAATACCTCGCCTGTGGACTCGATCCCGAGAAAGTAACCATCTACCGGCAGAGTGATGTACCCGAGGTGCTCGAGTTGTATCTCTACCTCAACATGAATGCCTACCTAGGGGAACTCGAACGCACTACCTCCTTCAAAGACAAGGCGCGCCAGCAACCCAACAACGTAAATGCGGGGCTACTCACCTACCCCTCTTTGATGGCGGCAGACATCCTTATCCACAAAGCCGTCAAGGTGCCCGTAGGCAAAGACCAGGAGCAAAACATGGAGATGGCTCGTCGGTTTGCACGCCGTTTTAATACGATATACCAGACCGAGTACTTTACCGAACCCGCCTCCTGGCACTTTGGAGATAAGGCAATAAAAATCCCCGGGCTCGATGGATCCGGCAAGATGGGCAAGAGCGAAGGAAATGCCATCTACCTCATCGACGACGAAAAGACCCTTACCAAAAAGGTGAAACGAGCCGTAACAGACGGCGGCCCCACAGAGCCTAATAGCGCAATGCCGGAGCCTATTGCCAATCTATTTACGCTGCTCAAGATCGCCTCGTCCGAAGAGACTTACCAGCACTATCTTTCCGCCTACAACGATTGCTCTATCCGCTACGGCGACCTCAAAGCTCAGCTCGCTGCGGATCTCGTTGCCCTCACAGCGCCTATCCGCGAACGCATCGTAGAGCTAAGCAGCGACCAAGAGTTCCTTAACAAGGTGGCTCGTGAGGGAGCAGAACGTGCTCGAGAAAGTGCCCGTAAGACGCTCGAAGAAGTACGCCACATCATTGGCTTCATGCCCACAATTCGCTAAAATTCATACAAATAGGATACAGAACATGGATCTAAAAATTCAAGGTCGCATTATAGCCGTCCTCCCCGAAGTTTCAGGGATAAGCAAGGCCGGAAATCAGTGGAAAAAGCAAGAATATGTATTGGAAACCTTTGACCAATACCCCAAAAAGATCTGCTTCAATGCCTTTGGTAATAAGGTGGACGAGTTTGCCATCCAAGAGGGAGAAACCCTTACCGTCTCCGTAGACATTGAGAGCCGTGAGTTCAATGGCCGTTGGTATACAGACATCCGCGCATGGCGCGTAGAGCGTGGTGCAGAGCCATCTATGAACCCCATGGACGGATACAGTGGTGCCCAAGGGATCTCCGGAGGAGCCCCCTCATTCTCTCAGGCACAGCAGGTAGCTCCCCAGACACAGAGCGAGTTTAACGCTCCGGCCGAAGGCGACGATCTGCCTTTCTAACCTCCACGACAAAGACAGGGAAGGAAGAAAGAAAAATGCTTCTCCGGAGGGAGAAGAAAATAGAGACGTCACAAAAAGGCAAGCCCTTACTCAGTACGAGATAGGGCATTGCCTCTTTTAGCTTAGAGTAGTACTAGATATAGAGAGTATATGCAAGTGCGCCTCCTCGTTGTGGGTCCCACAGAAGATCGTCTACTCACCTCTCTCATTGAGGGGTATTGTGGGCGCATCTCTCATTACATTCCCTTTGAAATAGAGGTAATCCCCAACATATCGGGAGGGCAAACTCGCTATGACTTAGCACGACTCAAACAGCTAGAGGGCGAGCAAATCTTACGGAGAATAAAGCCCAGTGACGAGGTGGTTTTACTCGCCGCAAAGGGCAAAGAACCCACGAGTCAAGAGCTAGCCACTTTGCTTGAGAAGAAGATGCTCTCCGGCGCCAAGCGTTGGACGTGGGTGGTAGGAGGGCCTTTTGGTTTTTCACAAGAGGTGTACAATGCCGTTCCTCAGCGTCTGTCTCTTAGTCGCCTCACCTTCACTCATAATATGATTCGCCTCCTTGCCGTAGAGCAACTCTATCGTGCTCTCACGATACTAAACAACGAACCCTACCACCACAATTAAGACAAAACCCATAGAGAGCCATAGTAGCCTTATGATAGATTTCCTAAAAGAAGCAGACATTGCGATGACCGTATGCGACCGCGAAGGACGCATCATCTACATGAATAACCAAAGCAAAGAGGTAAACCAAAAGCCCGGGACAGACTTGATGGGAAAGAACATTCTTGACTGCCACCCCGAGCCCGCACGTTCTCTGCTCGTGCGTATGATGGAGAACGGCGAGAAGCATGTGTACACCATAGAAAAGAAGGGAAAGAAAAAGCTCATCTATCAAATTCCTTGGTACGAAGAAGGAAAATACATGGGCTTTGTAGAGCTGTCTATGATTATCCCCTTCGAGATGGATCACAAAATACGCGGCTAAACCCTTTTAGCTTTAGGAGTTATGGTCAAGTCATCCTTACCTTCCCAAAAACGCACGCTCCTACTCGTCATAGGATTAGAGTTATGGGTAATAGGGATTGCCCTCTATGCCCTGCTCAAAGAGCGTATTGTCCCCTCTTGGGATTTTTACCTTCTCCTAGGAGGTTCACTAATCCTCCCCATCGTACTCTATTTTGTGCTGAGAAAGCGCGATGCCATTAAAGCTAAAAATCGGACTAATGGCGCCAATAATCCGCGCGAAAACAATCCATAAACAGGTGTACGACACCTAAATTTTCCTATTTGATTGGATGAATACTCCTCTCTATCCTCTGCGCTTTGCCCCGATCTTCCGCCCCGTACTGTGGGGTGGTTACCGCATTGCGCCCTACAAAGGTATCCTAAGCGAGCCTAGAGCGATAGGAGAGAGTTGGGAGTTATCACCCATGGAGGGGCATACTTCTGTAGTGCTAGAGGGAGCTTTGGCAGGGGTTTCTCTCACAGAATTGATGCAAAAAGCCGGGCGTTCTATCCTAGGAGAAAAACATTACAGTCGCTACGGCACACGCTTTCCCCTCCTCATCAAATTCATAGATGCCCGAGAAGACCTATCGGTACAGGTGCATCCGTCGGACGCTTTAGCCCCCTCTCTTGGGCTCCCTCACGGGAAAAGCGAAATGTGGTACATTGTAGATGCAACAAAAGGGGCTCGTCTCTCGGCAGGATTTGCCGCCTCCACAACTCAAGAGCAGTACCAACAAGCGATTAAAAACGGCTCTATTACAGACCTCCTTCGCTACGACTCCATCGCTCGTGGTCATCTCTTTTATATCCCGGCAGGGCGCATTCACACCATCGGGGCAGGCTCTTTTATTTTGGAGGTACAGCAAGCCTTGGATGTAACCTACCGCATCTTCGACTATAATCGTCTCGATAGTGCCGGAGAGACGCGCCCCCTACACCTCGAAGCCGCAGAGAGAGCTCTCGACTTCGATGCCACCCCGCCCTATCGCATTGATTACCACGAGGAGCCTAACCAAGTCAATGTACTGCTAGAAACTCCCTACTTCGTATTCTCCACCCTTCCGCTCACCCAACCCCTATGCTACATGCCTCCCTCGGGAGAAAACGAGTGCGTAGTCTTTGTCGCCCTTGAGGGAAGTGTCTCAATAAAAGATAGCTCCAGCTACGAAGTGGAGCTGCCTTGTGGTCACACTCTTTTATTCCCGGCGGATTGTCTTCCTGCCTACATCACGCCCCGACAAAAAGCGCGTCTTGCTGCCATTACCATTAGCAATACCCCTCCCTCTGACCTCTAAACAACGTTAGATATGCCCGCTATTCCACCCATTATAGACACAACTGCCACAACGGCTCCTCCCATCACAGAGGTGCTAACTCCCGATAAGTTGACAAACATCGACTACGGGGGGCTTCTCTCAGACTGGCTAGAGAAAGCCATCAATTTTGGCGTCCGCGTCCTAATCGCGGTACTTATATTTTATGTAGGACGCCTCATTGTAAAGTGGCTACTTCGAGTGGCAGATCGTGCCATGGAACGTCGTAAACTAGAAGCTGCCGTACGTGGGTTCTTGCATTCTATTCTCAAGGTAATCCTACTCATTGCCGTAGTGGTTGCCGCCATTAATGCCCTAGGGGTAGCCCCCGTATCATTTGCCGCTCTTATGGCTGCTGCCGGAGTTACTATCGGGGCTTCGCTCAGTGGGCAACTGCAAAATCTGGCCGGCGGCGTTATCATATTGATTACTCACCCCTTTCGGGTAGGTGACTACATCTCTGCGGGAACAGTAGAAGGGATTGTAAGCCGTGTCGCCATCTTCTTTACCACTCTTACCACGGTGGACAATAAGTCCATCTATATCCCCAATGCCAAAATCACAAGCGACGCCCTCATCAATTACAGCGAAATGAAATTGAGACGCTGCGAATGGGTGGTGAATGTAGAGTATAACACAGACTACGAACGAGTACGCGCGCTCCTAGAACAAATTGCCATTAACGAAA
>ERZ773037.2054-NODE-2054-length-10164-cov-14.352953_pt1 | contig 10164 bp, 7 predicted proteins | sample MGYA00511466_ERZ773037 | MGnify/ENA primary metagenome ERZ773037 (study PRJEB29015, sample SAMEA2738146) | human oral metagenome | biome: human oral; feature: human-associated habitat; material: saliva | place: China | collected 2202 ...
TACAGATTTTCCAACTTATTGGGATTAGTCACACACACTTTTTGTCCTATAACCCGTATTACCTCATTCTTTTCATGAACAAATAAGGTGTTGGGCTAAACAAGAGGAGTTACATGATCTAGATATTAATAAATTTTATGGAGTAAAAAAGAATTGGTCTTTAGATGATAAATATGAGTTAGTATATCAAGTATTAGCTGGGGAATCTATACGTTCAGTAGCTATTGATGCTGGAATTAATAGTGGTCTACTATATAAATGGGTTCATAAATACAAGACTTTGGGATACAATGGTCTTATCAATAAGCCTAAATGACGACGACAAAAGACTTATAACATGAAAGTAACAAAGAATATTTCATCTAGACAACTCAATGAGAGTGAATACGAGGAACTGATTCGCTTACGAGCTGAAAATGAAGTCATAAAAAAGAACTTGCCTTGAGAGAAGAAAAAGAAGTTGTACATCTCAAGGCGACATAGCAGCGATTAGTGAAACACTCCGAAAGTAAGGATATCAACTAAAATATCTTCTAAAAGCTATGGGAATAGCCAAATTCATCTATTATTTTGAGCCTTCTAAAGTGGATCTTGTCGATGAAAGAAATATATAACTTAAAGAGAAAATCCAAAAGATTTTTACAGAGCATAAGGGATGTTATGGTGTGCGTCACGTATATCAAGAACTTCATAATTGAGGTTTTGTAGTCAATCATAAATGAGTATATACTTTTCCCTGGGGAAAGTGTTATTTATCACTTATCCTAGATATGAATACGAATGAGGTTATTTCCTATGACTTGGCATTAAGGCCTAATTTAGATCAGATTTCTCGTATGTTAGATAGAGCGTTCAAAAAATATCTTAATCTTTCGGGGGTGATTTTCCACTATGATCAAGGATGGCAGTACCAACATAAATATTTTAGGAAAGCACTTAAAGAACATAGAATTATTCAGTCTATGTTTAGAAAAGGAAACTGTTATGATAATTCTGTGCTGGAGACGTTTTTCGGTAGACTGAAAACAGAAATATATTATTGTTGTGAAATGGAATATTCATCATTCGATGCTTTTGCGTTAGCAATTGAAGAATACATCAACTATTATAATAATAAAAGAATTCAGAAAAAATGGATGTCCCTTTTAAAATACAGGGAAGTATCCATCTGCTTAGGCTAATAAATAATATATGTCCAGGAAAAGATGTATATATTAGATTTTTCTACCTCTTTTTGTATAAATTGAAAGGAATGCCATGTCAGAATTATACAGATATAGAAGTATAGATGCGATAATAAAATATAAGGAATTAGAAGAATCATATTTTTATTTTAGTGATATTAATAACCTAAATGATCCTATGGAAGGCGATATGGATATCTATTGGGATGGAGATGAAATTTTATGGAAAAACTTCTTTAGACATTATATATTATGTTTAGGCTCGCTCTATTTTCAAGGATCTATTTCAAGTAAGTCAGACAGTTTGACGAAGAATGATATTAATATTTTAATTACAGATAATGTCTTAACATCTGATTTATATAAGAACTTATATAAATCTGTTTATAAAAGACTTATAAGGAATGAAGAGATAATAAAGGTTATTAATGTATTGTCATTTTGGAAAGTTGATAAAAATACATTATTATATTATTTAGAGAGTATTCATTTAATTATTTTAGATGAAATTATTAATAGATTTACTAGCTTTGGTTTGATAGTGGCGGATCACTCTAATATCGCAAATCAAGTAAAAATATTTATACCTAATGAACAGTATGATTCAACAAGTATTTTGAGAATTCCCGAGCCCATTAGGATTAATTTAGTAAGTAGTCGATTATTGTTAAAACATAAACTTAGAAGTCCTAATAAAAACTTTAATATATTAATGTATATGGAATTTCCTATGTTATATATTGAACGACTACTCGAATTAGTAAGACCAAATGCTTACATGGTATGCTTTTCTTATACACACCGGAATTCATCAATGTGGGGGCATTATGCTGATGATCATAAAGGGATATGCCTTATTTTTGATGAATCTCTTGAATTTGAACTTAAAAAATTTGATGAGTCGATTATTGGGATAAAAAAAATAGATTATTTTAATAAGAGTATTCCAGTAAACTTTTTTGAATTTATACGTATTGATGAGTGTTTAGAGTTCTGGTATATTGATGGAAAAAAAGAATCTAAAATGTATAGTAAGCGATTGGATCCTCAATGGTTTACTAACTTTAGTAATCTATATGAATTGGTTTATACAAGGAAGTATTCTGACTGGAAAGATGAGAGAGAAGCCAGGGGATTACTAATGGATTATAGTGATAAATTTAAAAATAAAGATACCAGAAAAATATCATATCCTAGAAATTTATTAAAAGGAATCATTTTTGGTGTTAATACTTCAGAACAAGATAAGATTAAAATTTTAGATATATTGGCTAAACATCGAGAAGATTTAATTCCAGATTTTAAAGTATATCAAAGTTATTTTGATATTGAGAAGAATAATAAATTTATTAAACGACATGAAATTAGAGTGGAATCATCTACAGATAAAGATTAGTTATTATTGTATCGAAATCGTATATAGAGATAAATTTATATGAGTAATTGAGTAAAATTTAAATTGATAAAAACTGGAATGCCATTGTGTAATTCTAATGGCTGGAGATTAGAACAGAAAAATAATTATAGAAAATGTTATAAGGCTACTAAGTTTTCCTTAAGTGATGCTAGGATGGAATATTCTGTAGTTGAGTTAAGGAAAAATTATTATAAAACTGGTGGCTTATTTACAATATTGATGGTATTCTTTACCACGTTGACCTCTAATGTTAATCCTAGTATTACGAATGGAGTTATAGGTATAAATTTTTAAAATTATATAACGGTAACAACAATTGCATTAGTTGAAGCTATGATTGTTTTATATTCAATAATAACGTGGTTCGATTACAAGTTGAGAAAACATAAACCATATTATCTTGTAACTTATTTTTTTCTTGTTTTTAGTAATATTACTTTTAACTATTGGTGTAGAAACGAGTAATACGTTAGTTGCTATTCTAATTTTTATATTTAGCCTACTATCTTTTCTTCTATCGATTGCATATTTTATTTATCATAAAATAATAGATTATGATGCTCGCTTGATAGTTTTAGATGAGATTATTGAAGCTCTAGAAAATAAATAATCAATAATAAATAGAGATGATTACAGATGGATTAACCATAGTAATTATCTCTATTTTATTTTATATAAATCTTGACTTCATTTTATTTTCATTTATTGTAGTGAAGACGTATAATATAAATATCATTATATGTAGTTTTCCTGAAAGGGGATTTATTATGAGTGTTAGTTATGTAGGAGAATTGTTTGGTAGAGATAGTATATTAGATTCTTTATCAAACCGTCTTGAGATTGCCTTAAAAGGGAAAGGCTGTATTGATTTATTACATGGAGACGCTGGAATTGGTAAAAGTGCAATAATAAATAAGTTTGCTGTCTTGCATCCAGAAGTACAAACCTTATATGTACAATGCTCTGCTTTGACTGATGCAGATGATTTGTATAAGCCTTGTTCTGATCTTTTAAATAGTATAGAGTCTATTAAATGGCAAGAACAATCTAAAGTGAAAAAGTTCTTTGGCTCTTTTAATATGGAAAAAGTTTTTGATGTAGGTGGTAAGATTTTAGGGTTTATTCCTGGGTTGGAATTACCAAGTGCAATTATTGACCTAGCTATCTCTGCTTATGCAGGGGATACAAACCCAGAAGTTTTATCTGAGACCTATAAAAATGATAAAGTTAAGCTCTATTCAGATATCATATTGGGCCTTAGTATGGAGAAACCGTTAGTTGTAGTTTTTGATGATCTTCATTGGGCTGATCGAGGAACTATTAATGTGTTTAAACATATCTTTCAAATTATGTTGGAGTCTCGACAAGGATTAAATGATAAAAAATTTAATTTGTTATTAATTGGCTCATTACGAGGTTCAGAAGCTAAGGCTGATTCACTTCATAATGGTATTAATGAAATGTTTAGCTTTATGGATCGATACAATTTTGGCCGAACTCAAAAGTTGATGATTCAACATGAGGTCCAAGAGCTAGATGCTGCATCAGTTCAAGCACTTATTACTTATAATTTTGATAATGATGAGAAGCTTTCTGATGGATTAAAGCGTTGGTTATGTGAGTCTAGTAATGGTAATCCGTTGTTACTGTCCAATCTTATAGATGTATTACGTGAGAATAGTGCAGTTGAAAGCACATGCAATGGATGGGTTGATTTTAATGAAGTTAGTTATATATCTGATGGTCCTGTATTAAAAGGTAGAATGCTACGTCTTGAAAAGCAAGGAGCTTTTAGAAGTAAGTCTGTAGTTGCTCTTGAGGCATTACGTAATCTAACGGATACAGAATTAAAGATTCTATATGTAGCCTCTATTTTTAAGGAATATTTTACTATTGAAAGCTTAGCTTATGTTTGTAAAATTATTGAATCAGATTTATACTGGCCAATTAATAGGTTAATCAAAATGGGCTTTATTGTTGAACAAGGTGAAGTAGATAATGGATTAGAAGTCCAAAATCGCTACCAAATTAAATCTAAGTCCCTAATTGAAGCCCTTCGAAACGATATGTCTGTTCATCAAATCACTTATTATGAGAATTTTTTAGGTGAGTATTATTCCTCTAAAATAAAAGCTATTGGCTATATGGAAGAGACTGTTGATAGCTTAGATTTATCTGATCTGGTTGCTAAACCAGTTATATCTGATAAGTATAGTAAGATTAATAAAGTTAGAGATTTCTATCATAAAATGGCATCTTATCACTATATGAAAGGTAAAAACTCACTAAAAGCGATAGAACATGGTTTGTTTGGTATTGAACGACTAGTAGAGCGATATAAAGAAACTAAAGAACAAACACCTTCACCTTTAGAGTTAGATGGGTTATATAAGACGATTGAATCTCAGATTTCTCTATATGATACTCTTTTTGATAAAGTGATTGATGAATTAATTTTAGTTAAATATAGTAATAAAGAATTGATCCAACAACTTAAAATTCGTGCACTAAAAAGTTATGCAGAGTTTTATGCATGTTTTGGTCAATATTCTAAGTCAAGAGAATATTTAAATATAGCTCTTATGCTGACTAAATTCACAAAATCTGAAATTGATGATGCTGAATTAATGATATCTATTGTAGAGATTAATTTAAATTGTGGTAACTATACTAAAGCTATCAAAGTTGTAGGTAGGCTAATAGATTATCTTGAATCTAAAGGTAGTTCTTGGAATCCTGAACAACGGGATGCTATTATTGAAAAAGTATTAGATGTAATTAATCAGAACTCTATACTTCAAGCTAAATACATAAATAAACTTTTAGCGATTGCAGAACAACAGAACTCAGACTATATAAAAGAAATTAGTTTTGCACAATTACGTTTTTATTTTGAGCATAATAATATAGATAAAGCTAAAATTTTATTAGAAGCTATTAAGGTGAAGTATCCTAATATCATTTGGGGCCATTATTTAGATAATATTATTGATGTTATTTATGAGATTGATAATTTTATTTTATCAGATCAAGTAGCTGATTTATTTTGTTATGGTTATGATACGCAGTACAATTATAAGCATAAGTTAGAATATAATTGGTCTATAAATGCTTGCTCACTATTATTACCTATCTTATTAAATGAAATTAACAATATAGATAGAGCAGATGCTTCTTTAACTGTATGGAATATTCTTCGTTTAGAAATGTGGTTAAAGCAACTTATTGAGTTAGATGAAAATAAAGATATTAGTGAATTCATTGATGATGAGGATAGTGCATTAGTCTTTAGAAAACGTATAATTGAGGTTAAAACATTTGCAATTAAAGTAATAAAAGATAATGAAAAAAATTTTGATGTAAATAAAATATATACTTGGTTGCGAGAATCTATAAGTACAGGGCTTTATATCGATGATAGAGATGATATTTTATTCCATATATTAAAAAAATGGCCAGAGTGTGTACCTGCTGATGATGTACGTTGGCTATTTAATATAATGATGGAATCTGATATGGCATCAAATGATACTCAGGACTATTATGAGAATATTAATATTTGGAGTGTATTTTACGATCAAAAGCCATCAGAGGATTTAGCTAAATTAATAGTAAATTCAATTGAGTCTCAAATAAAAAATTGGGGAAATATATTGACTACAGCTAATCTGATTGGTGAAGTCTTATTATGTGAAGATGATTTTAAACGGTTGGTAGATAATGGTTTTTATGCCAACTTAGCTATTGAAATATATATTAATTACGGTGAATATGATCAAGCTAGAGACATTGCTAAATATTCAAAGGCGATAGAGCAAGATGTAATAAATAATATAAATAATTTAGAAGTTGATGATATTAGTGGTTCAAAAGTTGTTCAAGATTCTAAATTATTTATATATGATGGAGAGGATTCATTTTCTAAATATATTACATCTCAAAAATTGCTTAATCGAGCAGATTATGTATGCTGCAACCCTGATGATTTTGATGATTTAGAGGAATTGCGTCTATATGTAAAGGCTTATAAATTAATGCAATATAATGAATATGCATTAACAAAATTAGATGATGTCTGTGATGATATTGCGCTTGAATTAGATTGTATAGATAATTTAGATATGAAATCTTTAATAAAGATTTTTGGTAGTGAGTACATGCAAGATAGTGTAGAAGCTACAAAGTTATCCTTACAACTCAGATATCGATATGAAGCTTTAGAAATTAATAAGTCAATAGGCGATATTAATCGAATTGTAGAATGTTTAGTTAATATGATTCAGCATATAGAAGACGTAATTGATGATGAAGATTTGGCTTTTGATATTTCTAATATTAATAGTTATTTAAGTTTTACCGGTTTTACTGTTGATACTATATTAAAAGAATTATCCACGCTTTTAATTGATAATTCTTTATTTGATAAAGCCCTGAATATTTACTTTGAATTTGATTCTTTAAGTGGGTTAGAATTTGCTGATTCTTATATGATTCCGACTATCGCAGAAGCTATAAAAGAAATTGTAAAGGATATAGATGATACTATATTAAGTACTTATATTGATAGTTTATTAGCTGTTAAAAGTCCATTTTAATTATTTCTAGTAACACTTATAGCCAAGGATATTAAATGATCTTTGGCTATAAATGTTAGAGGTTATTATGAATAATATATTTTCTTTTGCTACAGGCGAGCTATCCCAAGATGCTTTTATTTGTTGGTGTCTTAATTGGATTAATGAACCAGATAATATAACTACACATAGATATCGTCAACTTGGTTTAGATTTGTTAGCTAAGCTAATAGCTAACTTGTCAGAAAGAAATCAATTACTAGATGTCGATATCAATTCAATAGATAAAATTATTTTAGTTCAACAAGTGTTAAATATTTATGTATTAGCTATAATTCCTCAATATAATTTAGCTATTATCATAGAAGATAAAACAAGTACTAGTGAGCATGGGGAGCAAATTAAATCTTATAGAGAGTCTCTTGATGGTGTATTTAAAAATGAGAAACCTTGGAATGCTTATAATAAATTGAAAAATGCTTTTAAATTAGCGAATCTTAATATAGAGTACGCTAATATTGCAAATTATAATATTCATACCGTCTATTTTAAGACAGGATATTATTTTGATTATGATTGGCAAGTAGCCCATAGCAATTCGGTGGATAATTATTTAACTGGTCCTATGTTTTGGGATATCTTAAAAATTTATGACGACTGTGAAAGCGATATTCTAAAAGGCTATTGTGAGCACTTAAAAAAACAACTAAATTGGTATCAAGCTGTATCTAAGATTAATGGAAAATATGATGATGAAGAAGGTCATTATATTAAGTGGGAACGTATTACGCAGCATGGTTTTTTACAGGTTTTATTTGATAACGAAAATATAGATGGTTCTTGGCTATGGAAAGATATGAGTGTTTATCCGAATCAATATAATACAGGTACAAATCAAGGTGGGAGCCCTTGGACTAATCGTTGTTTTTGGACTCGCATAGAAGCAAAAACTATTAACTCTGATCTTCCAAGAAGTTTTAAGCCTTGGTTGTTTTGGCGGGTCGATCATGATTCTAAAGGTGCATATTTGTCATTACGTTTTTATAATAAAGATTCTAAGCAAGACGCAGAGTTTTTACGTAAAGAAATATATAATCAACTGAACTCTTTGATTGATAAATCTGCTTTTGTTGAGTTAGCAGAATTAAATCATGCATATTCTAACTGTGTTTCTCGTCCTCATCATGGAAATTATTATGAAAATACGTTAATTCATATTGGAATTGATTCAGTATTAGATTCTTGGGATAAAAATAATGGACAACCGTTTATAAATTTAATTAGATCTATTGATAGTAAGTTAAGGAAGGTTATTGGTACTTTTAATTGGGAAAGCTTTGTTATTAAATGCTTAGTTGTATATGAGGATTAAAGTATTTTTTTTCTTATAGATAATTATATTATGACATAGTTGTATGGATAGAATTGCTAGAGGTAATTAAATGGTTACGTAGTCTCGTATACGATATAAGTTAGAAATAGAATATTCATCAGTTAAACCATTTAAGATGCATTTGGATATTGGTTTAGATATTTGTTTAGTGTCGTTTATGATCGTAGCAAGATATTATGGGTTATTTAATACACATATAAAAAGGTATACTGATTATAGAGATGGGCGCATGTTTATATGAAAGTATTTTCAAATGATATTCTAAGAATGTAGAAAAATGATGATATAAAGATATAAATCTGATTACATGTTTGAAAGGGTCAAATATGAAACAAGAAGAATTAGAAAATAGAATAGATAATGCATTGGAGTTAGATGATCTATTAAGTTTACCACGTGGTTTTCATATAGCAGAAAATGTCTTTGGTCAAGAGATGTATATATGGAGAGAAACCGTTGGTGAAGGTTATAGTTTAATGTTTAGAACACATAATAAAAATGAACTTTACATAGAGGATTTTAATGAAGATGGCCAATTGATTAATTGCAGATATGAAGAAGTTGAATTAGATTAACTATATATGTTACGTTTAATAAGTAATTATGTATTTATATGTTTGGGTGATTAGGAGTAAATAGTATGTCTACATGGTCCGGAATACGACATAAGTTAGAAACAGAATATTTAGCACCTAGTTTGCGAGGCCATATTCAATATTTTGCTACCTCGTATAGTAAATCACCTGATCATGAGGGCAGGGCGGCTATTAGATATAATGGGAAGGAAATTATAAAGGGTAATTATTGGAATCAATATGTGAAAGCGCATCTATTTCCTAAAGATGATACATATGAACAGAGAATGCATGAAGGATTTCCGTTTATAGACAATACAGCATTAGAATTAGGCGTATTTGATCAGAGGTGTTTTTATCAGGCTTTTGATGAATTTGATAACCAAAGTATTGATAAAAGCCTACCTAGTGACAATCTAATTGTACGTATTTTTGCCATTTTAGATAGACGTGTAGGAAAACGTAGACTCCTTTCTATGAGAGAACTTATGGAGAATCAACCTTCTGTATTTCAAGAGTTTTATGCTATTCGTATGCACCATGAAGGTTTATAAATGAAAACACGGAAGAGAATTGTCTAATTCCCTTCCGTGTTTAGATATGATATAATTTATATCAAAGTGAGGCATAAATGGTTTGGACGCCAGACTTCGCTTCTGATTTTTAATATTGAAGAAACGGTCTGACTCTCAATGTCGGGCCTTTTTTCATGCCACGAATAGCAAAGGCTGGACCCATTTAGAGGCCTCAAGCCCAATATAGTCTTGTTAATAACAAAAGTAAATAGATTAGAGGTTCCTAATAGTCACCTAGGTGACTATTAGGAACCTCTTTTGTTATCATTTTATTACTACATAAGTACATTACAATATACAAAATATAGTTAGTGTGTATTGAGGAAATCTTATGTTTAGAAAATTTTTGTTATTCGGTGGTCTGATTGCTATACTGTGTTTGAGTGGTTGCAGCAATGCTAATGAGTTGCCTGGGTATAATGCAAAAGTTAAGCATTCTAGTGCTG
>ERZ773037.2055-NODE-2055-length-10161-cov-2.747279_pt1 | contig 10161 bp, 9 predicted proteins | sample MGYA00511466_ERZ773037 | MGnify/ENA primary metagenome ERZ773037 (study PRJEB29015, sample SAMEA2738146) | human oral metagenome | biome: human oral; feature: human-associated habitat; material: saliva | place: China | collected 2202 ...
TTAGCATTGTGGCGGAGCCGGATTGATACTTTCCCATCCGGCGGATTCCTTCTGCAAGTAGGCAGAAGAGAAGGGAGAGGAGAGGAACCACAAGGGTATGTCCAAACAAGAACATGATACAGGGAGCGATCATGCCGAAAATGAGAAGCCCAAAGGGCTTATTTACCTTTGCCATAAAGAGCATGACAATAGGCCCTCCGATAAGCGCGTAGGCAGCAGGATAGACGAGAAATAAAATCGGAATGACGCCCATCATCCCCACAGCAAACATACAGATAAAGTAAATCACGGCAAAAACGCCGATAGACACCAGGTCTTTAATGGTCAGTTTATTTCTATTCATAAGGTAAATCTCCTTTTATAACGAAAAGCTTCCTTATCCTTTGTTCCGAATATTTCGTAATTCGGCTTATCAGGTCTTGGATTTTTTCTCGATACGGTTTTAATAGCTGAATTCCTCTGCAAGCCGACTCTTTTCTACCAGATTCCGATAGACCTTGGAGCGCTCCAGCAGTTCTTCGTGGGTACCCACCGCATCCACCTCTCCGGAGGACAGCACCAAGATGCGGTCTGCTTTCTCGATGGACTTCAAACGGTGGGAAATGAGGACAACGGTTCGGTTTTCTCCGCAGATTAAGCTGCTGAGGCTTTCCTGAATTTTTCTTTCGTTATCAATATCCAGATTTGCGGCAATTTCATCTAAGAGGAGTATAGGAGCATCCTTTAGGAAGGCTCTGGCAATGGAAAGCCGCTGTCTTTCTCCGCCGGAGAGCTCTGCGCCATTCTCTCCGATTCTTGTTTGGAAGCCATCGGGAAGCTTTTCTATAAAGTCCAGGCAGTTGGCAAGACGTGCCGCTTCCCGCACTTCCTCCTCCGTGGCATCCCCTCTTCCCAGACGGATATTTTCCAGAATGGTGGTATTAAAGAGGTTCACTTCCTGAAAGACTATGGAGATTTTTTGGAAAATGGAGTCGGTAGCTGTGTTTTGTAAATCCTTTCCGCTGATGAAAATCTTTCCGGAATTTGCATCATAAAGTCTGGAGAGTAAGCGTAAAATGGTGGTTTTTCCGCAGCCGGAGGGGCCTACTAAAGCGAAAAGTTCTCCTTCCTTTACCGACAGGGAGACGTCTTTCAGAATCGCCCTGTCTTCATTGTAAGAGAAGGACACATCCTGAAAATCAATGGAGAAGTCGGAAAGGGTTGTACTGAGCCCTTCCTGCTTCTTTGCCGCCTTGATTTCGGAGATGCGCTGCACCGCCGGTGCGATATAGAAGATCTCCATCAGGCTTTCCTTGGAAATGTCGAAGATTTCCTTTAATTTCATGGAGGCGATGATAAAGCCTAAGAAGTAGAGAATGGAAATGCTGCCACTTCGATAGAGCGGGAAACCGACGAAAATTACTGTAGCCACACTTAAGAAAGCAAAAATGGCAGAGCATCCCACGACGATAAAGGAGCTCATTTCCGTCTTCAAGTGGAGCTTTTCTTGCTTGTCCATTTTTTGAAATAAGGCTTCTCTAACCTCCTTGTCAGGGAGAAAGCTGCTGATTTCCTGATGCAGGTCGATATGTTCCTGGAAAGCTTCCGCATTTTCCCGCAAAAGATGATAGTACTTTTGATTGTTTTGCAGTACGAGCTTTCTGGATAAGGGAATCAAAAGAAAGCTGAAAATCGTGGGGAGAAGGGTGGCAAGGGACAGCTTCCAGTTCGAGAAGCACATGAGGATTCCCATAATCGGGAAGAAGAAAAACATCGCCACGATTTTAGGGACGGAATGGCTTAAAGCGTGTTCAATCCTCTCCACGTCAGACATAATGCTTTCCGACAAATCACTTAAGTCATGCTTGGAAAAATAGGCAATGGGAAGGTCTGCCAGGGTTTCCGCAATGTTCTTTCTTAAGTTTGCGGATTCTTTGTAGGTCGCATTATAGAGGCAGACATACTCCTTGGAAAGCAGGAGGTAGAGGAGGAGCAGGATACCGAGCGCGGGAACAATCAGCTCCCATGGCGAAAAAGCCGTCCTATCCGCGTTTTCCAGCAGGAGCTTTGCGAGATAGAGTAAGAGCATAACGGGCCCCATGTTGATGCAATAGGTAAGAAAGCAGTAGAGGCTGGCTTTTTGCAGGTTTTTTGCGCCCTGATCCGTAAGGGAGAACTGTTTTTTGAACCAATTCATCATTTGTTTATCCTCCAATCTTCCGTAGTTTGATACAGTTCCCAGAGCTTTTTATAGCGACTGTCTTTTTGTAAAAGCTCTTTACTGCTTCCCCGCTCCACAATCTTTCCCTCTTCCAAAACCAGGATTTCATGGAGTCCCTGAATACTGGAAAGACGGTGGGCGATCATAATCACGGTTTTCCCTTGAATCAGATTCTTAAAGGCATTTTGCAGGGCATACTCTTGATCCGCATCGATGGAGGCACTGGCTTCGTCCAGAATCACGATGGGAGCATTTTTCAAGATCGCTCTGGCAATGGCGATTCTTTGCTTTTCTCCGCCGGAGAGGTAAACGCCTTTTGCGCCGATTAAGGTATTTTCCTTCTCGGGAAAACGTTCCAGAATTTCTCTGCAACCCGCCAGATCCAAAGCGCGATGGACTTCTTCCGGAGTAGCACTCGGTTTTCCTAACAGCACATTTTCATAAATCGTCTTATGAAAGAGCTTGCTGTCCTGGAAAACGAAGGAGATAGCTTTACAAAGGGCATTTTTGCTGTAGCTTTCAATGGGGAGATCCCCGATTCGAATCTGTCCTTTATCCGCTTTGTAGAAGCCGGAGAAAAGCTTTGCGATGGTGGACTTTCCCGAACCGGAGTGCCCAACAAGGGCATAGCTTTTTCTTTCTTCCAAACGGAAAGAAAGCCCTTCCAAAACTTTCTTGTCTCCGTAGGAGAAGTCTACATTTTGGAACTCCATGCTGTAATTGGGGAAATTTTCTTCCTTGCCGTATTGTAGGCTGTCTTCCTGCATTGCCTTGTAGAGCTTTTCCATTTCGTCGATGGCAAAGCTTGCATTGAAAATGTACATGCCGGACCACATGATTTTCATGAAAGCCACCATGATGACGCCGTCCAGAAAGAAAATCATAATCAAATCGATAATCAGTTTTTCGGGTTGGGGTTCTTTTACCAGGAGAAAGGACAGGGGAATCGAAAGAATCGGAATTAAGCCTAAAAAGATCCATTGGTAGAGAACATAGGGCGTTTTACAGCTTAAACTGTATTCATAGGCGTATTTTGCATAGTTTTCAATGGCTTCTTTCATGGCTTTGAAGCTTTGCAAGCGGTTTCCGAAGAGCTTTACGACCTGAATGCCTCGAACATACTCCACGGTTTCTGCACTGAGATGATTTAAGGATTCCTGATAAAACTTCATAAATTGGCTGCCGCCCATCATTTTCTGGAGGAAGAAGCCGCTAACGAGAACCAGAAGCAGGAGAATCACCCCCACCCGAAGACTTACAAAGAAGCCAAGGGCAAGGCTTAGGAGGGGCACAAGAAAGGCTTGGGCACTGTCCGGAATCATGTGAGCCACTGCCTGATGGGTTTTCTCCGCGTTACTGTCGATGGTTTTTCGAATATAGCCGGAAGAATGCAGGTCATAAAAACGAAATGAAGCGGATGCCAGTCCTTCAATCCCTTTCTTCCGGAGATTCGTCTCCAGGCGGAAGGCAAAGATGTGGGATAAGACACCGGAAAAGAGATAGCAAAGTCCTGCCAGGGTAAGGGCAAGAACAATTTTCAGACTCATGGCGTAGCTTTGCCCTTCATCTCGGAAAAGGATGAGATTTTCCAGAAAGAAGTAGAGAAGCATATAGGCGTAGACCAGAATCACTCCGGAAAGAAGGGAAGTCAGGATAGAAAGGATTCCCGGCACGATTTTTTCCGGAACGTAGTGAAATACTTTTTTGTAAACGTTCATGGAGGCCTCCTAAATATTGTTAGTAAGAACTAAAAAAGTAAACAGTTAAACATAAGATCAATGCATATCATATAATAGTTAGTCATGTATAACAATAGATAGAGAAGTATTTTGATCATTGTTCCCTATAAAAAGTTTATTTCCAGGGATAAATTTTTTAAATAGAAAAAATGGGATGGGGACAAGATATTCATTTTTTAATAGTGGAAGAGTATAGGAAAAAGTTTTTCCCTATGCTATAGTTTTCTGACTGTTTCAGCTTATGAAATGAGGAAGGATGGAAGGTTCAATGGAAGAAGAATTCAGAAAAATGCGTCGATTTAAGCAAGAAATCACGGAGGAGGAATGTAGAAAGGTACTGAAAGAAGCCCCGAGAGGAGTACTTGCTCTTCACGGAGAAAACGGTTATCCCTATGCTATTCCCTTAAATCAATTCTATAACGAAGAAGACGGAAAACTTTATTTTCACGGAGCGTTGCAGGGACTAAAGCTGGATCTCATTACAAAGAACAACAAAGTTTGCTTTACGGTGCTGGACGAAGGATTTAAGAAAGAAGGAGAGTGGCCTTGGCATTTTCGTTCCGTTGTTTGCCTCGGAAGAATGGAAATCGTAGAGAATCGGGATAAGGTGCTTTCCATTTGCAGAAAGCTTGCAGAACGTTTCTATCCTACAAAAGAGTCCATTGAAGAGGAAATCAGAAAAGCGGGGAGCAGGGTAAATGTGCTTGTGATGACGATTGACCGAATGAGCGGAAAACTCGTAAAAGAAGCATAGAAGTAAAACTTATCAAAGGGGCTGTGAAAAATCAAAATGATTTTTCACAGCCCCTTTTTCTATTCTATTGACGATTACTTCTTTTCCTCGCTCTTCTCTCTTTTCAAGAAAAGATACTGCAAGACAATACTCACAATAACAAGGACAAGAGAAAGTGCCTGTGAAACCGCTATTCCCGTCCCAAAAAGCATCAAAGAATCTGCACGGAGCCCTTCGATAAAGAAACGTCCCAGTCCGTAAAGCCCAAGGTACAGGAGAAATATCTGTCCCTTAAACTTCTTTCTTCTCGAAAACCATAGGAGAAAAAAGAATACGCAGAGGTTCCATACACTCTCATACAGGAAGGTGGGATGCACCTGCACATAGCTGATTCCGTCTATATTTTGCAGATGTGCCGCCACATTGTCATTGATCATCGAAGGATTCACAATGGATTCCTTTATGCGCATGGCAAAGAGAGAATTCGTATAGCCTCCGAAGGCCTCCGCATTAAAGAAGTTTCCCCAGCGTCCCATAGCCTGTCCGAGAATAAGTCCCAGTACACCGGCATCCGCCATGGGAAAGAAATCCAGCTTCTTTTTCTTACAAAAAACGATACAGGTCGCAATTGCAGTAAGAACCCCTCCGTAAATCGCAAGTCCCCCCTGCCGGATATTTGGAATCTCCATAAGATGCTGAGAATAATAGTCCCATTCAAAGATGACATAATAAATTCTTGCCCCAATCACCCCTAAAATGATAACAAATAGCGCAAAGTCCTGAATATCATCCGCCTTATAGCCGCATCTCACATACTCTTTACTCGCAACAAGCATCCCAAGCAACATTCCTAAACCGATAATGATGCCGTAAAAGGCAATCGTAAAACCGAAGGGGCTGATATGATTTACGAGATGCTTGATTCCGATCTGCAGGTGCGGAAAATAGATATCGTAGTCTTGAAAGTTCATTCGTTCTCCTTAGTTTCTTCTAGATATATCGCCATCAAGGTTCCTATCCTTATTTGAATATATGCCTTGCATAGCTTCATCTCCTCTACTCACCTTGTAAAAGCTTTAAGAAATCTTCCTCCGAAAGAATCGGAATTCCCAGCTCCTGAGCCTTCTTATTCTTACTACTGGTAGAATTCTTGTCATTGTTGATAAGATAAGAAGTATTCTTGGAAACGGAAGAAGCGGTACTTGCCCCCGCCTTTCGAATCTCCTCCTCCAGCTCCTTTCGATTTTGAAAATGGGCTAAAGAGCCGGTAATTACAAAGACCTTACCGGAAAGCGCCGCATTTTCCGCTTTCTCCTCCTTATGAAGGTGCAGTATGGATAGAAGCTTTCGGAAAAGCCTGCAATTTTCTTCGTCTTTAAAATATCGAACGATGCTTTCTCCAAGTATCGGTCCTATCCCTTTGATGGACACGACCTCACTAAGCTCTGCCCGAGAAAGTTCCTCCGCATCCTCATGAAAGGCTTCCGAAAGGACTCTCGCATTACTTGCTCCGATTCCCCCGATTCCTAAGCCGTAAAGAAGTCTCGCAAGGCTCGTTTCCCTTGCTTTCTCCGCATTTTCAATAAGCTTATCATAGGACTTCTGTCCGAAGCCCTCCATAGCGATAATCTCCTCCTTATGCTCTTCCAAAGAAAATAAGTCCGGAAATTCCTGAATAAATCCCTTTCCGATAAATTTCTCCAAAGTCATTTCGGAAAGCCCCTCAATATTCAAGGCGTCCCGGCTCACAAAAAGAGCAAACTGCTTAATCCGCTTTGCCGGACAATGGGGATTTTCACAGTAAAGCATCTTCGCTTCCTTATCCTGTACAATCTTCGTTTCCTCGTGACAGGCAGGACAATGCTCCGGAATCGGGAGCTGCCCCGACTTCGTGAGATTCTCCCCAATCTGCGGGATAATCATATTGGCCTTATACACCGTAATTTCATCTCCGATTCCAAGCTTCAGGTCTTCCAGATAGCTGATATTGTGAAGGCTCGCCCTGCTGACTACGGTTCCCTCCAGCTCCACCGGGTCAAATATTGCCACGGGATTGATTAGACCGGTTCTGCTTGGAGACCATTCCACCTCGCGAAGAATGGTCTTTTCTTCCTCGTCTTCCCATTTAAAAGCAAGGGCATTTCGAGGGAACTTGGCTGTAGTCCCGAGACTCTTTCCGTAGCTTATATCGTCCATAAGAAGTACCAGACCGTCGGAGGGAAAATCATTTTTCTTGACCTGTTCGGAAAAGTCCGAAACAGCACCGGGAAGCTCCTCTTTATTTACCGCCCTGCGTCCCACGACCTGAAAGCCCTGTTGCTCTAAAAATTCGAATTCCGCTTCATGGCTGTTATGAAAGTCGGGAAGTCCTCCACTCTCACGGGAGGCCCCGTCCTCTCCCTCCTCTACCGATACAAGCGTAAAGGGGAAAAAATAGACTCTTCTTTCCCAGGTGATTTTCGGATCCAGTTGCCGAACGGAACCGGAACATAGATTCCTCGGATTCTTGTATTTCGCCCCCTCCTCCGGAATTTCTTCATTGATCTTTGCGAAATCGGAATAGCGAATCAGCGCTTCTCCGCGTAGAACCAGTCTTCCTTTAAAGGGAATCCGTAAAGGAAGATTCCGAAAACGCTTTGCATTTTCCGTAACAATTTCTCCAATTCTGCCGTTTCCGCGGGTAACCGCTTTGACAAACTCTCCCTTCTCATAAGTCATCACAACCGTAAGACCGTCGAGTTACCAGGAGAGAATCCCCTTCTGCTCCCCGAGAAAGCTTTGTAAAGTCTCCACGGACTTTGTTTTATCAAGAGATAGCATCGGGCTCGCATGCTCCTCTTTCGGAAGGGCCGTAGCCACGCTGTATCCGACATTTTGCGTGGGACTGGCTGACAGGACAATCCCGGTCTCTTCCTCAAGACGCACCAGTTCATCATAGGCTTTGTCATATTCCAGGTTGGAAATAATCTCTTTTCCTTCCTGATAATAGGCTTTCCCCGCCTGATTTAAAAGCTCTACGAGCTCCTCTATCCGTTTTCTCTTATTCATAGTTTCTCTTTCTGTTTTTAAAGTTATAGGATGAATACCTTACTCTTACTTACTCTTTCTTACTTTTACTTACTCTTTCTTGCTCTTTTTTACGCTTTCTTATCCTTTTTCATATGTACTTTTCATCATTCTTTCTTTATAAAAGCAGGGTGGCATTTACTTAAGCCACAGCTCTTCTTTCCGAATCTCCCGATATTCTCCGGGCTTTAACCCGTCCACTGTCAGATTCATAATTCGCACTCTCTTTAGACGCTTCACTGTATAGCCGAGCGTTGCACACATTCTCCGAATCTGCCTGTTTAGTCCTTCCGTTAAGATAATGTGAAACTGTCTCTTTCTTTGTGCGACCGGAATATTCTCCTCCTGAAAAACGAGGCAGGGTTTTGTCGTCCTATCCAGCTCCTTAAGATAGACACCTTCACGCATTTCCCGCAGGAAATGCTTTGTGATATCCTCTTCCACCGTCACGATATATTCCTTCTCTTTTTCGCTCCGGGACTTGTTGATTTGATTAACCAGCTCTCCCTGATTGGTAAGAAGGAGGAGGCCTTCGGAATCCTTATCGAGCCGTCCGATTGGGTAAATGCGCTCGGGATACTGGATATCCTCTATGACATTTTTCCCTCTGTCCTTCTCTCCTGTCGTGCAAATCACTCCGCGCGGCTTGTAATAGGCAAGAAGAACCTCTCTCGGCTTTTCCCGCTTCTCTCCTTCTCCGGAAATGTGCTTCCCGTCCAGTTCTATCTCTTCCTCACCGCTGATTTCCTGTCCAAGACTAGCGAGCTTTCCGTTTATTTTTATTTTCCCCTCCGCAATCAAGCGGTCAGCCTCTCTTCTAGAGCAAATGCCCATTGCCGAGAGCCATTTATTGATTCGCATAGTTTTCTCCGATTATATCTGTATGTTCTCTGTATGTTTTCTGTATGCTCTCTGTATCTTCTCTTATAACGCTCCTAATGATAGCATAGAGGAAAGGCAGTTTTCAATCGTGCGTAGTCGTTCTCAGATAAACAACCGGATGCTAAATAATCCCTCACCTAGTTCAATACTTGTAACGGCACATGAGCAATCCATCTAATCCGCCTTTTTTTCTATCTACACTTATTCTAATGCTATTAATGAATACATTTCCCAATATATCTTTATTTCTATCTGAAAACAGAATAAATACTTATTTACTATTCATGATAAACTAACTTAAATCCGAGAAAAGGGGGAAATGGTTATTTATCCATCAAAAAAGATTATTGTAGTCAGCCACTGTGTTTTAAATCAAAATGCTGTGGTGCGTGGACTGGAACGAGCCAGAGGAGGCTTTCCCTTGGTACATGAGATACTTAAGGAGGGGATTGGAATTATCCAACTTCCCTGCCCTGAATTTCTTTATTTGGGGAGTACTCGTCCTTCTATGAATAAGAATGAGTATGAAAATATGGCAGGCTATGCAGAACATTGTCAAAAGATACTGGAACCTATATTTTTACAGTTAAAAGAGTATCAACAAAATGGATATGCTTATCTTGGGGTTTTAGGAATCCAAGAAAGCCCCAGCTGTTCTCTTTCCTTCCCCAAAGGCATCCTTATGGAAAAATATATGGAGGAAATGGAAAGAAGAAACTGGACACAGGCCTGTTTCGAAGTACCGGTATTCTATGACGAAGAGGAGACAGACGAAAAATGGGCGGAATATAAAGCCCGCTTTGCCGCCTTCTTAGAGAGAAAGCTCGAAGCTTACGAAAGGTAAATGCAGAAAAGGCAATGATAAGAACAAGAAACGAAAGGTAATAATCAAAAAGAGCAAAAGAGAATAAAGAACAATGGAGGAGAAAATAAGATGAACAAGCTGAATAAGAATACGAAAATCCTGTTATTTTGCGCGCTGGCGGTGGTAGTAAATGTGGTATTTGGAGATTTTGTCAGTATGCTAAAGATACCGCTTCTTTTTATGGATACCATCGGTACTATCTTTATTGCGGCATGCTATGGTATGGGCTATGGCATCCTTACCGGAGTGGCCACCAACCTCTTGATGGGCTTTACGGCCAGCCCCAGCGCAATCCCCTTTGCCCTGGTCAATGTCGTGGTTGCAGTAGTAGTTGCCTTAATCAGTAAAGCAGGAAAGAAGGGCTTCAGCCTTCCTAAGGCAATCGTTGCCGGACTGCTTTTAGCCATTCTGTGCCCAATGGTGGGAGCCCCCATTCGTATCTTCCTCTTCGGAGGACTTACCGGATCCGGAACGGACTTGGTGATTATGGCCTTAAAGCAATCCGGTCAAGAGCTCTTTACCTCCGTTTACCTTGGGGCAGTCAGCGGAAACTTAGTGGATAAATTGCTGTCCTGCGTGCTGGTATCTCTCCTCTTACAAAGAGAAGCAATGAAACGAAGCCTTTCCTTGTAAAAGAAGGGAATAAAAACTGATAACAAGAATGGATAAAAAGATT
>ERZ773037.2056-NODE-2056-length-10157-cov-5.607602_pt1 | contig 10157 bp, 8 predicted proteins | sample MGYA00511466_ERZ773037 | MGnify/ENA primary metagenome ERZ773037 (study PRJEB29015, sample SAMEA2738146) | human oral metagenome | biome: human oral; feature: human-associated habitat; material: saliva | place: China | collected 2202 ...
AGAAGTAAAATGAGTAAATATAAACAAGTATATAATGATATAAAAAATAAGATAGATACACGTTATTATAAACGTAATACAGAATTACCAAGTGAAAATGAATTAGTTAAGGAATACGGATACTCTAAAGATACTATAAGAAAAGCCTTATCTTTACTTGAAATTAATGGTTATATCCAAAAAATTAAAGGAAAAAATTCTTTAATCCTTGGACATGGCCGTATAAAAAATAATTATCTTGGAAATATAAAAACATCTTCAGAATTAAATATTGATGGAAAATATGAGATAACAACAAATCTTGAGTCTCTTTATATAATTCAAGGTGAAGAAAAAATTATGAAGATTTTTGGCGCTAAAGAGAATGAAGATTTTTACCGTGTTAGTCGAAGTAGAACAATTAATGGGGAACGTTTAGAATATGAAGTTTCATATTTTAATCGCGAATTAGTACCCTTTCTTAATAAGGAAATTGCTGAATCGTCAATTTATAAATATTTAGAAGATGAACTAGGCCTTAAGATTACTCATTCTAGAAGAGAGATTTCTTTCAGATACGCTAATGATGAAGAAAAAATGCATATGGACTTAGGGGAGTATAATATGGTTGCAGTTGTTGAAAGTACTACATATTTATCAAATGGAAATATACTACAATACGGAATACTGAGTTATCGACCTGATAAATTTACCTTTGTTACTATGGCTAAAAGATAAAAAAGATGCTAATTTTAAATTAGCATCTTTTTTAATTTTATTTTAATCTATCTTCTAATTCTGCTTTTAAATCTTCAAATCCAGGTTTACCTAGTAAAGCAAACATATTTTTCTTATATGCTTCTACTCCAGGTTGGTCAAATGGATTTAATCCTTGCATATATCCAGAAATAGCTACTGCTTTTTCAAAGAAGTACACTAAGTATCCAAATGTAAATTCACTCATATCTGGAAGTTCTACTACAAAGTTAGGTACTCCCCCATCTGTGTGAGCAAGTAATGTACCTTCGAATGCTTTAGTGTTAACAAAGTCCATTGTTTTTCCTGCTAGGTAGTTTAGACCATCTAAATTATTATCTGCTTCTTTTAACTCGATATCTTTGTTTGGAGTTTTAACTTTAAGAATAGTTTCTAATAAAATACGACGTCCTTCTTGAACATATTGTCCCATTGAGTGTAAATCTGTTGAGAAGCATACGCTTGATGGATATAATGCTTTTCCATCTTTACCTTCAGATTCACCATAAAGTTGTTTCCACCACTCATTGAAGTAAACCATTGATGGTTCATATGAAACTAATATTTCTATTAATTTTCCTTTTTGTTGAAGAATATTGCGCATTACTGCATATTGATAAGCAATATTTGTACTTAAATCTGGTGTAGAAAGTTGATCTTGAGCTAACTTAGCTCCTTCCATAATTTTATCAATATCTACTCCACTAACAGCTATAGGTAATAATCCTACCGCTGTAAGTACTGTGAAACGTCCACCTACATCATCAGGTACAACAAATGTTTCATATCCTTCATCATCTGCAAGAGATTTCAGAGCTCCTCTTGCTCTATCTGTTGTAGCAAAAATTCTTTCTTTTGCTCCTTCTTTTCCATATTTTTCTTCTAATAATTCTTTAAAAATACGGAATGCAATTGCAGGCTCAGTAGTAGTTCCTGATTTAGAAATTACATTTACAGAGAAATCTTTACCTGTAGTTTTTAAGTAGTTTACTAATTCTGCTGTATATGTTGAAGAAATAGTATGTCCTACAAAGAATACTTGTGGTGTTTTTCTATCTTTTTCATAAAAATTATAGAAATTATCATTTAGCATCTCAATTGCTGCACGAGCTCCTAGGTAAGAACCTCCAATTCCAATAACAACAAGTACATCAGAATTGTTTTGAATTTTTTTGCTTGCTTCTTTTATTCTAGCAAATTCTTCTTTATCATAATTAGTTGGTAATTCTAACCATCCTAAAAAGTCATTACCTACACCTGTTTTGTTATGTAATTGTTCATGAGCTACTTTTACATAACCTTCCATATTTTTAACTTCTTGTTCATTAAAGAAATTTAATGCCTTTGAATAATCAAAATTTAAATGCATGTTCCTTCTCCTTTTTTTATAACATTTACTTTTTATTATAAATCATTGTTGGCTTGTCGTCTATAATATAATTATAAATTAATTCAGAAACTTTTTCTGCATTGTGTCTAATTGTATTATTTTCAACGATTCCAACATCATTATTTTCTATTAATTCAATACCTAATTCAGCGATTTTTTCATAATCAATTTCAACCGCTTCTTGTTTTTCTTTACGATATCTTGCTAAAACATCTTCATCAAATACTCTTGAATTAGCTATAACTATATCAAAAATATTTTCACCCACATGTTTATTTATTGCTTCAATATGATCTGATACTTTAAAATTATCAGTCTCACCATGTTGGGTCATTACATTACTGATATATATTTTTTTAGCAGTACTTTCTCTTATTTTTTCAGAAACCTGTGAAATAACTAAGTTTGGTATTATTGATGTATATAAACTACCCGGCCCCATAACAATATAGTCTGCTTCTTTTATTGCTTTTAGGACATCTTCATTAGCTTTAACTCTAGTTGGCGTTATATATACATGATCAATAACCCCTCCAGCTTTTGTTATAGAAGATTCTCCTCTTATTATTTCTCCAGTTGATAATACTGCATTTAAAGTGGCTATATCATTAGTAGTAGGTAATACAGTACCTCTAACATTTAATATCTTACTCATAACCTTGACCGCAGTTGAAAAATCACCATGTATATCTGTCATGGCTGCTAGCATAAGATTTCCTACTGGATGCCCTTTTACTTCACCACTGTCAAATCTATACTGGAACATTTTTTCCAAATATGGTTCCACATCTGATAATGCAGCTATTACATTTCTTATATCTCCTGGAGATGGAATATTCATGTCACTTCTAATTTTACCAGAACTTCCTCCATCATCTGCTACAGTAACTATCGCTGTTAAATCAAGGGGATACTTTTTTAATCCTCTAAGAAGAACAGATAATCCTGTTCCCCCTCCTATAGTTACTACTTTTACTTTTGCTCTCATTACTTACTACCTACCCTTATCTATATCTCTATGTTCAAGATAAACTCTATAGCCTAATTTCGCTATATCTTCATGTAGTTTTCTTGCTACACTTACAGAGCGGTGTTTCCCACCAGTACAACCTACTGCTATAGCCACTTTATCTCGTCCTTCATATTGGTATTTATCTATCATAAAGAATATTAATTCTTTATATTTCTCATAAAATTCTTTTGTTACTTCATCATCAAAAACATAGTTAAACACATCCGCATCTTGCCCTGTTTTTTCTCTAAGTTCATTTATATAAAATGGATTTTTTAAAAAGCGAACGTCAACAATATTATCAGCATCTATTGGCACTCCATATTTATATCCGAAGCTAGAAACCGTAATATGATAACTGTCTTTTTTCTCAATACCAAAATCACCTAAAATTTTACTTTGAAGATCCTTGACGCTAAATGCTGTTGTGTTGTAGATATAATTTGCTAAACCTTTTATATCTTCCATATCTTTTCTTTCCTGTTTAATACCTTCAAGTAAACCGAATTCTAATGAAAGTGGGTGATTTTTTCTTGTTTCTTTATATCTATTTACAATCACTTGATCATCACAATCTAAGAAAATAATTTTTGTATCAAAGTACTCATTTTGCTGGATTTTTTTAAGTACTTCTTTTAAATCTACAAAAAGATGTTTACTTCTTATATCTATACTAATAGCTGTTTTATCTAATTCTTTTTCTTCAATAATTCTTAAAAAATCTTCAACTACAAGTCCAGGTAAATTATCAGTACAAAAATACCCTTGACTTTCAAAAATATTCAATGCTGTATTTTTACCCGCACCACTCATTCCTGTGATTATTACTAATTTTTTTTTCATAGCTACACATCCATTTGATTAATAATTAATTCTTTTGCATACATGAATGCAAATTTCTATTTCTTATTGTACACTAAATACTTAATTTTGTGAAATATTAAAGAATAAAAACTACAAAGAAGATAATATTTTTCTATATCATCTTCTTTGTAGCTTAATTATTTATTAGTTATTATTGCCGCTCCGTGTGTTTGGCTGATTGTTCCTACTGCTATTTTGACTTCGGGAACTATTGGCGTTATTGTTACTTCGACTATTATTTGAGTTAGTATTGTTGCTATTGTTATTATTGTTATTATTGCTACTATTACTATTATTATCATTATTGTCGTTGTCATTATTGTCATTATTGTTATCATTATTCTGATTTTTCTTAGAATTTTCTTCTTGTTGACGTTTTTGTTGTTCTTCTATTTGACGTCTTTCACTTTCAGTAATAATTTTAACTCCACCATTTATAGATCCCACATTCTTAGGAACAGAGAATCCACCTGGTCTATGTATACTAACAATATTTTGCATGTTTATTCTATATAGAATTTGTGTCTTTTGTGTATCCGACTCTGTCATATACTTAGTAGGACCATCTATAGAATCAAATCCTTGCCATACTGCTAGTGTATAGTTACTCGTATAACCTACTACCCAAGAGTCCTTAGAGTAGTTGTCAGCATCAAATTTATATTTATCTATTTCTGCTTGACCAAATGTTGTTGTCCCTGTTTTAACCGCCATATCAGCACCACTAATTCTAGCATTTTTTGCAATTCCATTTACAACATTTCTTAACATAGAAGTCATTATATAAGCAGTAGAGTCTTTTATGACTTGTTTTCTATCATCAGTACTAAAGCTTTTAACTTCTTTTCCTTCATTATCATATACTTTTTTAATTGCTTTTGGAGTAGCGTAATATCCATTATTACTAAATGGTACATAGGCTGCTGCCATTTGAAGTGGAGAATATCCATCGCTACTTCCTCCAATAGGTGTAGTTAGAGAGTCATCTGTTACACTCATACCTACTTTACTTGCGTATTCTTTAACCCTGTTAAAGCCGACCTCTTGATAAGCTTTTATAGCAGGTATATTATACGACATCATCAAAGCATTATTAATAGTAATATTTCCATGGAACTGTCTATCCCAGTTTTGAATTTGCGTCCCTTGAATTTTACTATCATTTATAGTGTGATCAGAACCCCAATTTAGATACTCAATAGCTGGTCCATAAGCCAGTATTGGTTTAATAGCTGATCCTGGTTGTAATTTTGACTGAGTAGCAATATTATATCCATTGAATTTTTGATTTTTACCACCATATATAGCTGCTATTCCACTATTGTCATTTTTCAGTACAACCATAGCAACATCACTTGCTTGCTTAATACCTGCAGAGTTATTTGTAACACTATCAGTTACTGATTTTTGAATATCTGGATCTAGATTTGTATAAATTTTTAGACCTAGGTTTAATACGTCACCTTCATAGTCTTTATATTCTTTACTGCTTTTTAGTTCGTTAACAATTTGGTTCATATAACCAGTGTATCTACTATCGAATTCACTTGACATAATTACTCGTTCATCTGAATTTCTAGATACTATACCATCCATAACATTTGTTTTCTTAGCCGCTTCAGCTTCTGCTTCTGTTATTTTATCATGATATTGCATCAAGTAAAGAACTGTATCACGTCGTGCTTTTGCAGCTTCTGGATTATCATATGGGTTATAAGTATTAGGGTGCTGCGGAATACCAGCAAGCAGTGCTTTTTGTGGTAAAGTAAGTTGATCTAAATCTTTATTATAGTAATATTTTGCTGCTGTTTTTAGACCATAAACACCATCTGAATAGTATATTCTATTCACATACATAGTGAAAATACTTTCTTTATCATAATTTTGTTCTAGTTTATAAGCTAAGTATGCTTCTTGAACCTTACGTTTAACACTCTTATTATCATCTAAAAATGTTCGTTTTATAAGTTGTTGTGAAATAGTTGATCCACCTTGAGAACCAAATCCACTTGTAAGGTTAGATACTACTGCTCCCACTAAACGACGATAGTCTACTGCTCCATGTTCAAAGAATCTATTATCCTCTGTTGCAAGTATTGCATCTTGCATTTGTTGAGGAATATCAGCAGTTTCTAAGTTTTCTCCTACTTGATTCCCTAATTTAGCTATTTCATTATTATTAACATCATAAACTATTGTTCTAGAATTATTATCTAATATTTTTGAATCAAATGCTGGTGCTTGATATATCCAAAATACACATAAGAAAAATATAGCTATAATCGCTGCACTTGCTGCATATAATCCATATTTTAGAGCTTTCATCCACTTACTGTTTTTAATCTTTTTAGTATTTGGATTACTTATTCTATTTGGTCTCTTATTATTATTATTTGGATTAGGTCCCTTACCACCACTTGCTCTTCCCATTTGTTGTCTTAAAGGATTTTGTCTTTGTTGTGAATTAGGTCTTTGGTTACTTCCCATAGGTCTTTGATTTGTTCCACTAGACCTAGTTCCACTCCTTCTCATTTCTTCACCATTTAACGGTCTTCTTTGTTGATTATTAGATTGAGAATTGTTTCCTCTAGATATATATCCACCTGGCATAACACTTTTCTTACCTTGGGAAATTCTATTCCTCCTTGAAAGACGTTCATTATTATTTTCCGCCATTGTATATCCTCTCTTTATCGTATTATTTACTTTCCTTCATAAAATATAACTTTACTATATTAATTTTAATTTAAATTAAAAAAAAAATCAATTTTAATAGTATAATATTTCAATTTATCTTTATTTTTTAATATTTTTGTAATATAAATTACTTGTTTTACATAAAAAAGGGATAACTTTTTTTTTATAAGTTATCCCCATTAGATGTCGTTAATTACAATTATTTATTTTTTTCTTTATATAACTCTACACCTTTTTTAAATCTTAACAAGGCATCTTCTAAAACTTCTCTAGTACAAGCGAAGTTTAATCTAGCTTTCCCTTCGCCACCGCTTCCAAATTCACTACCTGGATTAAGTTTTATCTTAACATTATTATATAAAAATTCACAAAATTCATCAGAATCTGTTGAAATAGCAGAAAAGTCTATCCACTCAAGATACGTTGCATATGTTGGTGTTAATTTAATTTCAGGTATTTCTCTAGCAAAGAATTCTTTAACATATTCTCTATTTTCTTTTAAAACACCCATTAGCTCATCAAACCACTCTCCACCTTTATTATATGCTACAGTAGTTACTGGACCTGATAAAAAGTTATTTGTATTTGTTTTATTTTTAATTAGAACTTTTGATATTTTATCACGATATTCTTTATTTGGAACTATTATATTAGATGTTCTTACACCTGCTATATTAAATGTTTTTGTTGGTGCTATAAATGTAACTGTATGATTTTTCGCCCAATCTGACACTAAATGCGACATTACGTGAGTTTTTTCATCAAAAGTTAAATCACAATGGATTTCATCAGAAATTAAAATCACATTATATTTCTCACATAATTGTGTTACTTTTAATACCTCTTCTTTACTCCAAACCCTTCCTAGTGGATTATGAGGACTGCAAAGTATCATCATTTTCACATCACTATTTGATAGATGATTTTCTAATCTTTCAAAGTTTATGTAATAATCATCTGTATAATCTAGATTACATTGCACAAAATTTCTTTCACATTCTTTAATATTCGTAAAGAAATAAGCGTATACAGGTGTAAGAAGTAATATTGAATCACCTTTTTCAGTCAATGCTTCTATCGTAGCATTTATTGCTGGTCGAACCCCTGTAACATATAGCAACCAATCTTTCTCTAAATTAACTTTATGTACTTTTTTATACCAGTTTATCACAGAATCATAGTATGCATCATCTAAGACATCATAACCATAAATCCCATGGGCGACTCGCCTTAAGATCTCCTCAGTTATTTCTGGGGCAACAGGAAAGTCCATATCTGCTACTGTCATAGAGATATACCCTTCTCCCACATTCCATTTTTTTGAGTTTTTTCCAACTCTATCTATAACTTCAGAAAAATTGTATTTCATATTAATGATCTCCTTATCATTTTTTTAGTCATTATTTAAAGTTAATTTTGAAAAAATCGCAAATTTTTATAAGCGTTTTACTAGCTTTATTTTAACATAAACTTCAAATTTTTTCTAAACTTTTTTGCTAAAAAAATACAATTTTTGAAAAAAATTTTTATACGTTTACATAAAAACTTTTAATAGCAATTATTATGGTTATCTTTTAATTTTTCTTTATAAATTTTTCCGCTATAGCTAAACTAATTACTAATAGCAAAATAGCAGCTGACCATATTAAGACACTTTTGGGATCGTTATGTTCTACTATTATTAACCTTACAATAGCAGTTATACCAATATATATAAAATATCTAAGTGGGAAGTGATAATTATTTTTAAAATACTTTACAATAAGCGCTACAAATTCAAAGTATAAGAAAAAAACTAAAATTTCTTCAATAAAGTGTTGATAGTTCCCAGTATTTGTTATAAATTTCATTCCTTCAACAACAATTTCTTTTAATTCAATTAACAATCCAAATGATAATAAAATACCTACTGTAAGTAACCCAATATTCATTATCCATAAAAATAAGTTTGATATTTTTCTACTAAATTTTTCCATTAGGACTCCTTTTTAGTTTATTTGAAAATTAATTTTAACACAACAATTATTTTATTCATATAATCTTGCTCATTGTATCTTAACATTCAATATGTTATAGTTATTATATGTATAATATATGGAGGTTTTTATGATAGAATTAAAAAAAATATTACCCGATAACTTAACAGAACTTTATAATATTATGTATAACTCTAAAGATCCTGAATGGACAAAACTTAACGCACCTTACTTCAATGAATTTAAATTTATAGACTTAGATACATTTTTACTAAAAAATCATAATGAATTTTTCTTGAGTGATAGAGTACTTGGTATATTTGTAAATAATAACTTAGTAGGCATTGTTACTAAACATTGGGAAAGTTTTATTACAAGATGGCTAGAAGTCGGTATTGTTATTTATAATGAAGAATATTGGTCTAAAGGGATCGGAGAAAAAGCTTTGAAGGAATGGTTTGACATTTGCTTTAAAGAACATCCAGAAATTGCCAGACTAGGTTTAACAACTTGGAGCGGTAATATTGGAATGATGAAACTGTCAGAAAAGTTAGGATTAAAACTTGAAGGTAGAATTCGTAAAGTTAGATACTATAAAGATGTCTACTATGATTCTGTAAAATATGGTATTTTAAGAGAAGAATATTATAAATTAAAATAATTTTGGAGGTCTTTATATGTTATTTCAATATGGTACAATGGCAGGACTAATGGAGGGAGCATTTAGTGGATCAATTCCCCTGGAAGAACTTCTAAAACATGGTAACTTTGGTATAGGAACTTTTGATGGATTAGATGGTGAAATGATTATTGTTGATGGAAAAATCTACAAAACTGATTACTATGGTAACTCCTCTATTCAACCTGTATCTAGCACTACACCTTTTGCTAGTATTACAACTTTTAAAGCTAATTATAAAAAAGTTGATAATTATACTTTTACTAATTTAGTTTCTAAAGTAAATGATTATCTAAATCCAAATTATTTTTATGCAATAAAGATAACAGGTACTTTTAATAAAATTAACACTCGAGCACCAAAAAAACAAATCAAGCCTTATCCGCCACTTCTAAAGGTATTAGAAACTCAAAATATATTTAAATGTAAAAACTCTACTGGTGTTATAGCTGGTTTCTTTTCTCCAGATTGTGCACATGGAATAGGTGTTGGTGGACTCCACTTACATTATATAAGTAATGACTTAAAAAATGGAGGTCATGTTTTTGATTTTGAAATAGAAGACGCCCAAATAGAAATATCAAATCCTTTAGATTACTTTTTAAAATTTCCTCAAACAAAAGAATATAAAAACCTTAATATAAATACTAAGGAACTTGGGGAACAAATACATAAAGCTGAGATAAATATAGAATAAAAAAAGATGGCTAGCAGTAATTGATGTGTACCCAAAATTCTGGACACATATTTATTTAGTTTAAACTTATGGATGTTATCCTGTAATTTACAGGAGGCATCCATTTT
>ERZ773037.2057-NODE-2057-length-10155-cov-3.382178_pt1 | contig 10155 bp, 7 predicted proteins | sample MGYA00511466_ERZ773037 | MGnify/ENA primary metagenome ERZ773037 (study PRJEB29015, sample SAMEA2738146) | human oral metagenome | biome: human oral; feature: human-associated habitat; material: saliva | place: China | collected 2202 ...
TGAAAAAGAAGTATAAAGAATTGCCTATAACCATAACCAGTGTATTCTCAAAATGTAATCTATCAGAAATCAATAATATTAAAGAGTATTGTAGCTGTCAATCTGTCAATTTTAGGAATGTACTCATTGTACCAAATGGAGTATCCGAACTATCACTTTTGCCTACATTGGAAGAATATTGCTCTACCTTATCATCATATACCCGGCCGTTAGATAGTCTACGTCTTTATTGTGGGGCGGGAATTGGAGTTGAAAATATGCTATAGCAATATTCTTGCAGGAAATGTGTACCCATGCCAAAGTTTCCATTATAAAGAGTATAGGATGGGAAATTTACTCGCAGATAGTATAGAGGATATCATACACACACAAATACATAAAGATATTGCAAAAAACTTTTCTATAGATAATATACCGACCTGTAAAGATTGCAAAGTTAAATACATTTGTAGCGGGGGATGTAGGGCGGCAACTTTAAATATTGAAGGGAAACCAACTGAATTTCCCCAAACACTATGTCCATACTATAAAGAGAAAGCAATCAACATGTTAAAATCCATTCCAAAACAATAAAGCAATGAAGATAAAATTGATATTTTTCGTACTTCTATTTCATCTTTTTGGCAATGTTATACAAGCAAAAGAAAGAAATAACCTAATCATCCACGTCAAGGATTCTCATAGTGGTGAGCCTCTTGCTTACGTACAAATTGAGATACAAAGTATTCATGACTCTCTTGTATGCTTTTCGGATACAGTAGGTATATGTCAAGTAGAATTACCGGATGGAGAATACGATATTCGATTTAATTTATTGGGATACAGCAAACTACAAAAACACATAAATCTCACCGAAAGTAAGTCATTAGATATATTATTGTCAGTAAAGACGATGGAATTAGAAGGGGCAACTGTGGTTGCTCGAAAAAAGTTGATAAAGATGTCTGATAAAGGTATTATTTATGACATTTCTAAGGATGCTAATATCCGTGCATTAAATTTATTGGATGCAATTAATCATGTACCATTGGTAAATGTTACTCCAAATGGAAATATAACAGTAAAAGGCAGTTCGGCTTATTCAATTTATCTGAACGGAAAGCCTTATCGTATGGCACAATATGATCCGCAAACAGTATTAAGGTCTTTTCCCGTATCTACCATTGAAAAGATTGAGGTTATTACTCGTTTAGATGGGCGATATGACGGTGATACAGGAGATGCTATTATCAACATTATCACGTCGAAACATCACTTTGATAACTGGTCACTTACATTGAATGGCAATTCTAATACTCTTCCTAAAGCGGGTGCAGGAATGAGTTTGGTTGGCACGCAGAAAAAGATTGATTACTTGTTAGGATATAATTACGGTTATGACGGACAAAGAAACCAACCCGTAGAGTCATCAGGCATCTATTCTACTGCAAATGCTTATCAAGAAAATACAGCAAGTGGTATATCTGACGGTAAATGGAAAACGCATACATTGAGAGCAATGGTTGTATTTAATATAGACAGTCTGAACAGTCTATATGTTGACGGTCATGCACTGATAAAGCAAACCGATATGAGCACTGATTGGAATCAGCGGTATAAAGATCAGAGTTGGGCAAAGCCACTTAACACAACTTTTCTTTCTAAGCACAATAATACAGCCGGAACATTTGAATCTAATGTTCTTTATAGAAATATGTTCCGAAAAGATAAAAGTAAAGAGCATTGGATGGCAGGCTATCGCTATACTTATAATCCTGATATTCGATATTTTAATCAAACATCTGTTGACAATACAAACATTGAGCAAAAGAGCAGAAACAAAACGCATGGCGGTTTAAATGAACACAGCCTTATGGCAAGTGTTACTCTAATAGATAATGATACACAATATTTGCAGATAGGAGGAAAGCAGATATTTAGAAAGGGAGCAATAGACACGGAATTGCTTACCCTTGATCAAAATAATGAATGGGTGTCGGAAACCGATGAAAGTTCTGCACAGGACCAAATCCGTTATCACCAAGATGTCTCATCGGCTTTTGCCTCATACGCTATCAGTGTCAAGGACTTTACCTTTGACACATCGCTTCGGTGGGAATATACTCATATGAAAATGTTGTTTCCTAAGATGACAGAAGCAGATTTCTCAAAAACTTTTGGAAATATAACTCCATATATCGGTGTGTCTTATCAAAAGGGAAATTCCTCTTTATCACTTTCTTATAAAGGTGGAATGATGCGCCCAGACATTCTTATACTTAATCCTTTTAAAACATACTCTTCTCAGTACAAAGCGGAAATGGGTAATCCTGAATTGGAAAGTTCTTACATCAATACTATTGATGCTTCGTATATGGTTTATTCTAATACGATGTTCTTTTCTTGTGGTTTCACATTCAAGCATCAGAACCGACCAATTGTATTGTATCCAAGCTATTCAGAAAAATTGCATCAGTATATGAATCAATATATGAATATAAGTTCATTGAATGATTATAGGGTGAATTTCTATGGTAATTACAAACCTATCATACCTTTATCTTTAACCTTAACGGGTGATTTTGGATTATATAGAATGAAGGACTATACTGGAGGTTATGATAACGGAAAATCGTATAATCTCACTTTTATGTGCGACTTTTCTTTGAAGCATCAATGGACATTAAGTCTGCAATATGGTAACTATCTGAATATGCACCCTATTTGGGGTAAGACACACAGCTTTAATATATATTCATGCAGTGTCAGCAAGTCTTTCTTGAAGAATGCTTTAAATGTAAGAGTAATAATGAACTCTCCATTTAGCAAGTTTACTAAAATCAGAGAGCAAAGCATATTGCCTTCATATTCTGGTTCACAAACAAATTTTATGCGAGCAAGAGCCTTCGGCATAGATCTTACCTACACTCTGCAAAAAGGATTGCATAAAGAGATCAAGCGAGACAGAACACTAAAGAGTGATGACCAAAATACAGGAGTAGAATGAAGAAACTCTTTTTCAATATCAAACAGCGCGATGCTGCTTCAATGAAAGAACGGATAAAAAGTCTTGTGGAAGAAAACAAGAAACTGAAGAGCGACAATAGAGAGTTGATTTGTAAATTGGGGCAATGTCGTGAGCAAATAGCTAAGTTGGAGCTTGCTCATCATAACCAAAAAGGAACAGAGGAATAATCAAAAAAAGTGTTTGAGATATTTTTATGAAAGTTGAATACTGATGACTGACGAGAGAAGTCGAATCCTTCTTTTGTCCACTCTATAACGTATAGATATTTAGTAGGTTACAAAATGATTTACAAAAGGAGATCTTTTACCATGCAATTCAATAGAAACGAGAAGATTTACAAATCTTTATCTCAAAATTGTAGCACCCAAAAGACAGAAGAAAAAGGTTGATAGTCGCACAAAGTTCACATGATAAGCTAACAATAATCCTATCATTTTTTAGTATGCAAGCACTTGACTTTGTTCCCTATATTTTGTAACTTTGCTACCCAAAACCCTACAATTATCAAGAAAAATTTAAAACAAAATCATCTCAAACACCAACATTCATGAAACAACAACCAACAAACCACGACCTCACACGCTGCGCTTGGGCCAACAGTCACCCCCTCTTACAACAATATCATGACGAAGAATGGGGCGTACCTGTACACGATGATAGCCTTCTTTTCATGTATTTGCTGATGGAATCCATGTCGTGTGGTTTGTCATGGTTACTGATGTTGAAGAAAAAAGAGATTTTCCGCACCTGTTTTGCAAACTTCGATTACAAGGTTGTTGCCACGTTTTCGACCGATGATATTGATCAGATTTTGTCAACAGAAGGAATGATTCACAGCGAACGAAAGGTGAAAGCTATGGTCGAAAACGCTCGTGCATTCTGCCAAGTACGCAAAGAATACGGCTCGTTTGATGCCTATATATGGAGCTTTACGAAAGGAAAATCAAAACAATATGCTTCACATCAGCAACATCCCTGCGTGAGAAACACGCTCAGTGACCATGTTGCGAAAGACTTAAAAAAGCGTGGTTTCAAATATGTTGGAACGATAATCATTTATAGTTTCCTACAAGCCATTGGCATAATCAACGACCATGAGCACACATGTTTCCGCTATTCTAAAGATTAAAAGTTAGCTTTGAGCCAAGAAATTCATTGAAAAGATTTGCATATTTCAATATTTTTCACGAATATTGCAAAAGAAATTAACTTAAACTGTGAGGCGCTTTTATGCCTGACAGCACACCTATTATTAAACACCTAACTATGAAAAAGAAACTGTTTACGCTTTTGTTGCTTGCAATTTCACTATCCGTGCATGCACAACACTTCATTAAAGATGCCACTTTCAGGCAAAAAGTAGAGGCTGCATGGAAACAAAAGATGGACCTCATTGGCTGGAAATATTGGGAAGATAAAGGTCAGAAAGCCACTCCTGAAGAGGAAGAAGCGTTGAAGTTCCTATATGCTTACATGCCCATTGCAGACGCAACAGACTATCCCAAGGCTTATCATCTCAAGAATGTACAGACTGCTTTCCGCACACAAAAAGAGACTGCATGGGGTAAACAGGTTCCAGAGTTGTTGTTCAGGCACTTTGTTTTGCCGATGCGTGTAAACAATGAACCCTTAGATAGCTCACGCGCTATCTTCTATAATGAATTAAAAGAGCGCGTGAAAGGAAAGTCGATGAAAGACGCAATCTTGGAAGTTAACCACTGGTGTCACGAGAAAGTAACCTATGAACCCTCTGATGCACGAACCTCTTCTCCGCTTCAATCTATCCTAACAGGACGCGGACGATGTGGTGAAGAGAGTACATTCACCGTGAGTGCACTACGTGCTATTGGTATACCTGCACGCCAAGTGTACACTCCCCGCTGGGCACACACCGACGATAATCATGCTTGGGTCGAGGCGTGGGCTGATGGAAAGTGGTATTTTCTCGGTGCATGTGAGCCCGAACCCGTGTTGAATTTAGCGTGGTTTAATGCTCCTGCATCACGTGCAATGCTGATGCACACACGTGCATTTGGTGATTATAGAGGTCCGGAAGAAGTGATGTTGCGCACTAACAACTTTACTGAAATCAATCTCATTGATAATTATGGCAGTACGGGAAGAATTGATTTTAAGGTTGTTGACAAACAAGGCAAGCCCGTTTCTGATGCAAGAGTAGACTTCAAAATCTACAATTATGCAGAGTTTTACACTGCCGCTTCTAAATATACGAATAAGAATGGACAGACGTTTCTTTCTGCAGGAAAAGGCGATATGTTTGTATGGGCATCTAAAAATGGGCAGTATGGCTATGCAAAAGCCTCTTTTGGAAAAGATAAAAACATCACTATCAAGCTTGCTTATGACGAGAAACATCCTGGAAAAGATAGCAATTTAGACATTGTTCCCCCAAAAGAGAATGTGCAAATACCTGAAGTTTCAGAAGCAGAACGGGCGCAAAACAATAAGCGTTTGACTGAAGAAGACGCCATTCGCAATAATTATATCGCCACCTTTCCTACGCAAGAGAGCATGAAAGACTATGCTATTCCAGAGGCAACACCCTATATTATCAAGGCACGTGGCAACTGGAGAACAATTAAAGCGTTTGTGGAGAAACACACAACTGACCGCAAACGTGCCATAGAACTATTGAGTACACTAAGTGACAAGGATCTCCGCGACATGCCAATGTACATATTAGACGATAACATGAGTGCTCCAAGTGACCAACTTTCGCCTCGCGTTGAAAGCGAGTTAATATTGAAACCTTTCAAGAACTACTTTGCAAAAGTGTTTGATAAAGAGGCAGAAGCATTCAGAAAAAATCCTTCTTTGCTCGTGACTTGGATTAAAGAAAATATAAAAATGAATCCAGACATTCATGCAATGAGGATTCCTCAAACCCCAATCAGCGTGTGGGAAAGCCGAGTTACAGATGCTCGTAGCCGTGATATCTTCTTTGTTGACGTAGCAAGAAGCCTTGGAATTGAAGCACGAATAGACCCAGTTACCTGGAAACTACAATATAAAAAAGGTGGCAATTGGGTTGATGTTGACTTCGATTCGGCTACAGAACAAGTGGCAAAGACAGGCACACTTGTCTTAAAATATAAGCCAACAGAGTACTTAGATGACCCAAAATACTACACCCATTTCACGATAAGTAAGATTGTAAATGGGCGTACTTGGCTCATGAACTTTGATGAAGGACAGGTTGATATGGGCGGAGGCACCACATGGGCAAACATCTTTAAGAAAGGCACTACATTGGATGAAGGAACCTATATGTTGGTTTCGGGACAGAGAATGGCTGATGGTAGTGTGATGGCACATAAATGTTTCTTCACCATTAATCCTGGAAAGACAACTGTTTTAGACCTTATTATTCGCCAAGAAACCGAGGGTGTGAAGGTGATTGGTAACTTCAACAGTGAAGATTTGTTTGAAAAAGACGGAAAAGAGGTTTCAATTCTTAGCCAAACCGGACGAGGATATTATGTTTTAGGCATTCTTGGCGTAGGACAAGAACCTACCAACCATGCACTACATGACATCGTAAAGATGAAAGAAAAATTAGAAAAATGGGGTCGACCAATGGTATTGTTATTCACAAACGAAGCCGAAAAAGAAAAATTTGAAACCCAAAAGGCTGAATTTGGAAGCCTGCCTCAGAAAACAATCTTCGGCATTGATAAAGAGGGAGCCATTCAAAAGGAGATTGTAAGAGAAATGAAACTGCAGAATAAAAACCAATTACCATTATTCATTATCGCTGATACCTTCAATCGAGTGGTATTCATTTCGCAAGGATATACCATCGGATTAGGCGAACAATTGGTGAAAACAAGCAGTAAATTGTAAGCATAAAACATGATTGAGACAAACGAATTTGAATTTGAGATCTGTGCCAACAGCGTTGAAAGCTGTATTGCTGCTCAACAAGCTGGCGCAGATCGCGTTGAACTTTGCATGGGAATCCCTGAAGGAGGAACTACCCCTTCGTATGGAGAGATTCAAATGGCAAGAGATTTACTTAGAGAAACGAAGTTGCATGTCATTATTCGTAATCGTGGAGGAGACTTTCTTTATACTCAAAGAGAATTGGAACGCATGGCCATGGATATCGATTTGTGTCGTAAAATAGGTGTAGATGGAGTTGTATTTGGCTGTTTAACCGCAGAAGGTGATGTAGATAACGGCGCCAATAGGTTCTTATTAGAACATGCAACAGGTATGAGCACAACATTTCATCGGGCATTTGATCGCTGTAAAGAGCCACTTAAAAACATAGAATCAGTGATTTCATTAGGTTTTAACAGAGTGTTAACCTCGGGACAACAGGCTACTGCAGAGATGGGTATTCCCCTACTCCATCAATTAAACAATGTTGTGGGAGACCGAATCATCATTATGGCTGGCTGTGGTGTAAATGAAAATAATATCAAAAAGATTCAAAAGGAGACTGGCGTCCGTGCTTTTCACTTTTCAGCTCGTGAGCCTAAGAAAAGTCAAATGAAGTATTCTAATCCCTCAGTGTTTATGGGTAATGCGGACTTTGATGAGGATACGATTTTTGAAACAACAATAAATAAGGTGAGAAAAACAATACATGCGCTTCGAGATTAAGCAGAACACGATGTGAGAAATGCGTGAAGACTTTATAAAAGCAAGCCAACCATAATATTCATAGATTCACATAAACAATATGATGAAGCCTAAGAGATGGAACAAAGCATTGAAATCAATACTATTGTTAAGTATTATGGTGAGCCATGCTTTATCCGTGAGTGCGCAAAACATAGTAAATGGAAGAGTTGTAGACGAGCATAACCAAGGAGCCGAAGCTGCAATTGTCATGCTTTTTACCCAACCAGACAGTATTCTTTCAGCAACAACACTCACCGACGGCAAAGGAATGTTCTCATTACAACCACGGAAAGGCACGTTCCTTCTATGTGTAAGGATGCTCGGCTACAAAGAGATAAAAAGGGAAATTACTATCCATGAAGATATGGATATTCCCGATTTGCAATTAGAACCAGACGATATTATCTTGAAAAATGTTGTCATAACAGCACGTAAATCTCAACCAATGATAAGTTCGTCTAATGGGAAAACACAGATTAATGTGGCACAAACTTATCTCACAGATATAGGAGATGCACTGGATGTTTTGAAGCATTCTCCAGGTATTTCTGTAAATAATAAGGGCGACATTTCCCTGTCATCACTCGGAGGAACTGCCATATATGTCAATGGAAAGAAACTTATGTTACAAGGTGAAGAGCTGTCAGCTTACTTGCGTACCCTACCCTCATCAAGAATCTCTAAGATAGAAATCTCTCCCAATCCAAATGCATATTATGGAACAGAAGGGGCTGGAGGCATTATCAATATCATTCTGAAAACGACAGAGAAATCAGGCATTTTCCTAACCACTTCACATAGCATTGCCTATTGGGAAAACATAAAACAAAACTCTGATATCACATTATCTTATAACACAAACAAATGGCAATTAGGACTAAACTACAATCATAGTATAGGGCATCATGCCATGGATTATGGCTATGAGAAGATTCAAAATGGAGATAAAAGTTTGTCAGAAACAAAGGATACTGATAAAAGAAATACATATTCAACAGGCTTTGACTTTACCTGGCAACCCAATCTGAAGAACAAACTATCATTGAATAGTACGATGAACCTGCTTGTTGGCCCAGGCTTAACAGAGACAACAACAGGAGTTTATCAAGGGACTTCAGTATTGGATTGTATCTTAAAAGCTCGCAACGATTATCTAAAACAGAAAACGATTCGATATAGCAATAGTGCGAACTATCTATACCAACCCTCAGAAAAAAGGCAGTTAGCACTTTCGGTAGACTGGACCCACTTTGACGGTAAAGCTCAATGCGAACAGCCTAACACATATTTTTCACCAACAAATACGCTTATTCGTTCAGATTTGTTTTATTCTCAACCAGATAAAGACATTGACATTTATGCCTTGTTAGCTGATTATAAGTGTAATCCTAATGCGCAGAGTGAGTGGCTAGTGGGTGTTAAGACTTCGCTTATCAAAAGTAACAACACCTTTCTTTTCAAGAAAAATGAGACGATAGACCTACAACGCTCTAATAAATTTGAGTACAACGAACATAATATTGAAGGCTACACGCAATATACTCATACTTGGAATAAATTGGAATTTAGTGCTGGTTTGCGTATAGAATATATGTATACCTTTAATAAATTAAGCGCTTATAGCAATCATAAAATAGAAGAAAACAACAGAAAAGAATTGCGTTTATTCCCCAATATGGCTGTATCTTATACTATTAATGACAAGAATAAATTAGCCCTTTTATATAGTAGAAGGCAGGATAAACCACGATATGAAGATCTTAATCCCTTTGAATATTTGCTTGATGAACTCTCATATTGGAAAGGAAATCCTTTCCTCAAGCCGCAGATTAGTAACAAAATAACGTTGAACTATACGCGGAAAAGTTTGTCCTTCAACTTATATTATAACAAACTCAATGACTATTTCACTTCACTTACGGACGCTTTTGAGAGCAACAAGACTATAATGACAACGAAAAACATTGGAACACAACAACAAATTGGACTGGAAGCAACTTTCTCTAAACGTCTTACTTCTTGGTGGAATTTTAGTACAAATATAGGATTTTACTACTTTGTGAATAAGTTGGATTATGAGAATTATAAACAAGAATATAAGCGTCCATCATGTTCTTTCTCTGCAAATAGTAACATTCTCCTGCCTTGGGGGATAAACTTTGAACTCTCCGGACGATACTATTCAAAGCGACAAGGAGGGAGTTATGAAGTAAGTAAGTCCACAGGGAGCATTGATTTAGGCCTTAACAAGAGTTGGTCTGATGGTCGCGTCCGGCTTTCAATACTGATGACCGATGTCTTACATACAGAGCGTTGGGATAGTTATGGAGTGAAAGATGCCCTAAATCTCTCGTCATGGGGATATGGAGAAAGTCGTAAAATTATCCTACGCCTTAGCTATAGCTTTGGTAAACAGAAACTCAATAAAGTGGAGAAAACCATTGAAGAATTAGACAGATTATAAGGATACCATAAGGATACCATAAGTATCTCATCGG
>ERZ773037.2060-NODE-2060-length-10148-cov-21.475874_pt1 | contig 10148 bp, 9 predicted proteins | sample MGYA00511466_ERZ773037 | MGnify/ENA primary metagenome ERZ773037 (study PRJEB29015, sample SAMEA2738146) | human oral metagenome | biome: human oral; feature: human-associated habitat; material: saliva | place: China | collected 2202 ...
CTTGTACCCAGCGGAGGAAAATTATGCAGGTTGTGGTGGCTCGTATCGGTAAGCCGCACGGTATTCGCGGCGAGGTGACGGTTCAGCTTTTCACCGACACCCCGCAGGAACGTTTTGCCCGCGGTGAGGTGCTCGGCATTGAGAACTTTAAGCCCGGTTCAGCCGCCGCGTCGGTGGCCCCCACCGGCGAGCTGACCGTCGCCGGTGCCCGCTGGAACAAGAAGATTCTGGTGGTCCGCTTTGACGAGGTGACCACCCGCAACCAGGCGGAGGAGCTGCGCGGCACCCGCCTGGTCTACGAGGTTCCCGAGGACGACGGCGAGGAAGAGGGCTTCTACGAGCAGGAGCTCGTGAACCTGCCCGTGTACCTGCTGACGGATGTGCCCGAGGGTGAGAGCCCCGTGGATAACCCCACCGTGGGCGAGCCGCTGGGTAAGGTGACCGGGCTGCAGACCATGCCGGTCCAGGACCTGCTGCTCATTAAGCTGGCTCGTTCGCCGCGGCTGGCCTCCGGCGCGGGCGAGGAAATCATGATTCCCTTCGTCGAGGAGATTGTGCCCGAGGTGGTTCCCTCCACCGAGGAGGAGCCCGGCTTCGTGCTGTTGACCCCTCCGGCGGGTCTGATTGACCTGGTTGAGGAGGCCGAACAGGCTACCGAACGGGCGGGGGAGTAGTCCGTGCGCTACGACGTGGTCACGATTTTCCCCGAGTACCTGGAGCCGCTGAAGCTGTCCCTGCTGGGTAAGGCGCGCGAGAAGGGCCTGGTGGACCTGCACCTGCACGACCTGCGCGATTACACCTTTGACCGTCACCGCACGGTGGATGACACCCCGTACGGTGGTGGCGCGGGCATGGTCATGAAGCCCGAGCCGTGGGGCCTGGCCCTGGACGAGGTGCTGGCCGCCTCCCCGCTGCAGACTGCCACCGAAGACTCTGCTGAGGGTGCCGACCCCGCCGCAGATACCCGCCCGCTACTGATTGTCCCGTCCCCGGCGGGTGCCGTCTTCGACCAGGCGATGGCGTACGAGCTGGCGGAGGAGAAGCATATTGTCTTCGCCCCGGCGCGCTACGAGGGCATCGACGAGCGTGTGCTGGACTGGGCGCAGGAGGGGTTCCGCGTGATGCCCGTGTCCCTGGGCGACTACGTGCTTTACGGCGGTGAGGTCGCGGTCATGGCGATGATCGAGGCCATCACCCGACTGATTCCCGGCGCGATGGGCAACCCCGCCTCCCTCGAGGAGGAGTCGCACACGGGCGGTCTGCTGGAGTACCCGGTGTACACGAAGCCCGCCGTGTGGCGCGACCGCGAGGTGCCGGAGGTGCTGCTCTCGGGTAATCACGGCGCGATTGCGCGTTGGCGTCGTGACCGTCAGATTGAGCGCACCCTGGAGCGCCGCCCCGATTTGCTGGAGGCGTACCCGGTGGAGCAGTGGGATAAGAAGGACCGCCGCTTCCTTGCCGAGCGCGGGGTGCATTTTGCGAACCCCGCGAAGGCTGCTCAGAAGAAGACGAAGCAGCAGAAGGACGCCGCCGAGGCTGCCTCCTCGGAGCCCGCATCGTCTGAGGCTTCGGCTCCCGAGGCGGGCGCCGCATCCTAGCCCGGGTGCACGGAGTGCACCCGAGCGGCGGGTTTTTGCGGGCCGTCGGCACCCGGAGTGCGGAGGCGCTTATCGCGGTAAAAGCCCAGGTCAAGGCTTGATTGAAGGAATAATCAACGTATGACGCGAGAAAATCAACCGAGTTGATATACGTTCAACGAAAGATTCCGTGAATCCTCAATCGAAATATGACACTTTAATGCAAAAAGGTTATGATTATCCCGAGAACAGACTTCTCCCGTGCCGGTAGTGCGGGCGAAGCATGTAATCCCCACTCGGTCGAACTGCATGATTCGGCTGAGTTTCATCTCGGGGATAGATGACGCCATCACGCGGGTGCATCCTCTGCATGGGATGCCCGGTCTGAGAACTTCATTCATCCCAGTGTTAATCAGTGGTGCATGGTATAAGCACCCCGCACTTTATGGGATGGGAGCTTGGTGGTTCGAGCGTTCATCGTGGTTGATGACCCTCCGTCGCGCGGGTAAAAGTACCTATGCTTACGGGTGAGCATCCAATGGTCCGGATTGGATGCCCACCCGTTCCGCTTTTTAAACCCTCCGCTTTACCCCGCGCGCCCGGTTGCCCAGCACGCGCATCCGGCGGCCCTCAGCGTTTCTCGGGTACGGGGCGCTCGCGAAATTCGATGGGCCGATTCGACTTGGGCAGTGAGTACATGACGCGCAGGTAGGCATCCTCCACAAGTTCGGCAAGCACCCGCTCGGTCACGCCCTCACCGGCACCCACCGAAATCCAGTGTCGCTTGTTCATATGCCAGGCCGGAATGATGGAGGGGTAGATGCGCCGCAGCACCTCGGATTCCTCGGGGTCGGTCTTGAGGTTCGCAATGGGGTAGCCGATGCCCTCGGTGTACATGGCGAACATCTTGCCGCCGATGCGGTACACCGTGTGTTCCGGGCCGAACGGCTGGTCGGAGGTTGCCAACGGCATGGCGAGCGCGAGGCGATGCAGAACCGGCTGAAGGGACTCGGCGGTGAGCTCACCGCCTGCTCCGGGGGCTCCGAAGGTTTCGGGCTCCCCGGGGACGGAATCCGTGACCCCCTCCGGGGTGCGAGCGGGGGAGCGGTCGATGCTCTCGGGGCGATGCTGTCGGGTACTCATACTTTCGAGTCTAGTGCCCTTCGCCAAATCTCTCGTAACGCCCGGCGAATCCACGCTAAAATAGGTAACTATGGCTGAATTTATTTATCAGATGATCAAGGCCCGCAAGACCGTGGGCGACAAGGTCATCCTTAACGACGTGACGATGTCGTTCTTCCCCGGCGCCAAGATCGGTATGGTTGGCCCGAACGGCGCGGGTAAGTCGACCATCCTCAAGATTATGGCTGGCCTCGACCAGCCCTCCAACGGCGAGGCACGCCTGACCCCCGGCTACACCGTGGGTATCCTGTTGCAGGAGCCGCCGCTGAACGAAGAGAAGACCGTTCTGGGTAACGTTGAGGAGGGCGTGGGCGAGATTAAGGCCAAACTCGACCGCTTCAACGAGATTTCCGCCCTCATGGCCGAGCCCGACGCCGACTTCGACGCCCTCATGGAGGAAATGGGTCAGCTGCAGGAGGCTATCGACGCCGCCAACGCGTGGGACCTGGACTCCCAGCTGGAGCAGGCTATGGAGGCGCTGCGTTGCCCGCCCGCCGACATGCCCGTCACCCACCTCTCCGGTGGTGAGCGCCGCCGCGTGGCACTGTGCAAGCTGCTGCTGCAGAAGCCCGACCTGCTGCTGCTCGACGAGCCTACCAACCACCTGGATGCAGAGTCCGTGCTCTGGCTGGAGCAGCATCTGCAGTCCTACGAGGGCGCTGTCATCGCCGTGACCCACGACCGTTACTTCCTCGACCACGTGGCCGAGTGGATTGCAGAGGTCGACCGCGGTAACCTCTACCCCTACGAGGGTAACTACTCCACCTACCTGGAGAAGAAGCGCTCCCGCCTTGAGGTTCAGGGCAAGAAGGACGCCAAGCTCGCCAAGCGCCTGAGCGAGGAACTGGACTGGGTCCGCTCGAACTCGAAGGGCCGCCAAGCCAAGTCGAAGGCTCGTCTGGCCCGCTACGAGGAGATGGCTGCGGAGGCTGAGAAGACCCGCAAGCTCGACTTCGAAGAGATTCAGATTCCTCCGGGACCCCGCCTGGGTAACGTGGTTATCGAGGCTGAGAACCTGCAGAAGGGCTTCGACGGCCGCTCCCTGATCAACGGCCTGTCCTTCTCCCTGCCCCGTAACGGCATCGTCGGTGTGATTGGTCCTAACGGTGTGGGTAAGTCCACACTGTTCAAGACCATCGTGGGCCTGGAGCCCCTCGACGGCGGCGAGCTGAAGGTCGGCGAGACCGTGAAGATTTCGTACGTCGACCAGAACCGCGCCAACATCGACCCGGAGAAGACCCTCTGGGAGGTCGTCTCTGACGGTCTGGACTACATTCAGGTCGGCAACGTTGAGATGCCCTCGCGTGCGTACGTCTCCGCGTTCGGCTTCAAGGGCCCGGACCAGCAGAAGAAGGCCGGCGTGCTCTCCGGTGGTGAGCGTAACCGCCTGAACCTGGCGCTGACCCTCAAGCAGGGCGGTAACCTGCTGCTGCTCGACGAGCCCACTAACGACCTGGACGTTGAGACCCTCGCATCCCTGGAAAACGCGCTGCTGGAATTCCCCGGCTGTGCAGTGGTCGTCTCTCACGACCGTTGGTTCCTGGACCGCGTTGCAACCCACATCCTGGCTTGGGAGGGCACCGACGAGAACCCGGATCAGTGGTACTGGTTCGAGGGTAACTTCGAGTCCTACGAGAAGAACAAGATTGAGCGCCTCGGCCCCGAGGCCGCCAAGCCGCACCGCGTGGTGCACCGCAAGCTGACCCGATAGGGTTGATTCGGTAGCGAGCCCCGCCTCCGAGCTGTTGAAGCACGGGGAGGCGGGGCTTTGCTGTACCCGCTAGATGCCGTATGCGCTGAATGTTGTACGCGCGGACGAGGGGAATGTGCTGACAAGGGGAGTGCGCTGGCGAGGGGAGGGGCGTGTGTTCGCCGGTAGAAATAGTTCGCGCCCCGGTAACCGGCGAGTCATGGCGGAGTTCACATTCGCGGTTTAATAGACATGTATAAATAACTAACGCATCTGATATGAAGGGTAGAGTGCCGTGCTTTCAAAATATAACTGGATGTCCCTGGCTACGGGCGTGCTGCTAATTATCGCGGCCGTCTACATGTTTGCGAACCCCGCCGTGCCGCTGGCCGCGCTGGGCTTCATCTTCTCCTTCGCCGTGCTGCTCGGCGGCGTGTTTGAGCTGGTCCGCTACTTCGGCGCGCTCAAGCCGGCCCGTACCGGGTGGGACCTGGTCAATGGCCTTCTGACCGTTCTGGTGGGCATCATGCTGCTGAGTGCATCGGCTGGTGCGCAGGCCACCCTCATCCCGACCTTCGTTGGCCTGTGGCTGATTGTTTGGGCACTCATCCGCATCATGTCCGCCCAGAAGCTGAAGTACCTGAGCTACGGCGCCGGCCGTCACCTGCAGTTCTCCGCCATCGGAACCCTGATTCTGGGTCTGCTGGTGGTTCTGTTCCCCGTGCTCTTCGGCGCGGTGGCGGTTTGGGGAATTGCCCTGGTGTTGATGCTGATCGGCTTCGTGTTCGTGGGTGACTTCTTTGTTTCCCGCCGCACCAAGAGCACCGTGCACATTTCCCCGGACGGTGTGATTGACGTCGAAGCTCACTAAGAGCTTCCCGGCGGCGTCTAGACCGTACGCTAGAACATAGGAAAGACCGTGTGAGATAACCACCTCACACGGTCTTTCTGTATGCTTTGACGCTCCGAGCTGTCGCTGTACCGGAGCCCTAACGGCGCCCGAGCTTTAGCGATATTCCGGCAGGCGGAACATCATTTCCTGCGCCACGGTCGCCACCAGCTCACCGGAACGGTTGAAAATCGAACCCTGCGAAAGCATACGGCCACCCTGGGCACTCGGGGAATCCAGCACGTACAGCAACCACTCGTCGGCGCGCGCCGGGCGGTGGAACCATATCGCGTGATCCAGCGAGGCGCTCTTCAGACCCGGCTCCAGCCAGAACTTGCCGTGACGGCGCAGGGCAGGCTCCAGCGGCAGGTAGTCCGAAGCGTAGGCGATCGCGGCGCGGTGCTCCGCATCCGAAGCCTCGGAACCATCAGCGTGCACCAGGCGGTCAAAGGTCTTGAACCACACGCAGGCACGCGGCTCCGTCGAGGAGGAATCCGGCTGAGTGTACAGGGGCGCATCCACGTGGCGCATATCAATCGGGCGCTCCCACGCCACAGCCTGCGCAATCGGATGCGGCAACTCGCCCAGGTAGTCGCTGACCTTCGGTAGGGACTTGGGGTCCGGGACCTCCGGCATAGTCACCGCGGTGTGCTCGGGACCGCGGCTCTCGGCCTGGAAAGACATAATCGCCGAGAACATGGGCGCCTCATCCTGGAACACCTGCACGCGGCGGGTCGAGAAGGAGCGGCTATCGTTCAGACGCTGCGTGGCGAAGAACAGCTCCCGCTCAATATCGCCGGGGCGCAGGAAGTACGCGTGGATGGAGTGCAGGGTCTTCCCCTCAACCGTACGGTCTGCGGCAATGATCGACTGGGCGAGCACCTGGCCACCAAAGGTACGAGGCTGCTCGCGGGTGAGCGTCACGCCGCTGAGCACCTCATCGCTGCCGAAGGAGGCGGGAGCCGCCTCGACGGGGGAGAGGTCCAGCATCCGCATGAGGTTCTGAGTCACAGTGGGCTTAGTCATGCTTTCATTTTCCCACGTTTTCAGAGGGGCCGAAGGTGGCGTAGAGTGGGAAGGCACACTCTGAGACGTGCTCGGCCTGCAACCGCCCGTCTCGGAGCGAAGAAGTAGAGAATAACCCAAGGAGCTACGATGAGCACCCCGTCCGAGAAGAATCCCGCACCCGCCGCCGAAGACGGCACCCGCGCCCCCATCGAGCTCAAGTACAACCCCCACGAAGGCGTGGAGGAACCCTACCTGATCCTGCCCGGAGGCGCGCACGGCGCCGCCGTGGTGAAGGACCTGGCCACCTACATCTCCCGCGCCCTGGCCGTAAACCCGGAAGCGGCAATTCGCCTGACCGCCCGCGGCCGCGTGCTGGCCGTCTTCGCCTGCTCCCTAGAGCCCGAGGACGCTTCCTCGACCACGCCCGTCATCATGGGGATGCGCGCCCTGCACCTCGCCGCCGAATCCACCCTGGACATGACGGCCCAGGCCCAGGCCCTGCAGGAACGCCTGGCTCGGCTGCAGAAGCAGGCCGAACAGCAGAGCGCCGAACAGCAGGGCGCCGAGCAGCAGAGCGCCGAGGGGCAGCAGAACCCCGAGCTCGTGCTCTACATGCCGCCGGTGACCGTCAACGCCGGCTGGACCGGTAAGGCAGCCCCCGTGCGCGGCTGGTCCGAGGTGGGCACCGTGCCGGTCGAGGAGTTTGCCCGCGCCACCGCCGAGGGCCTGGAGGCCGTGGACCGCGCCCTGCCCGAGAACCCGGGGGCTGCGGTTCTGACGACGGTGCGCTCGCGTATCTGGTCCTCGCCCATGGTGCTGGAGTACCTGCCTGCCTTTGACGGCGTGCAGGTTCCCACCGGTGCCGCCTTTGCCCTGCGCGTGTACGGTTTCATCCCCGAGGGCTTTACCGGTGAGCTTCCCGTCTTCGCCGCCCGCGTGGGCTCGGACGAGTGGCTGCGCATCGTGGCACCGGCCGGTATGGTGCTGGTGCGCCGCGGCTCCGGTTCCCTAATCTAGTTCCTCGCTCTAGGGCGCATAATCGTCGTATTCGGGCCCGTCTCGCCCGCTTCTGTCCTTCACCCCCCTCGCGGACCCCGGTCTGCAAGGGGGGGGGTGAAATGCGTCCAAAAAGCGATCAGCACGGCTTAATATATGACCGTTGACGAGACAAAACTTTACGGAAAGAGGTAATCTAGAAAGGCTACACCCGCACCGGGGTGTGGCAAACGCACCGATAAACCAGCCACACCGCACGGGAATCTTCCGCCGCGCCGTCACCGGGCGCATCCTCCCGCGCGGATTGAAAGTGAGACCCCTCATGGACCTGATTGCAGTCGATATTGACGGCACTCTTGCCAGCAACCGAGACCAGATGGACAAGTATCTGAGCGGTTTCTTCACCAGCTACCGCCGCTTTTTCAAGGCCATCCGCCACGCCACCGTGAACGTTGAGGTGGCCGATAGCGTACGCGATATGGCGGAACAGACCGGCGCTCAGATTGCCGTGATTACCGGCCGCGACGGCACCTACATGAAGGAACTGAACGAGTTCATCGCCCGCGCCGGCATCAACCCCAAGTACGTGATTGCCAAGCCCGGTCGCGACCAGTCCGACACCGCCGCCTGGAAGAGCTCCATCCTGGATTCCCTGGAGGCAGACGGCCACCGCATCATCCACGCCTTTGAAGATAACGAGCACGAGGTGTACCTGCGCCGAGGCATCCCCGTGACCTGGGTGGCCCCGATTCGCGACTACGTGGGCGAGTGGCATTACGAGCCCGTGGGCATCGACCCCGTCGCCTGGGCCGCCGAACAGCGTGAGAAGCAGGCCGCCCGCGAGCGCCAGCAGCGCCGCCTGGCCGACGGCGTGCGCGCCCACGAACGCGCCGAGGCACAGAAGGACCAGCGCCTGGCCGCGTAGACCTCCTCGGTTTATAGGTCTCGGCCATAACCCGGACGCATCGGAGGGCGGCTCCTGACGAGCCCTGCATGAACCCTCCCAATAATTGACCATAGCGTGAGGCGCCGGAAAGATAGGTTCTTTCCGGCGCCTCACGCTATGCAAAAGAAGGTTCGGGGTTAGGAGGCCAGCAACTCGCGTATCCGCGCGGCGAAGGGGGCCGCCATCTTGTACTGGGTTTCGTCCTTCAGGTGCAGGCCATCGGCCATATCGCCCTCGGCCAGATACAGGGTCAGCCAGTCCGAGGTGTCCATGAAGAGCACGCCGGTCTGCTGAGCCACGACCTTCGCCGCTTCGTTGGCCGTGTGACGCTTGTGGGCCTTCTGCGGATCGGGCGCGGCGGACTCGCTCATCGACACCACGCCGCCGAGCACAATCTTCGAGGAGGGGTACATGCGTTGCAGCTGCTGGATGACCCGCGTCTGGCGGTCCTGCGTCTGCTCCGTAGCCTTCGCCTCATCCTCGTCGACGTACATGTCGTTGCCGGACGCATCCAGATAAATCACGCCGGGGGCGCCGCCGGGCAGGGCCCAGACGCTCTCCATCACGCCCTGGTAGTAGGAGGGGCAGGCACCGGGGCGGGAAGCCACGAAGCCAACGCCGCCGCACCGAAACATGTGGGAGGTGAAGCCCGCCTCGGAAAGGCCCAGGCCAACCCACGAGGTCGGCAGAACCTGCGAATCACCGATGACGAGGGCGTCCTGCGCGCCCAGGGCCGTGGTGCTTCGGGGCACGTTCATCGCGGTGTCCCAGTAGAGTTCGGCCTTCTCGAAAGTCGTGTAGATGATTCCGTTCTCGGAGCGCCAGCCGGTCGGCAGCCCCTCGAGGCCAGCAAAATCGCTGTACTCGCGCTGCTTCCACCAGTGCGCGTAGACGCCGGAGTGCATGGCCACCGCGCCATGGGCTGCGGTATGCATGACCACGCCGCCCTGGTACTGCTGCACCGTGACGTCGGCGACATCCTGGGAAGCGATAAAGGGCTTCTGCGCCTCGCCCACCGGGTGCGCGCCCTCCGCCCCGAAGGCCTCCTGCGCGACCCGGTCCATCTGCTGCGCCACGGTTTCGGGGGTGGGTTCCGCCGAGGGGCTCTCGGAGGGGCTTGCCACCGGGTCCGTCGAGGCGACGACCGGGGATTCCGGGTTGAGCGCGTGGGCGGTGGCCGCGGATGCGTCGGGGACGCTGGAGCCTTCGACGGCGTAGAGGCCGAGGGAACCTAATGCGAAGACGCCGAGGACGGCGCCTACCGCGGTGACGCGTTTGAAATGGGGCCGGGTAGAAGACATACCTACAGTGTACGGTAGGTTCAACCCCAAGTGGAGAGCTTTTCCGAGGGGTTTAAGCAAAAACACTGAAAAATATGCACCCGAGTGCCGATAATTTGTGCGCCCCGGTTTCGGCTCCTTCCCGATCCGAATCCAATCGGCCCCGCCCCGTTTCCCCGCTCGGTGCCGGGAGCCGACACTCTCTCGGGCATATCTCGGGCACGGAAACACCCCCTCCGCCCCGGCATCGTGCGGATGCCTGGGGGAGAGGGGGTGTCTCGGGTGCGGCGTGCATCGAGCGACTCGGGTGAGCCACTCACGCGCACCGCCGCGCCAACGGGTCGATGCCTAAAGCAATGCCACTAGATATCGGCGGCCTGAACCTTCAGCGCGCGAGCCACGCCGTCGCGTGCCTCCGCAATCTGGCGGTACAGTGCGGCGGCATCCTCGGGCAGGGAAGCCAGGTAGGCCTCGGTACGCTCGAGCAGCTCAGCAGTCGGCTCGCTCGGGTACATGCCACCAATGATCTGCATGGAAATCTCGTGCGAACGCGAACGCCAAATGCCCTCAATCTGCTCGA
>ERZ773037.2070-NODE-2070-length-10123-cov-6.684644_pt1 | contig 10123 bp, 9 predicted proteins | sample MGYA00511466_ERZ773037 | MGnify/ENA primary metagenome ERZ773037 (study PRJEB29015, sample SAMEA2738146) | human oral metagenome | biome: human oral; feature: human-associated habitat; material: saliva | place: China | collected 2202 ...
CCTTGAGGATGTGCAGGTCGGTGCCGCAGATGGTGGTGGTATCAACGCGAGCAATCACATCAGTGGGCTCAAGGATGGTCGGATCCGGAACTTCCTCCCACGCCCGCTTGCCTGCGCCATGGTAAACAACTGCCTTCATAATGACTCCTTCGTTGAGTTCTATGGAGGGGGGAGCGGCGGTAATAATGTCATCACCACTCCTATAAACTTATAAATATATGTTTATAAGTTATATGTCTATTAAACACTAAAACACCTCAGCTGCCTAGATGTTACTCAGATTACATTTAAGGTTATGGTGACTGTAAGAGGCGGGGCGGTACATTATTAAGCCAGGTTTAAAAGCGAGAAGCGGATTTTGGGCCAAGAAGGTGATATTTTCCCACCTTTTCGGACAAAAGCCCGCTTCTCACGTATACGCACGAGGGGAGCGATACCGCACGGGTACCGCCCGCCTCATCGCTTAGATACTTGCGGCGTGCCCCACTTTCACGTGGCTGTGGCGGTCACGCTCCGCATCGTGATAATCCGACTTGAAGCCCTTGAGTACCACCTCAATATCGTTTTCCTTCGCATAAACGTTGGAGAAGTCCTCAATCAGCTCCAGCACATCGCTGGCAATATACGAAGAGTTCTCGGCATTGATCGTGACCTTCGAGCCGGGGCGAATATTCTTCAGCGTCTTCTTAATAGCCGCCTTATTCAGGAACGACACTTCTTCCGCCAAATCCAGCGTGATTTCGTCGGCCTCCGCCAGCTCCTCACGGCTGAGGTAGTAGGCGCGCTTCATATTGCCCTGTAGCACAAAGAAAATGCTGATTGCCAGGCCAATACCCACACCCTCCAGCAGGTCAAATACGACCACGGCGACCAGTGTGGCCGCGAACGGGATGAACTGGTACAGGCCCTTATACCAGAAGTGGAAGATAGTTTTCGGGCTCGCCAGCTTATACCCCACCACCAGAAGCACGGCGTCAATGGTCGGGTGTGGATTCCCCGGTATTGTTTGCTGGTCAGTATGAGGATCAAGAGTCTGGGTGGGTGTATAACCGGTTTAGGTTTTATGATCCTGCCGGTGGTGTGTATGGTGCCCAGGATCCGTTGGGTGTGGGGCCGAATGTGGGGACTGCGCAGGGGTATGTCGCTAATCCTTTGACATGGGTTGATGCGCTAGGATTGAAAGCGCACCCAATCACTGATGCTATCAGAAACTCCACAGACGATTTGTAACAAAAAGTTGTTGGGGTAATGGACAACGCAGGTGATGGTGCTCGACGTTATGGTGCACTTGCTATGGCTGAAGTCACTGACAGCGCAGGAAACAAAACAATCCTTGCAGCCTCCAACGGTCGTGATGGAGCGATCTTGCGTAATGATATACGTCGGCATCTGCCAGATGATGTTGTTGCAGTGAGAAGCCAAATAACAGAAGGGGTGGTTGGAAGAAACACTCATGCTGAAGAGCCACTAGTTAATTATTGCAAAGCCAATAATTTGTCGATTAATAAGTTGGCTGCACCACGTGGTGTGTGTAAAGACGTCTGTTAATCATTGGTGGAAAATATAAATGTTGTTACCCCGCTTGTGGGGGCAATGTAAGGAGAAGAATAAGATGAGTGTATATCGTGATCAGCTGGGCGAACGCTCCAACAATCTCATCAATGAGCTTTTGGCAAAAGGGCTTGGTCTGGCATTTTATAAAGGCAAATGCTTGGAGATCCTTGATGTGACTGGATGGGATGCAAAAGATGTTTATGAGTTTGTCGAACATTTGACTCTGGCTGATGCCGAAACTGCTGATAAATTTCAGGAGAGTGAGCAGTTGATGGCTAAGTATTCTGACCAGCTTGATGAGATGGAGGCAAACCAAGATCCTAATTCAGGTAAGGTATTGGAGGTGCAGACAATTGCCTTGGCAACCTATCTGATGTTAGAAGAGCCAGATAAAGAACAACGTGTACCAGTGGGTCTGGAGGCGCTGATTAATAGTGATTATCCAGAGCCTAAGCTCTGTGACGACATTGAAGCATTTCTTCAAAAACATTAGCATCCGCTAAGGTTGCTGATTATATGCTACAACTTTTGGCTATACTAACACTAGGGTTTTCTCACCAGGATTGCCAATCAGGATCATAATGCAGCGACATCAGCACCACAACACTTCTTACTATCTTTGTAATTGTTGTCGGACACAGGCTTACGTGTTTTAAAGCCTTGTAGTGTTTTAATGCTGCATCTCCCCTCAGTAGGCGCTCTGATGCTGGTAATAATGTCCCTGGCGGTCTTGTCATCAGGGTTTGGGCTGGTTATCCTTCGGTGAGGTCTTTATCCTAGGGTCTGCTCCTTGGTAGCTTTATGTCAGCAAAAATCCACAGCCACCAGTGTGGGTGACTTGTCTGGTGGTAACACCGTCGGTGTGGATGAGCGTGCCATCTAGACATAAAATCAGCTCACCTGCTTTTTCCTAATCAGCTAACACTTTATGCAGGCTGGGCGCATAGTGTGCGATTACATCAAGTGCCTCATGCATGTAACGGTGGGCGGTAGCCTGACTAATCCCACTATCAAAGGCCAAGCAGTACATGGGGGTGGCATCAATCAACCGACGCAGCATCAGTAGTGTTTGGGTTTTACAGTTCGCGGTGCGCAGGTCACTATGGTCTCGCAGGCCAGGCGGTGGATATCAAGCCAGCAGCAGAAAAGTGTCGGCAATATGGGCCCACAATATCAAGAGGGCCACAATGTTGAGATAGGCGCGGTAGACGAGCACACTGAAAGGGTCTTTCCGCGTGGTTGTTTTTGGCTAATGACTAACCTAGCAGTTGGGTCCTTTCTTCTATGTCCGTGACACGCATGCTGACCTGGGGATAGGTGTTTATGGGGCTTCTGGATGCTTCCTAATGAGAAAACTACAAGGTATCTCAACAACGTATCTGGCGCTAATAGTGGTTTCAATGATTAAAAAGTAAGTGATCAAATCAGGATTAAAGAGATAGAGGGTTATTCAGGGGGTATGCAAGAACAATAATTTCAGTGCCACATTAATAACCTTTATGATTTTTCTTTCGGCACCCTACAATCGGTATGTAGGATACGCTAGGTCTTCATATTCGCGATGGCTCGTTCCACCACATACCGTATCTGCCAGTCCTCCAACAGTGTCTGGCCAGACTGTTTCCTTCAGCGGGGTGTCGCATCCTGAACCTATGTAGCCTTATCAGCTTCTTAAATGCTCTGGATCTAGTACGTCTAGCACCCCAGACTCGCGGAGTGCTGTCAGATCGTGGGTGCTGCCCACATAGAGGGTGGAGATGAACATGATGTTGCCGCTTTGATCGGTGATGACCTGTAGGTTGTGGCCTGTGGTTTTGTGTTTTTCGTTGTAGAGTTCTGGCCTATCAGCCCAGGAATAACACGGTACAAACGTGCCGTCGATAACCCCGTAGAGTCGGGGGTCAAGATCGTCTGGTTCTGGAGGTGGTGCTAGCGCGTGGTCAAAGGCGTCGAGGATGGTGTTGAACAGGCTCACGGTCGCTACCGCCTTCAGGCGCTTATCGCTCTGCGCGGCGGCAAAAGTGTAGCCGCCTCCGCCGCAAATACCAAGCGCGCCGATACGATCCGTATCTACGCCCGGGTAGCTTTCCAGGAAATCCACCGTGGCGTGCACATCGTTAATACGGTGCGCGGGCTTATCTGTCTGGCACGGCTCACCGGTGCTTGCGCCCTGGTATGCGGCATCGGCAGCAACCGTGATGTAACCCTGCTCCGCCAGGCGCTGCGCATACAGGCCCGCGACCTGCTCTTTCACGCCGCCGTTGGGGTGGGCGACCGTAATGGCGGGGTAGGTTTTCGCAGGATCAAAATTCGCCGGAGTGTAGACGTTCGCGGCGATTTCAAGACCCTCATTGTTCGTGTAGGTCACCGGGTGAATATTGACGGCGCCTTCCTCATTCTGGGTGAGTGCGCCCCGTAAATGGTAGGGTGGTTGCTAAAAATAGGCTGCATATGGGGGATAGCATGGCGGAAAACTACACATACCGGGATATTTCCAGCGGTGAAGCATTCCGCGAGCACCTGGGCTCACTGGGCTGGTCGAAACCACGCAAAAATCAGCCCGTATTCACCCAAGAATACGGTGAAGACCTCATAGAGACGGGCGCGGCAAAGCCTAAACTGGCAGGGAGCGGGCGGTTTCGGGAATGCGCCTGGCCCGCTGGCGCATCCAGGTGAACGCCCACACCAGCACGAAAGCGGCGACCATCGTCAGCACAATCGTGCCGCCAGTCGGCAGGTTAAACGCCCACGAGAAGTACAGCCCCGCCGTCGAACACAGCACGCCGAAAACCGGTGAGAACAGCATCATAGTGCCTAAACGGCGGCATGCGAGCCGCGATGCGCTGGCCGGAACCACAATGAGCGCAAGCACCAGCACATTCCCGAGCGTCTGCAAAGAAATCACCACGGAAACCGTCACGAGCACATACAGCAGAATATCCAGCCACAGCACCGGCACCCCTAACGTGCGTGCACTTTCACGGTCCAGGCTCACCGTCACCAGCTGCCGATGAAACAGCCACAGAAGCAGCAGAATCCCGGCGGACATAGCCGCCGCCTGGGCAATATCGCCGCGTGAAACCCCCACAATCGAACCGAACAGGAAATCCTGAATCGACCCCGAATACCCCGGTGCCAGCGAAATAATCACAATACCCAACGCGAACGAACCGGCAAAGAAAATACCGATTACCGAATCCTCACGCAGCTTCTGGTTCTGACTAAAAATAGCCACCAAAACCGCCGTGATAACGCCCGCGATCAAGCCCCCGAACACCAAGTTGCCGCCGATAACGAACGCAACCGCCAAGCCGGGAAACACCGAGTGAGCCACAGCATCGCCAATAAAAACCATGCCGCGCATCATCACATGGCACCCCACCACGCCCGTCACCAAAGAAGCCAGCGTCACTGCGGCGAGGGCACGCGGCAGAAACGCCAGGGAAGGGTTAAAAAGGTCAAACAGAAAATCGAGGGGAGTAATCATGCCGCTGCCTCCTGCGGGGTTACACGATGACCGGCAGGATGCCCCTGCCGGGTGCCGCCGGTCGAGTCGCCGCCTGCGCCCGGTACAAGTATCTCGGGCGATGGGCTTGTGTCCGCCTTTTCGTCGGTGCTTTCACCCTCGCCCTCAAGTTCTCGCCCGTGCACCCAGGCGTAAAGCTGCTGCGGCGAAAAATCCTCGGCTTTGCCGTCCAAACTCAAGGAACCGCGCACCCCGCACAGCCGCGAACAAGACTCCTGCGCCGCCACAATATCGTGGGTAGACATCAGAATCGTCACGCCCTCGCCCGCCAGCTGCCGGTACAGCTCGGTGAGCGCGGACTGGGTAGGCGCATCCACCCCCGTGAAGGGCTCATCAAGAAGCAAAAGTACCGGTTCAACCGCGAGAGCACGCGCCAGAAGCACCCGCTGCCGCTGCCCGCCGGAAAGCTCTCCGATGGGACGGTTCTTCAGCTGCATTAAATCCGTGCGTTCCAGGGCGTGAAAAACCTTGACCCAATCCGCAGTTTTAGGGCGACGAAACCAGCCGATCTCGCGGGTTCGCCCGGTCATGACCGCATCCTTGACGGTGATCGGGAAATCCCACTGAAACTGGTGCTTCTGCGGCACATAGCCGATGCGCGCCCGCGCGGTGCGTGCAGTACTGCCCAGCACCCGAATGCTCCCCGAGGCAGGATGCAGCAGCCCCATAATGGCACGTAACAGCGTGGTTTTTCCGGCACCGTTCGCCCCGAGAAGACCCACAAATTCGCCGGGGTTCAGGGTGAGCGAAAAGTCCCGCAGCACCGCCCGCCGCCCGTACCCCGCATAGAGGTTCTGGATGCTCAGCGTCGGATTTTCACTCCATGGCGCGGGGTCGTTTTTGGAGCCTAGCACGGTGGTACCTTTACTCATCCCGCGCGCCCTTTCCGCTCGTCATGATGCGCTCGGCCTGCGCCTGCGCGGTCTTATTGCGGCGCATCATGAAGAGCCCCGCTGCGGCAAGCACCGCCACAGCCCCCGCGCCAAGCGCCACCGGCAGGACAGGGAACCCGCCGGATGAGGCCCCCGGACTATCGGAAGCCGCCGCAGAGTGCGCGCCCTCCGATTCGCCCGCCGGTGCCTGATCCGCGGCCTGCTGCGCCAGAGCGTACACCTCGTCCGCAGTCACCGAATCCCCGATGGCGAACTTCATATAGCGGGTATCGGAAACAACCGAACCATCCGCAAGTTCCGCACGGGCCGTCACCTTCAGCAGATAGGCACCGGGCTTGGTAAACACCCAATTGGCGTGGGTATGCGTGTTCTTCTCAACCCATATATCCTGCGGCTCGTGCTTGGACGAATCCCACAAAACCTGCGGCTTCGAGAAGTTCCCGTTCTCCAGGTACAGCGTGAACTGCCCCGGTCCCTGAACCTGCTCTAGGGTGAGGGTGACCCCGCGCGAGGTTTTCTGCACAAGCCCCGGGTCCTGAGTGGTCCAGCCAGGCCAGACGACCCCCTTTGTCTCGGTCTGCGGAATCACATACACCTGCTCGCCGGGCTGTGCACCCACAAACGAATACCGGTCATCGTCAGGAACCTGGCGAAGGGCCGCATCGGAGCCGCGGTACAGCACATCATCCACGCTGCGCCAGATGGGTGTAGCGGCATGATCGTCATGGATCATGAGCTGAAACTTACCGTCGGTAAAACGCGGGCCCATATCAACATGCCCGCTCGAAATTTCGGTGCGTCCCGTGCCCACCGGCTGCTCGGGCGAGAGCGTCTGCTGCAGAGCCTTCTGCTCTTTGCTGAGGTTATCCCCGCTCGGTCTTGAAGAGGCGGCCGCAGGTGACGGGTCGGCATGGGCAACACCACCAGCCGAAACCAGCAGGGCAGCACTAAGGGCAGCCGAAATAACCTTCTGACCAGTATTTATGCTAAAAATAGAATTTTTCAAGGGTGTTTCCTTCACAGTACTAAAAGTGCATTTTGTGGGCGTCTACAAGCCGCCCATAGCCCGCTGGATAGCCCGGGCATTAGCGCGCATCATATCCGCATAGTGGGGCGCCTCATCATCGAGCGAATCAGAATACAGGGCGCCCACCTGAACCCCGTTTTCATGGGCTACCTCACCCAAAACCGGGCTTCGCGCGCGGGTATTCTTATCAAGAAATATGGCCGGTACACGCAAATCCCTGATAGTGCGCTGCAGCCGCTGCCGCTGCTGGATGCTCGGCTCACTGCCCGCCACCGGCGTCACAAACCCCGCCACGCTCAGCCCATAAGTACTCGCCAGATAGCGGTACCCGTCATGGGTGGTAATCAGGTTTTTCGAGGCCTCGGGCAAAGACGCATAGATGCCGCGAATCTCCCAGTCCAGCTCATCGAGCTCACGCATAACACGCTCGGTATTCGCCGTGTACAGGCTGGTTCCGGGCGGGTCAGCCTCAGCGAGAGCATCACGCATGACCTGCGCGGCCGCCTTCATATTTGGCACCGAATGCCATATATGCGGGTCTATCTCGCCGTGCACATGTTTGCCGAGCACCGCCTGCGCCAGCAAATACACCTGCCCCCGATGCTCGCGCGAAGACCCCCTCAAGAACCCGTATTGGCCACCCGCAGGAACCTCCTGCAGAGTGCGCGAAGGAACCGCAATGATCGTGCGAGCCAGGTCGTGTTCGGTGACTTTCCCGCCGCTATCGGCACGAATCACAAGCCGCCCCGTATATGCCTGAACGGCTATATCCGCATGTCCAGAGGCTAAAACGGTCGTATTTGCACCCAGACGAGAGGCAGCCTCGGCAGGGTCCTCACCCACCACAACGTGCAGTGTTCCCTGCGCCTGCCGCACCCCCTCGGGTGCGTTGCGGGGCGTTGCCAGAACATCAAGTTCGTACACACCGGCATCCGCAAAAGCCCACGAAAGATGCGTATGCGCCTGCAGCGGAAGCTCCAGCGACCCCATATCGCCGGTACGCACCCTCACACCATCCTGAGCGGATTCCTGCGTGCCGCGCGCCTGAGAATCGCACATCATCTCGACCGCGCCGAAGGTCTGTGTAATAAACGCCGCAACCTGCCCGGGACCCTTCACACGGGTAACCGAAAACGCGACCGAAGCATCCGAATCTGAGGGCGACTCAGCGGAATGGGTGGCGGATGCGCTCGAAGACTCGGCGCCCTCAACGCGCAGCCCCAACCAGATAGAATCCAGCGAGGCATCCTCCACCACGGGTTCAAGCTTGCCGCCGTACTGCTCAATCCTCTCGGCAACCGCCACCTGCGCCGAACCCTGCGGCAGGTTAGAGCTCACCATCGCCACCATTTTGCGCTGTTCCAGCAGCAGACCGTTGGTGAACGCCAGCCGCGCGTAGGCGACATCGCGCACATCCCGCAGGCTCGGCTCATAGGAATGCGGGTCTGCACCATTAGGAATGAGGGCGTGTACCCGCGCACGCTCGCCGCCAACAGCACGCGCCACATCCGCCAAAATCGGGGTTGTCGCCACCACCTGAAGACGTCCGTCGGCATCAAAACCTGAGGACGTATTCTGTGCGGTGCAGGCGCTTAACGCCGCGCAAACGGGCAGAAAACCCAGGAAAGCGCGGCGGCTGAGCCCATTACGCGGCATGACGCTTGCGGCGGCGCACGGCGTACACGATCATGCCGCCTAAAGCGACAGCAAGCACGGAGGTGCTGACCATAAACGGGTTAAAACCGGCCCCGGTGCTGGCCAGCTGACCGGCAGCAGCGGCCTGCTGCGCATCCTTAAGTTCCTGGTTGGTGAGGGCGCAGTCCTTACCCGAGGCGGTCTTACCAACGATGCGCACCTTCGTGCCGTCCGGTTTCGTCACAATACCGCTGGCCGCATCCACGGTGCCGCGCCCCGCCTGCTTATCGGGGGTTTTGCTTTCGCCAGCGGGCGTATCATTGTGCGCACCTTTGGGCTGGCCGCCGTTCTCAGCGGGTTTCTGCGCCCCTTGCTGCTTATCGCCGCCGGAGGTGTTTTCCCCGCTGCCGTTACCCACCGTGAAGTTCAGGGTGGAGGTGCTCTCAACGGTTTGCCCGTTCTTCAGGCGCACCTGCCAGCCGATCGTCACCCGGTAGCGGCCCTCTGCAGTAAACACCCAGTTGCTGTGCTGGTGCGTATTCAGCGGAACCTGAAATGAGCCGCCGCGGGAGGTGAACACTTTCTGCCCGGCGGAACCGAAGTTACCCGAGAGGAACACCGACATTGAGCCGGGGCCGTCGAACCCCTTCAGGCTCATGGTGACCGGCCCGTCGGCCTGTTTGAGAAGCTCAGGATCCTGGGTACTCCACCCCAGCCACGGCACGCCCGCCTGCTGCGTAGCCCCAATCATGTGCACGGTACTTCCCGCGGGGGCAATATCTTCCATGCCCGCCGGGAATTTCAGCTTCGCAGCATCACCCAACACGAAATTAAGTGAGCCGGGGGAGACATGCTTGGGCGGGCTGAACCGGTCATCTTTCACGGCAGAGCTCAACGTGGAGCCGTTCAGCACCGGACCCACATCGAAGTGCCCTTCAGTGGCGCGGTCTGACCCGCCGTATTCAGCCACATTCTGAACCGTTGCCGTGTGCAGCGCGGGCTCAACACTCGGGACGGATGCGGGGCTGCGCAGGGACTGTTTGGCGTCTTTGACCTGAACCTCGGTGGCGTAGCATTTCTCGCTGCCTGACCCCGCCGAATCCGACCCGCCTGAACCAGCCCCACTGGAACCCGCTCCGCCCCCGGCGGAACCCGACCCGGCTGCCACACCCTGATGAGACGCACCGGGGGCCACATTGGCACTATTGGAGCCGCGCACGCTTTTACCGCCGGATGCGCCCGCTGGCGGGGTGATGGTCTGTACATTACCGTCCGTTCCGGTGCCGCCTGAGTCGGCAGTGTTGGCGGCACCATTACCCCCAGAAGGTTCCGCCGCGTTTACCGCCTCCGGGGTGCTGCGATCGGCAGCCCCCGACCCCTGGCTGGCACTGTTACCAGCCTGCTGCGCTTGGGGCTCCGGCGCGGACCCCTGCGCGGCAGGGCTCTCGACTCGTGGCTGCTGCGGTGCACCGTTCGAACCCCCGCTGG
>ERZ773037.2073-NODE-2073-length-10115-cov-4.878926_pt1 | contig 10115 bp, 8 predicted proteins | sample MGYA00511466_ERZ773037 | MGnify/ENA primary metagenome ERZ773037 (study PRJEB29015, sample SAMEA2738146) | human oral metagenome | biome: human oral; feature: human-associated habitat; material: saliva | place: China | collected 2202 ...
CAATATTCTGCTTCGCGGTCAAACCCCGCGCCTGCTGGTATTGCACCGCCATTTTCAGCGCGACTTCCACCGAAACCGAACCCGAATCTGCATAAAAAATACGATCCAGTCCCTGCGGTAAAATCCCGACCAACAACTTGCCCAGCTCCACCGCCGGCTCGTGCGTCAAACCGCCGAACATCACATGCGACATTTGCTTAATCTGCGCCTCAACCGCCTGATTCAAAACAGGATGATTGTAGCCGTGTATCGCACACCACCAAGACGACATCCCGTCAATCAGCCGCGTGCCGTCCGCCAATTCGATATGCACGCCCTCCGCACGGCGAACCGGATAAACAGGCAACGGGTCGGTCATGGATGTATAGGGATGGAGCAGATGGGCGCGGTCGAAATCGAGCAGGGAGGAATGTTCAGACATGTTTAAAACAATGGTTTGATTAGTCTCATTATTATATAACATATTTCCTATTTCAGACGGCACGTCTTCCGTACTGCATCAACGCCAATCCGCCCACCGCCGCCAAACAGCCGGCAACCAAGGAAACATGCAATGCCTCGCCCAAAAACCAAGCGGAACACAAAATGCCGAATACCGGCACCAAAGTGATGTACGCCGCCGCGCTGCCTGCGCCCAAAGTCTTCACGCCTTCAAAATACCACGCATAGCTCAAGACCGTTGCCCCGACAGACAGGCCAATCAAAGCAAACCAGCCCCTGCCGTCCATTTCGGCAAGCATACCAAACGGCAGGCCGTCTGAAATCAGCGCAGGCGGCAGCAACATCATTGCACCCAGCCAAGCGGTGGCCACGGTAACCGTCAGCGCGTCAATCCCCTGCAACACCGCCCGGCCTATCATCGTATAAGTAACCAAGCAGCAAAGGCTGAAAAACACCAGCACTTCGCCCCACCCTATGCCGCCGCCCGACAAAAACGCCGCAATCTCGCCATGCGTAACCGCCCATATCGAGCCTGCCACTGCCAACAGCATACCCGACACAATCTTGCCGTTGAGTTTTTCGCCAAACAGCAAAGCTGCAAAAAACATCGTCAACACAGGATTAAACGTAACCAACACCGTCGCCCTTGAAGCAGGAATCCGCTGCAAACCCAGCATAGACAATACGGTAAAACCAAATACGCCGAATGCCGCCGCCAGCGCCAATCCAAGCCATTGTTTGCGCGACAAAACCGCCAAAGTACGCAACCGATACCGTGCAAACAGCCAGCCCAAAAGCAAGATTGCCGCCGTCAAAAAGCGCAGCATACCGCCCGTTAAAGGCGGCAGCGCCTGTCCCAACATCCGCCCCATCGGCCAAGATGCGCCCCAAAACGCCGCCATGCCCAATAGTTTTAGATGGATTGCTAAATGTTTCATGGTGATGGATAACTTGAATAATCGGTTTAGAAAGCGTACAAGCTCGGTTTAAAAGGATAAATTTCCTTAGCCGCCGATACTTGATAGAGTTTGCGCGGATAAAATACTACGCTGAATCATTACGGAAACAAAGGCCGTCTGAAAGACTGAAATCCAGCTTTTTCAGACGGCCTTTACTGCTCAATCAATAAGGCTTACAACTCAATGCCTTTGAGTTTTGCCACGGTATTGATGTCTTTGTCGCCACGGCCGGAGAGGTTAACCAAAATCACTTGGTCTTTGCTCATTTTCGGTGCGTTTTTCACCGCCCAAGCAACGGCATGGCTGGATTCCAGCGCAGGAATAATGCCCTCGAAACGGCAGAGCAAATCAAAGGCTTCGAGTGCTTCGTCGTCTTTGGCAACGGTGTATTCTACGCGGTTGATGTCGTTCAAATGGCTGTGTTCCGGGCCGATGCCTGGGTAGTCCAAGCCTGCGGAAACGGAGTGCGTACCCAAGACTTGGCCGTTTTCGTCCTGCATCAAATAGCTGCGGAAACCGTGCAATACGCCGATAGGGGCTTTGCTGGTAATCGGCGCGGCGTGGTCGGGGGTATCTACACCCAAACCACCTGCTTCTACACCGACCAGACGTACGTTTTCTTCTCCGATATAGGGATAGAACAAACCGATGGCGTTGGAGCCGCCGCCCACGCAGGCAACGGCAACATCAGGTTGGCGGCCGATGGCTTCCAACATTTGTTCTTTGGCTTCATTGCCGATCACGCATTGAAAATCGCGTACCATTTCGGGATACGGCGCCGGACCTGCGGCAGTGCCGATGATGTAGAACGTATCGTCCACGCGGGCAACCCATTCGCGCATGGCTTCGTTCATCGCGTCTTTCAAAGTGCGGCTGCCGCTATCAACGCTGACCACGTTCGCACCCAATAATTTCATGCGGAACACGTTGGGCATTTGACGTTGGATGTCGTCCGCGCCCATGTACACGTCGCAAGTCATGCCGAAGCGTGCGGCAACGGTGGCGGAAGCCACGCCGTGCTGACCCGCGCCTGTCTCGGCAATCACGCGTTTTTTGCCCATGCGGCGAGCGAGCAATGCCTGACCGATGGTGTTGTTGACTTTGTGTGCGCCGGTGTGGTTCAAATCTTCACGCTTCAGCCAGATTTGTGCGCCGCCCAAATGCTCGGACAATCGTGCAGCATGGTAAACAGGGCTGGGACGACCGACATAGTGTTTCAAATCATGGCGGAACTCTTCCCAAAATGAAGGATCTTCTTTCGCTGCTTTATAGGCTTCTGCCAATTCTTGCAAAGCAGGAATCAGGGTTTCGGAAACGTACAGGCCGCCGTGTTCGCCGAAAAAGCCGTTCTCGTCGGGAGCGTAATAATTTTTCATGGGATTTTTCCTTGTTCGTTTTATGGTTTCAGACGGCCTGATTCAGCACAAGGCCGTCTGAAAGTAAAATTGTCAGCAATTATAGCCGTTTTCCATTCATCTTGTCGGCAACTAATTGAATAATAATATCAGCAGACAAAATAGGAACAACAGCGTACTGCTCGATGTTGCAAGCAATGCCGCACCCAACGGCGGCGCAATATATTTTTCTTCGTTTTTGTTTCTCAGGCATATTTTTAGTGCCAACATTCCCAGCCACAATGCCAGCAACCAACAACCCAGAAAGTTAAGCACAAGCAAAGCAATAATCAACTCATTGGTATTTATAGTGCTTATGTTCAAAAATATCCAATTGAGGCCGTTAACAGACATAATGACTGCAGATATTTGTATCACATACAAAAGCGTTCCGCCCAACAATATCTTGATCTGCCATTGTTTGGCCTTCAGCCACACTGAGGTGACATTAAAAAGCCACCACAAAGCCATAAACGTCATTAAAGAGATTTCATAACGATCCATCGCCCTACTCCTGAAAAACAGTCAATCCAGCCGTTTCAAAAAAAGCCCGATACGCCGCCGCTTTTTTCGCCAAACTCAAAGGATAGGCGCGCGAAGTCGAAGGCAGGCGCGTCAGGGTCAACTCACGCCCCGCATAGGGAAACGGCACTGTTTCGCCGGTTTTCGGCATTTTCATGCCGCCGCCTTGAATCTCCAACAAAACTTCGGTTGCCTTGCCGCCAGTGGTGCAAAGATGGCGGCACTCGGGCATTTGTGCCAATACTGCCGCTAAATCGACGGTTTCTATCACTTTTAAAAACTTATCCGAAGCATTACCATGTTCGCGTATTGCCTTCAACACGGTCGGACAGGATGCAATCCCCTTCTCACTCAAAAACGCTTTGATTTTATCGGCATCAAACGCTTTCTCGCCCTGCTTTTGAAAATGCGCCGCATCACCGAAAAACACCAGCCCATACACGCGCCACATATCGTTTTGGAAATTCGGATAATGAAACTGCATCGCGTGTTTTTCTTCTTTAGGCGGAAACGTCCCCATCATCATGACCGTTGCCTGCGGCGGCAACAAGGCTGCGAAGGGGTGGGACTCAACGATTGGCTCTTGCATAGCTGTATTCCGGTTGCTTTGAATTCAAACAAAATTTCAGACGGCCTTTACTGCCTGAATAAACGCCGCCATTTTCTCTCTGCTCTTAACCCCGCCGGAGATTTCAACGCCGCCGGACACATCCACCGCCGCCGCGCCACTGATTTTCACCGCTTCGGCAACGTTTTCCGCAGTCAATCCGCCGGCAAGTATCCACGGTTTGCCGATATTGCCGTGCAACATGGTCCAGTCGAAACTTTGTCCCGTACCGCCGTATTCGGTCGGATGATAAGCATCAAACAGCAAGGCGCGGGCATTCGGAAATTTGGCACAGGCCGTCTGAATATCGGCAGCGGACTGTACACGTACGGCCTTCAAATACGGGCGGTCAAACCGACGGCAAAAATCATCGTCTTCATCGCCGTGAAACTGAATCACATCTATCGGCACCTGACGCAAAATCTCGCGGATGGTTTGCTCGTTTTCATTCACAAACAAGGCCACCACCGATACAAACGGCGGCAGGTTTTTCACAACCGCCTGCGCCTGCTCAATACTCACAGCCCGTTTACTCTTGGCGTAAAACACCAGCCCGATGGCATCCGCGCCCAATTCGGCCGCAGCCAGCGCGTCTTCAGGTCGGGTAATACCGCAAATTTTGGTGCGTATGGTGTTCATGGCGATGGCCTTTTTAAACAGATGGGTCGGATATTATATAGTTAACAAACACAAAGTTTAAGGCCGTCTGAACATGAAATATCAAGTTCAGACGGCCTTAAACTTTAAAACAACCATCAGCCGATAATATTAGCGGCCGTCAGCTGCACAGCGTCTTCGTTGTAGAAGCGCACGAACTCTGTACTGGCCTTAGGCTCTGCTTGATATACAAAACATCATACCGATAATTACTAATGACTTTGTGATTATTTTCCTCTTTTCTATTTGCCTATTATTTAATCAAATTTAGTTTATTCTTTATTATCAACGATCAAACCAAACTATCCACAATTGGATTCACACAAAATTTGGATAATGCCCATCATTAAAAAATATTAAGGCCGTCTGAAAAAGTCTTTCAGACGGCCTTTTAGCCTTTTTACTCAAACGGTTTCTTCTGCCAATAAAACTTGTCCTTTTTCAGACGGCCTCGGAACACATCATCTTGCCCCAAAACAAACACCAATGCACCTGACAAATCCGTTCTCAACAAAGTAATGCCGTGCGCGCGGACACGATTCTGTACGGCAACGGTCGGATGTTTGTAGGCATTGGCATAGCCGCTGGATGCTACGGCATATTGCGGCGAAACCGTATGCAGAAAGCTGCCTGATGAAGCCGTGCTGCTGCCGTGATGTCCCAATACCAACACTTGGCTATACAGCGCATTGCCGTATTTCTCAATCAAACCGGCCTCGCCCTTCATGCCCAAATCGCCGGTTATCAACAAGGCTTTGCCGTTTGCCACGACACGCAATACGCAGCTTTGGTCGTTATCTTCCTTGCCCGTATTTTCAGACGGCCTGAGCAACTCGAAATCTACGCCGTCCCATTGCCATTTGTCTTCTTGGCAAAACTCTGCATTCGGATAAAACTCAGGTTGTCCGGCAAGCAATTTATCGGTACCGACAGCCGCTACACTCTGAAAACCGCCGTCATGGTCAATATCATGGTGCGACAAAATCAGGCTGTCCAAACGGCGCACACCCATAGCGTTCAAACTCGGCACAATACCTGTTTGCGCCACTTGTTCCGTTCCCGTATCAAACAAAAGATTGCGGTTACGCGTTTGTATCAATACCGACAAACCTTGCCCCGCATCCATCACCGTAACTCTTGCCACCCCCTCCTCCAGCTTGGCAGGACGGTAAAACACAAAACCCAATAAAACCAGACATGCCCAAGGTTTCAAGCCCATGCCTTTAGGCAACAATAACAGCAAAGCCGCCATCATCGCCAACACCAGCAAAGGCACAGGCGCTGCTGCGACGGCAAATTCAGGCGATACCGTAGCCAGCCATACCAAACCGCGTAAAGTATATTCTGCCAAGAATGCCGCTACCAACTGGACAAGTTCAAACGGGAAAACCGAACCCAGCAAAGCCAACGGCGTCAACACCCAAGAAAACCAGGGAATAGCCAGCGCATTGACCAACGGACTGAACAAAGGTAACGAAGCAAACAAATAGCCCAGCAATACCACCGACAATACCGTTGCCGCCCATTGCCCCCGTACAGCCAAACGCCAGCCCGATTCTTTCAGACGGCCTGATGAAGCCCAAATCAAAGCAGCAACCAAACCGAAAGACAACCACGTTCCCACACCCAATACGGCCAACGGGTCCAACAACAAAACAACGGCCAAAGCCTGCCACCACGCCGTCCAGCCCGAGCCGCCACTGCCGCGCCACCATGCCCACGCAAACGCAGCCAACATCAATACACTGCGTTGCGTCGGTACGGAAAAACCGGCTAAAAGCGCATAAAACAAAGCCCCGGCAACACCGCCGGCCAATATCCACACACGCGGTTTTGCCGGAATCCACGGCGAATAACGAAAAATTCGCTTAATCAGCCAGGCAAACAATACTGCCACCATCGTCACATGCAAGCCCGAAATACTGACCAAGTGCGTCAGCCCCAAAGGCCGGAATGCCTGCCACAAAGGCGGCCGCAATGCCGACTGCTCGCCAATACTCAAAGCACGCATCAGCCCTATGCCGTCTGAAAACTCAGGATATTTGTCCGCCGTTCCCTGCCAACTTCGGCTTACCGCATCACGCATATTAGCCAAACCGAAACCGCCGCCTCGCCGCACGAGTTTCCTGTCGCGCCCCAAAGTACCCATGCCGTCGATACCATTGGCCAAAGCCCATGTTTCACGGTTCAAACCGCGCACATTCACTTCACCGATCACCGGCCTTACCCGCGCCGATACAGACCACCTGCTGCCCACCGCCCAATCACGCCGCTGATAATCCGACAACATCAAATCAAAAGCCTGCCCACGCTCATCCCAAGCCCTTGCCGCAAACTGCACGCGCCGACCATCATCACGCGGCATATCCGCCACTTCAACCGTCAAAACTTTAGCCACTGCTTCCCCCAAAGGCCATTGACCAGCCAAAACCAGCCCGGTCCGCCACACTCCAAACGCCATGCCCATGCAGACGGCCAGCACCAACCAAGCCACAGCAAATCTTCGACACAACGCAAGCGTAACAATGATTACAGACAACCAAATCCACCATGACGGCACAAACGGCAACGCAAATGAAAGCACTACCCCCACCACCCAAGCAGGCAACACAAACCGCCACGCCATGAACGTTTTCCCTTAAATTATGATTATTAGATATGTAATAATAAATGCTTTTAGTAGATTATGACAAATATCGATTAGCCGTTATCAGATAAAAGATATGCTTAAATTATTTCAAAGCCGATAGACGCAAAAAAGCGCAATCTGAAACAGATTGCGCTTTTTTATAAACTGGCACGCCCACGGGGAATCGAACCCCGGTTACCGCCGTGAAAGGGCGATGTCCTAACCGCTAGACGATGGGCGCGGATAAATCTTGTGGCGCACCCGGAGCGATTCGAACGCCCGACCCTCTGGTTCGTAGCCAGATACTCTATCCAACTGAGCTACGGGTGCATCAAGAAAGATTTGAATTATAAAGAGAGGGCTATTTACTGTCAAGCGTTTTATTTGGAAAACTTGCAGACAGCGTGTAAAATGCGCATTTGCTATTGAATTTACAGAGAATAAAATGTCAGATTTCGCACGCTGGCCGCTCTTATCCGAAGCATTTTCCCGTTTGGGACGGCCTGTGGTCGTGGTGGATTTGGAGACGACCGGTGGAAATTTCTATCAAGACAGGATAACGGAAGTCGCCCTTGTTCGTTTTGAGCAAGGACGCGCCACACATTACGAGCAATTGGTCAACCCTTGCCGCAGCATTCCCGAATTCGTTGCCAGACTGACCGGAATTCATGATGAAACAGTGAAAAACGCGCCTGTCTTTGCCGATATTGCAGGCGATTTGTTGCCGCTATTGCAAGGTGCAGTGGTTGTTGCCCACAACAGCCGCTTTGACTACACCTTCCTGCGTCACGAGTTTGCCCGTATCCATACTGACTTTGCCGCACCCTCGCTCTGTACGGTTCAACTGTCGCGCCGCCTGTATCCTGAGTTTTACAAACACAGCCTCGACAGCATTATCGAACGCACCGGCATTCAGACGGCCAACCGCCACCGCGCTATGACCGATGTTGCCGCATTGTGTGATTATCTCGAATTAAGTCTGGCAGAAAAAAATCATCAACAATGGGACGAACACGTCCGTGTGTTGATGAATCCGAAAATGTTGCCCACTTGGCTGCCTGATTCGCTTGCCCAACAGCTCTATGCCCTGCCCGACAGTTACGGCGTATTGGTTTGGCTTGACCATTTCGGCAAAGCCCAAGCCATTGAAGCACACGAACGCGCATACAGTGAAACCGCCACCCTGCTGCACAGCAAAAAACTGCCGCCGTACATCAAAGCCGCAGCCTCTATCCGTTTTATTCCGACAGTCGGACAGCTTCATACATTATGGCTCAAAGCCCAGACCATGCAGGAATACCAACTGATGCCGTCTGAAAAGTCCACATCGTTTTCTACCGTCCGCTTTATCGCTGACGAACACGGCAGCCTCCAAGCACGCATTGTCTTGTTAAACAGCGGCACCAAAAATTGGCGCCCTTACGGTTTGTTTGCCCATAAAAAAGCAGCCAAACGCGCTTTGATGCAATGGTCGCAAGAACACAGACTCTGCCCAGATTCGCTCAACATTTTGCCAACCAGCTACGCAAAAGGCGAACCCTGCCCTGTCGAGGCCGTCGGAAAATGCAATGGCAACTGCCGCCAGCTAAACGGTATCAAACATCAAAACCAACGCATTACCGAGCTTGCCGCCCTACTCCCCGTAACCGATTGGGGCCAAGCGCATGAAATCGAAATTACCGAAACCGACCCCCTGACCGGAAACAGCATTACCCTGCTCTGCGCCGGTGGCGCGTTGGCATTGCCTGACGGCAGCTGGTATTTCGACAGCAGTCTGCCTCTCGTGATTAAAAACAAATTCAGGCAAGACAAAGAAAATATCCGTCTGATTGCTTAAAACAAGGCCGTCTGAAAACCAAATTTTCAGACGGCCTGATGTGGATAACTTTCCACTTTATGCTCAACACAAAAACTGCCTAAATTTTAATCAGAACTTATTTTTATAATAGCAATCAAATACTAAACCAATTTATACACAAGCTGTTCACACAATTTTCAATGAAAGCTGTGTATACCCGGCCCAACGAGTGAACCATGAACAATCCTGCAATCATCTTCTTTGACATCGACGACACCCTCTACCGCAAATACACGGATACCTTACGCCCTTCGGTTGCACAAGCCATGCGCGCATTGAAAGCCAAAGACATTCTGACTGCCATTGCCACCGGCCGGCCGGAAGCCGCCATTCCCGCCAAAGTCAAAGCATTGATTCAAGAATGCGGCATCGACATGCTCGTTACCATCAACGGCCAATATATTTCCTTTCGCGGCGAGCCCCTGCAAAGCTACCCCTTGGATATTGCCGACATCGAAACCGCCATCCACCTGCTTGAGCAACACAAAATAGACTACGCATTCGTCAACAACCAAGAAATTGCCGTCTCCTCCAGCTCTCCGCGCGTTGTCGAAGGTTTATCGCATATCCTGCCCAACTTTTTAACCGACAAAGAATATTTCCGCAAACAACCCATCTATCAAATGTTGGTCTTTGTGGATGAGGAAGAAGAAAAAATCCTGCAACCGCTGATTCAACAACACGGCTTCAAATCCGTCCGCTGGCACAAACATGCCATGGACCTACTCAAACAAGAAGGTTCAAAAGCACGGGGCATCGCCCACGCAGTGGAAAAACTGGGGATTGATATGAGCAAAGTGATGGCATTCGGCGACAGCTTCAACGACTTGGAAATGCTGTCAACCGTCGGCTTTGGCGTTGCCATGGGCAATGGCGAAGAAGCAGCCAAAGCGGCCGCACAATTCGTCTGCCCAAGTGTCGATGAAGACGGTGTATTGCGTTGCTTGCAAGAATTAGGCGTCATTTAAACCATCAAATCAAAAGGCCGTCTGAACATTTTCAGACGGCCTTGTACGTTTTCCAGCAAGGTAATGCTTACTTCGGCAAT
>ERZ773037.2076-NODE-2076-length-10105-cov-10.955721_pt1 | contig 10105 bp, 6 predicted proteins | sample MGYA00511466_ERZ773037 | MGnify/ENA primary metagenome ERZ773037 (study PRJEB29015, sample SAMEA2738146) | human oral metagenome | biome: human oral; feature: human-associated habitat; material: saliva | place: China | collected 2202 ...
TTTAGCCTTCTGACGGCCGCGCCCCATGGCGTGACCCCCTCTTTCATCCTGTCCGAGGCGAACAGCACGCGCGGCGCATCGCTCTCGGATCGTTCAACAGTCTTTACTACACTATAGAGTACCCTGTTTCATCCCTGAATGTCTCGCTGAACGTCACCTATTTTGCGTATCAGAGCACTTCTTCGCACCGGAACAACCGTTTTATTTTGCACCCGTGGCGAGCGCAGCGTAGCCTCCGCCTCACCGTGAGCGCCCAAAGCCCGCTCTTTGCCCGCACACCAGATACCACAGAGCCCCGCACCGGACGTATCGCTACGTCCGTTGCGGGGCTAGTGTCTCTGCCTCCGGCTCACTCACAAGACCGGGTTCAGAGAGGGTACCGTGCAGGTCATGACATCCCGCACGGGGCTTGAGGGGCACTCCTGCCGCTTAGCTTGCGGTGAAGGAGCTGCTAGCTTGCGGTGAAGGAACCCAGCGAGGTGGCGTTGGACGCCAGGGTGGCGCTGGAGGCATCCACGCTATCGGTGGTGGTGTACACGGTGTAGCTCTCGCCCTTGGTGATCTTGGAGCTGGAGACCAGGATCAGTGCGGTGTTGGAGTTAGTCACCTTGTAGTTCGCCACCACGTTACCGGAGGAGTCTGCCACCTGTACGGTGGTGCCGGCGCTCAGGTTCGATACGTTGCTGATCTTCACGTAGCCGCTGGTGGAGTTGGTCGAGGGCGCCTCGAACATGTCACCGGAGTTACCCGCGGTCACGGTCGCGCCGTTGAGCAGCAGGTCGCTGTTGGTGTCTAGGGAGGCGTTACCACCGGTGAAGGGGCCGTTCACGATCAGGGTGCCGCCGGAGAGGGTTGCCGTGCCGTTAGAGTCGATGCCGTCGCCGTTCGCGTTCACGGTGACGGTACCGCCGGCGATGTTGATGGTTGCGTCGACGACCTCGAAGGTGCCGCCGCCCATGCCACCGCCAGCCGGGGGCTGACCCATGGTGCCCGAGGGTGCCTGACCGCCACCTGCCGGTGCCTGACCTGTACTACCGCTGGGCGCCTGGGGTGCAGAGTTCTGGCCACCCTGCGCGCTCTGTTTAGTCGAGGTTGCAGTAGTCGACTCGGTACTGGTCGAGGTGGTGCTGTACGAGGCGTTGATACCGTCATCGGAGCTGGTCACGTTCACGGTACCGTCCAGGATGTTGATGTACTGCGCCTCAATACCCTCGTTCGACTGGGTAATGTTCAGGGTACCGCCGGAGATTTCAAGAACGCGCTCAGCCTTGAAACCGTCATCACCTGCGGAGATGTTCACGGTACCGCCGCTCAGGCGTACCCAGCCGCGGTTGCCGTCGGTGTCATTGGTTGCCTTGATACCGTCCTGACTTGCGGTCACGGTGACGGTACCATCCAGGATATCGACGTAGTCCTTACCCTTGATGCCGGTGTTTGCCACGTTCGCTTCCAGGGTGCCGGAGGCAATGACCAGGCCATCGGTGGTGTGGATACCCTCTTCGTACTTACCTTCTACCTTCAGGGTGCCTTCACCCGCCAGAGTCAGGTCGCTCTTGGAGTAGATAGCTGCGTCGGGGCTGCCGCTGGCGGTATCCGAGTAGGAGGAGCCGTCAGAGACGGTGTTGGTGGTACCCGAGGCGGTGTAGATAACGACCTCGTCCGCCTCAACCACGTTGATTGCCGCGCCGGTGGAGTTGGTGATGGTCGCGTTGTTCAGGATCAGGCGGACCATGTCGCCGCTGGTAGCCTCAACCTTGATCTGGCCCTCGTAGGTGCCGGTGAGCTTGTAGTTGCCCGCCTTGGTGATGGTGATGACGCCGTCGCTGACGGTCACGCCGTCAGTCGCGGTCGGGTTCGAAAGATCGATAGTAACTTCGCTGGAGGAATCCCAGGTGACGTCCTTCGCGGAGTAGTGGGTGTCCTCTGCGAGCTTCGCGCCGCTCTTCACGTCGGTGGAGAAGGAGTCTGCCACCTTCGAGGTGGTGTCCGAAGTGCTCGAAGCGGAGGCGGTAGTTGCGCTCACTGCACTGGTATTCGATGCCGAGGTTGCCGAGCAGCCGGTCAACGCCAGGGCTGCCAGGAGGGTAATGGAGGTTGCGCTCTTAATCATATTGCTCTTTTTCACGGGTTTTCCTTTGTGTTTGGGTGACTACTCGCGTAGAGCCAGCGCCACAGGGGGTAAGTCGTATGTGAAATGTGAATATGTGTGAGAGCGGTTATTGCCTGTGTGGGGCGAATAAAGCCGGTATTGTGTTCGGTTCGGGGGTTTATAGATGAGGGACTGGGGTGCGGGTAAGGTAGGTGCGCTACCCTACCCGCGCGTCCCCAATTGCCGTTTTAGACGGGTTGCCGTTTTAGGCGGCTGCGTAGTGTTCGGTCAGCAGCTTCTGGTAGTCCTCTTCGGTCATGTCATCCACGTTGAGGCGGGTGCCATTGACCGGTTCCAGGTGCATCCAGTTCTTCAGGGTTTCAGCCCACTTATTGCTTGCCAGCTGCGGGTTCAGCGCCGCCATACCGGTTGCGAACTTGGAGATCTTCGCGGGGGTGATGCCGGCATCCCAGAGGTGCTGGTCTGCCACGGAGGGTTCCACACCGGACTTGGTTTCGATGATGACCGCGTTCGGCAGGCCGTAGGTGGTGCCGACCAGGTTGCCGTGGAAGTTACGGTAGTTCACGCCCGCCATGAGGATGTTCTCGGACAGGGGCGTCCAGGTCAGGTTGGTATCTACCGTCATACGGGAGGCGACCGGGTTCTTCTCGCTCTGCGGCAGGAAGACCGTGGTGCGGTGGTAGCCGGTGGTCAGAACCGCCTCCAGCTTCTCGACCGGGCCCGCGAGGATGTCGCCGAGTGCTTCGGTGATGTACTCGTGGCCTTCCGCAGTCAGCTGGTCGCGGTTCTCGAAGGTGTACGGGATACGCTTCTTGACGGTCATATCCTGCTCGCCGTCGGTCTTGACCTCCAGGAAGGTCAGTTCCGAGTCCAGGTAGCTACGGGTACGAATCTTGAAAGTGTCGTCGCGGCTGTAGGCTGCCGAGTGGTAGCTCTGCATCTGCGGGGTGTCGAAGTAGACCGAGTCGTAGGCGAAGTCGCGCTGGCCCTTGATTTCCATGACGGAGGCGTCTGCGTCGAGCGTGGAGAGTACCTTGGCGGCGGTTTCTGCGTCGACAATGTACTTGCGGTCCACGCGGGTCTGCATGGCGGCCTTCTCGTTCATGGATTTGAGGCTGATGCTCTTCCACTCTGCGGGGATGATGTTTGCGGCTGCGTTAGTCATGGGTCTTCGTCCTTCTGGGGTGCCGCCCGGCGCGTATTGGGCTGTGCGCCGGGGCGGCGTGTCGTGGGTATCGGAGATGTTTGTGCGGTTGGAGTGAATCGGAGGCTTAGATACCGGTTGGTCTTACTTGCCTACCGGGGTGGAAACCGGGCTAGAAACCGGCGTGCGCTGGAGCGGAATCATCCGGGTGTCCAGCGTGGCGTGCGCCTCGGCGGTAGGTGCTACCGGCTGGCGGGTTGCACTAATCTGTGACGCTGCCGCCTCCACTGCCGCGGGGGTGCCACCCTCGGGGGTTTCCTTGGGCTGGTAGGTGACGGTGGCGCGGGTCAGGTTGTTCACCATGTCCAGCTCGGTAATCTTCGCCGAGGTGACGGTGTAACCCAGGTGCTTGCTCAGGTAGCTCTTAAGTTCTTCCTCGTCGCTGATTGCACGATCGGCGGTAACGGTCTGGGTCAGTTCCTTAGAGGTCGGGACGCTACGCGAGTCAAGGATCGCGATCAGGGCGACCAGGGTAGCCATGAGACCGAAGGCGATGTACGCCGGGCTGATATTCACACCCGCGATCATGCCGACCGAGAGAGCTACGAAGTAGTAACCCACCTCGCGCTGGCTCAGGGCGGTGGAACGCAATCGGATAATCGACAGGACACCGAAGAGGCCCATACCCATAGCGGATGCGTTCGATCCGGCGGATACCAGCGCCACCGAGACGGTGAAGATGCCGGCGTTGATGACCGCGTAGGAAATCATCAGTTCGCGGTTGCGGTGCCGCACCATGTAGAGGGTGCAGAGAGCTGCGATGGCTATCGCATCGGCAAGCGCCATGATGAGGATGTTCATTGGGTTCTCCAGATTCGTGTCGTGATATCCGCTGTGCTCTTCGCTGTCTGTTCTTCAGCTCGGTGCTGTGCGTTTTTCGTTTTCTGCTTGGTATCTAGATTCCCGGTTGAAGCTGTGTTTGCCCTGTGTCACTCTTAACTTAGAGTTAAGTGTTCACCATCTCGCATAAAATAACTTGTCAAGGGCTCACGTGCAGGTAATTTTTTCCTTTTTCGTACACTGCTCCATCTGTCCTCCGCAGCCTGCAAAGGCACAAAAAATGGGCTCCCTCCGATATGGAGGGAGCCCATAAAAGTAGCTAAAAACTTAGCGACTAGGCGTTATTATGCCTTCTTGCGCATGCGGGTTGCCACGATGGTCGCGACACCAGCGCCCAGAGCAATCAGACCCAGGCCAGTAGCGGTCATCGCGTCGGATGCACCGGTCTTAGCCAGGGAAGAAGAGCTCTTGGAGGATGCGTTCGAGGAACCGGAGCCCAGGTTGTCGTTCGAGCCGGAGCTCAGACCACCGTTAGAACCGGAACCCAGGTTGTCGTTGCCAGAGGAACCCAGCACGACGTTATCGGAATCCTTGGAGCCGTTAGAGCCCTTAGAATCACCCTCGACGTGGTCAGCCGCGGGGGCGGACTGCTCATCAGACTTCTGCTCTTCGGCAGGCTTCTGATCCTCTGCAGGCTTGGTTTCCTTAGCGTCTTCAACTGCGGGTGCGGAGGTCTCGTCAGCAGGCTTGGGAGCCTCAGTGGTCGGATCCTGGGTGGGAGCCGGGGTCGAGTCCTCGGAGGGGGTCGGAGTCGGGTTCTCGGTGGGAGCCGGGGTCGGGTCCTCGGTAGGAGCGGGGGTGGGCGCCTCGGAGGGGGCGGGCTGCTCTGCAACCTTAATGGTCACGGTAGCTGCTTTACCGCCGCGGGGAACGTCGCCATCCTTCAGGGAGCCGGACAGCAGGTAAATATCAACGGAAACGCTGCCATGCAGCTCCTCCTGCCAGGGGATGGTAACGGAGAAGTTGCCGGCCTCGTCAGCGTGGATTTCCAGGTAGTCCTGGCCGTTAATCTTAACGGCACCCTTGTTCAGCTTTAGCGCCAGAACGGAACCGGAGGTGCCGTCAGCGGTCTTGAAACCCTCGCCACCAATGTTCAGACCCTGACCCTCAACCCATACGTCGGGGGCGAAGAACTGTGCGGAGTCTGCGTAGGTGTGGACAACCTGAGGCACACCTTCAACAGCGAAGGTTGCGGGGACGGAAGTAGCAACGAGACCACAGCCGATGAGTGCGGTGGCGCCGATGCGTGCAATATTGTTTCGAATGTTCATGCCCCCATTCTAACGAGCGAAGCTTAGGATACCGGCCCCCAAGACGTCAATTTATCATGACCTAACTCACAAAATATATTTTTCTTGAGGGTTTCTTGAAGGCATGGTTGAACTATATAAGCCTTTTACACCGCCGTGCACCCCTAAAGCCTCAACCTAGCGTTGAAGAAACTAACAAGTACATACCCCACCCCATCGGCACAACCCAGCAGCAAAAACCACCCCGTTAAACGCGAAAATCCCCTCCACCCAAACACTCAAAAGCATTCAGGGGAAGGGGCCCTCACGCACCACCGGGCGGCGGCACTAGTTTTAGGAGTTCTTGCGGTTGCGCACAGCAGACACGCCAGCAACACCCAGGCCCAGAGCTACCAGGCCCATACCAGCAATGGTGAAGGCATTGGAAGCACCGGTGTTCGCAAGGGAGGAGCGCTGAGCGCGGCTCGAAGTGTAGTTGCTCGAAGAGGAGGAGCCGCTACCCAGGTTGTCCAGACCGCCGGAGTTGCGGGAAGAAGAACCCGAAGAAACGTTGGAGGAAGAACCGTTGGTCACCTCGCTATTGATGACCTCGCAACCCAGGCCGTTACCATCGTTGTCGAACTTCTTGCGGAAGTCCGGGTGGCTCTTATGGATGGGTGCCAGGCCAGCGGCGGCAACCTCTGCACAGTTCGCAAAGCGAGTGCTCTCAGCCGAAGCGCTCGCCTGCTCGGTAGCGGAGGCAGAATCACCCAGCTGATCCTTCGCATCGTTCGCAACGGATGCGTTCTGATCAGCAGCAGCCGAAGCAGATGCCGAAGCGGAGGGGGTAGCCACCACAGAAGCGGAAGCCGACGCGGTAGCCGAGGGGCTCACCGAAGCGGTTGCGGAAGCCTTCTCATCGGCGCGGTTCTTAATCTTTGCATCCACGGAGGCGACGACCTCATCAGCGGCAGTAGCCGAAGCAGAAGCCGATGCGGCAGCAGATGCAGAAGGCACCACAGAAGCGGAGGGGGTAGCCACCACGGAAGCGGTTGTCGAAGCGGAAGCGCTCGCAGAAGCAGTAGCGGAGGGGGTTGCTTCCTGAACGGAACGAGCCTCAATCTTCACGGTGGCTGCCTTGCCGCCGCGAGCGGTGTCGTTGTCCTTCAGGGAGCCGGAAAGCAGGTAGACGTCCACGGAGATACGGTCGTCCAGGTCATCCTGCCAGGGAATGGAAACGGAGAAGTTGCCCTTCTCATCAGCCTGAACTTCCAGGTAGTCCTTGCCGTCAATCTTGACGGAGCCCTTGTTCAGCTTGATACCGATGGTGGAGCCGGAGGTGCCATCCTGGGTCAGGAAGCCCTCGCCGGTAACCTTCAGGGTTTCGCCCTTGTACCAGACCTCAGAAATGTGAGAGGTTGCCTTGTCGGAGTAGACGTGGGTAACGGACTCTTCACCGTTCTGAGCGAACGTTGCGGGGATTGCGGTGACCGCCAGACCGCAACCGATCAGGGCGGTGGCACCGAAGCGAGTGATAGTGTGTCGAATGTCCATCCCATCATTTTATCCCCGCGTGGTGGACATACCCGCCTGTCCAGGGGCTATTTGCAATGACTTGCAACACAAAATAGCACTTTCGTGCACTTAATCTTGGGTCGGTGCACGCGCGGTAAAATTCGCCAGAGAAACAGCATGCGCAGAAGAAATAGCGTTCACCGGAGAAACACCGCCGCCTAGACCTGTGTAACAGCCTCGGCACCCTTAAACGTCAACCTCATCGAGCATGAGTTCCAGTGCCTCACCCACGCCGGTACGCCACAGGTAGGTTGCTTTCGCATCCGCACGACCCGGGCCACCGTTGATGATAGCGACCGGCTTGCCGGCGCGCAGAGCCTCCAGCACGATCTTGTAGCTGCTCATAACCGCCACCGAGGAGCCCACCACCAGCAGCGCCGAACATTCGGCGAGCATGGCGTCCTTGAGTGCCTTACGTTCGGCGGGCACGGATTCACCAAAGTACACCACATCGGGCTTGAGGCGGGTCGAACCGCAACCGAGGCAGGGCACCATCTGAAAATCGCGGATATAGTGCTCGTCCAGCTCCACGTCACCGTCAGGGTTCACGCGCAGCTCTTCGTCTTCAAGGCGCGCCAGGTAGCCGGGGTTCGCCGCATCCAGGCGCGTATCCAGGCTTTCACGGCTCTCGTCCTGCCCGCAGTCCAGGCACACAATACGGGAGAGGTCGCCGTGCAATGCCAGCAGGCGGGAGCTTCCAGCGCGGGCGTGCAGCCCATCCACGTTCTGCGTAATCACGCCGCTCACGGCACCCAGCTGCTCCAGCTCGGCGAGCGCATAGTGGGCGCGGTTCGGTTCGGCGCGGCGCATGCGGCGCCACCCCACGTAGGAGCGCGCCCAGTAGCGTTGGCGGGCTGCGTCATCGTAGCGGAATTCCTGGTAGGTCATGGGGCGGTGGTCGTGCAGGGAGCCGCCAGGTCCGCGGTAGTCGGGGATGCCGGATTCGGTGCTCACGCCCGCGCCGGTGAGCACGAGAACCTTACCCCCCTTGAGTAGCTCGGCAATGCCCGCGGAGGCGTATTCTTCATCGTGCGGGGTGGCATTCTCAGAGACAACACGCTGAATCGAGCGAATGGCGGCACGGTGCACGGAGGCGATTTCTTCGCGCTGCTCACCGGCTGCGGCGAAGTTCTGGTGGTCAGTCCAGCGGTCCATTCTTCTCCTCAATGCTCTGTGTATCAGTGCTCTGGTACTAGTACGGTTCAGCGCGACTCTAACGCGTTAAACGGCTGTGGGGCACCCCCCTTTCGAGGGTACCCCACAGCCTATTTCTTATGGTTTCGAACGTGCAAACTCAGCCACAGGCTAAGTCTGCCCAGCTCGTCAGAATTACTCAGCCAGCCGGTTGAGTTTAGTTCTCAGCCTTCTGCTCACGCTCGGAGGTCACCGACAGGCCGTCGCTGGCAACGTCCGGGTTCACGTCCACGGTCACGGTGTCACCGTCGTGAATAGCACCGGAGAGGATGCCACGAGCCAGACGGTCACCAATTTCGCGCTGGACCAGGCGGCGCAGCGGGCGGGCGCCGAACGCCGGGTCGTAGCCGGTCTTACCCAGCCACTCCAGGGCGGCGGGGGTGACGTTCAGGGTGAGGCGGCGATCCTCCAGACGCTTAGCCATGCTCTTGATCTGCAGGCCCACGATCTGGCCCAGGTTCTCAGCCGACAGGGGCTGGAACATGATGATGTCGTCCAGTCGGTTGAGGAACTCGGGGCGGAATGCCTGGTGCACAACCTCCATAGCCTTCTCGGAACGCTCGTCGAAGGGCAGGTCCTGGTTGACCAGGTACTGCGAACCGAGGTTCGAGGTCAGGATCAGGATGACGTTGCGGAAGTCCACGGTGCGGCCCTGACCGTCGGTCAGGCGGCCGTCATCGAGTACCTGCAGCAGGATGTCGAAGACCTCGGGGTGTGCCTTCTCAACCTCGTCGAGCAGGACCACCGAGTAGGGGCGACGGCGTACAGCCTCGGTCAGCTGACCGCCCTCTTCGTGGCCAACGTATCCGGGAGGGGCACCGACCAGGCGAGAAACGGTGTGCTTCTCGGAGTACTCGCTCATGTCGATGCGTACCAGGGCACGCTCGTCATCGAACTGGAACTCAGCCAGTGCCTTAGCCAGCTCGGTCTTACCAACACCGGTCGGGCCAAGGAACAGGAAGGAACCAATCGGACGGTTCGGGTCGGAGATGCCGGCGCGAGCGCGGCGGACAGCGTCAGCGACAGCTACCACTGCGTCTTCCTGACCGATCAGGCGGGCACCGATGCGCTTCTCCATTTCAAGCAGCTTCTCGGATTCGCCCTGCATCATGCGGCCTGCCGGGATGCCGGTCCAGGAGGAGATTACCTCGGCGATATCGTCCGCGGTGACCTCTTCGGAGACCATGGACTCGTTCTTGGCGTTGTCTTCGGCGCGCTGTGCTTCTTCCAGCTCAGCCTGCTTTGCGGGAATTTCGCCGTAGAGCAGGCGAGATGCCTCAGCGAGGTTACCTTCACGCTGTGCAACCTCTGCGCGGGAACGCAGCTCGTCAATCTGGGTCTTGATATCACCCACACGGTTCAGGTTTGCCTTCTCCGCTTCCCAACGGGCGTTGAGGGCGTCAAGCTGTTCCTTCTTGTCGGCCATGTCCTTGCGCAGCGCTTCCAGACGCTCCACAGATGCGGGGTCGGTTTCGCCGGCAAGTGCCAGTTCCTCCATGGTGAGGCGGTCCACAGCGCGGCGCAACTGGTCGATTTCCTCCGGTGCGGAGTCAATTTCCATGCGCAGGCGGGATGCTGCCTCATCAATCAGGTCAATTGCCTTGTCCGGCAGCTGACGGGAGGGAATGTAGCGGTTAGACAGGGTTGCTGCGGCAACCAGTGCGGAGTCAGCAATCTGCACCTTGTGGTGCGCCTCGTAGCGTTCCTTCAGGCCACGCAGAATACCGATGGTGTCATCGACACTGGGCTCACCCACGTACACCTGCTGGAAGCGGCGCTCCAAGGCGGGGTCCTTCTCGATGTTCTCGCGGTACTCATCCAGGGTGGTAGCACCGATCAGGCGCAACTCACCACGAGCAAGCATGGGCTTGAGCATGTTGCCTGCGTCCATGGAGCCTTCGGATGCGCCAGCACCGACGACGGTGTGAATCTCGTCGATGAAGGTCACAATCT
>ERZ773037.2078-NODE-2078-length-10101-cov-2.206450_pt1 | contig 10101 bp, 12 predicted proteins | sample MGYA00511466_ERZ773037 | MGnify/ENA primary metagenome ERZ773037 (study PRJEB29015, sample SAMEA2738146) | human oral metagenome | biome: human oral; feature: human-associated habitat; material: saliva | place: China | collected 2202 ...
TGTTGAGTCAAGAAGTAGAGATGCTTCATGGCTTCAACCCCAGGGCGGTCATTGGCGTCCTTGAGGGCAGCCACATAGGCTGCTAAACGGCTTAAGCCCACCGCGTCTTGTGCTTCGATGGCCTTGTTGGCTTGTTCCCGCAATTGGTCGGCAGTCACGCCATAGTTAGTCAAGTTCAGCTCGCTAATGGCCTTGAGGATGCTCTCATGTTGGGCATTCAATTTGGCCAGACGTTCAGACAGTTTGTCGCTATTGTCTTCAATTTGGAAAATGTAGCGGGCGGCAAAGCGGTCTAAGAGTTGGAGGAAGCCTTGGGTCGAGTTGCCCTTGTCCTTGAGGCTTTCTTCAATGTCTTGCAAGCCAGCTTCAATCCGGGCTAGGGCCACTTCTTGGCCGGCTAGACGTTGGCTAGCCACTTGGCGCAAGGTAGCGATATAGGCTTTGACAGTCGACTCATCTAAATCGCCTGGCACATGGATACTTGGCAGACTCGCTAATTTGTTAGCGACATAAGCCTTGGCCCCTTCCACGTTGCGAATGCGGATGTTGTGGCTGTGGTCGCCATGTGGCACCTCGAAGTAGCCATCGCGAATGCGAATAATGCGTTGCGGAATACCCATGCGTTTGGCAAGACCTGCTAGTTCACGGGCAAAGCGTAACTCAGGGTCAATGCTTGGATCCTGACTAGGCACTTCCAAGGTCCAGAGTGGCACTACCCAAGGATGGATGTGCGACTTGTCTTGGCCCTGTTCCGTATTTTGGAAGGCAAAGACTTGGCCCCGGTAGTTGCCCGCATCATCATAGACGGCCTGCAACTTGATGGTGTCCCGCTCTACCCCATAGGCATAGCTGATGTAATCCAGATGAGGCTGCAACTCAGGCGAGTCTAGGGTCAGGAGAGAAGTCGGCCCTTGTGGCGTGCTTGGTTGTTCTGGCTGGTTCGGAGCCGGACTTGGCGTCGCTGGCTGATCCACTGGCAGACTTGGTGTGACAGGTTGACTTGGTCGGGTCAGTTGGTCGGCTGGATGACTTGGTGCTACGGGTTGGCTAGGGCTGGCTGGCCGGCTAGCGACTGGACCATTAGGTCTTGGGCTGACTGGCTCATCATCGAAGGACAGATTGCCCAGGCCTTGACCACAATCCAGCACATCGTGGAAATGGTCGCCGTGAGGAATCCGCACTAGGCGGCAGCCCCCTGGTGTGTGGGCATTAGGCACAGTTGGCGCATTGGCCAAGTCCCGTTTGGAGATAAAGTGGAAATGGTCGCCGTGACGGACCACATAACCATCCGCATTCTCTTCGACAATATCGGCTGGGTTAAACACATAATTATCACCCCCACCCCTTCTTGAGCTGCTAGCCCCTGCTTGGGCCTGGTCTTCATAGATGGCGTCCACTGGTGGCTTACCATAGACAAAGTGGTAGTGGTTGCCGTGCTTCTTAAGGTAACCGTTAGAAAAGACCTTACCCACGATGACCTTTTGTTTACCCATTTTTTCCTTGAATTCTAGCTCGAGCTTATCCAAGGCCAAGGATTCTTTTTCGGCTTGGGCTGCGGCCAAATCGCTAGATAATTGCCCTTTGTCGCTTTCGGCTTGGGACATGGCCGTTTGGGCCTCTTGCAAACGGGCTTGAGATTGACTGAGATCTTGGTTAAGGCCCCACAAACCGGCCCCGGCGCTCAAGAGAATGGCGCCATTAATCCCCCATAAGAGGATGCGTTTTTTAGTCATGAATGATGACTCCTTTATATATAATGGTAATTCTTACTTTTAGCATCTTACACCCAATCGTAATGATTGTCAATACTGAAATGAAAAAATATTGCACTGATTGTTAAATAGTGTGCCAGCATCAAAAAAAGCCCCCTGCTATGAGGGAGCTGGGTGATAAGATTAGGAAATACCTACCATATCTAAGTAGAGTTGGTGGGCATAGCTGTCGGTCATGCCTGAGATGAAGTCCGTGGCCAAGAGCAGGCGCAGGTAGAGCTTCTCCAGTTCCGACTTACCTTGCGCAAAGTAATGGTAGGACCGCTTCTGGCTCTCGGAAATAATGCCAATCTTCTTAAGGTCTACATAGTCTAGTCTACGCGCTGTATCGTAGGCCACTAGGGGCGGCACAAAGCTATCCAGCAGATAGGTCAGGGTCGAATAGCCCGCTATTTCCAGGCGTAAAATGGACTTGTGGTCATAAATCCGCTCTTCAGAAATAGACCGCAGTTGATGATAGAGTGGCGCCACATCCGAGTCTTTGAAGAGGTCAAAGTCGTAGGTCCCGGCCATCAAGTCAGCATAATGGGTCACGAAGGACTGGGTGGCGCCGGCAATTAGGACATTGCGCAGGTGCTCGAAGAAACGGTTGATGCTGAAGATTTCTTCATCAATGGTCTCCAAAATGTGAACCACCTGACGCGAAGCCTGGCTGTCCTGGGCTGACTGCTTAAGACTAGCTAGCAGGTCCGCCTTGACCATGGCGAAGGTCAGGACGCCCTTGCCCAGGGCGTCTTCCATATCGGCCACCAGATAGGCAATGTCATCGGCTGCCTCTAGGATAAAGGTCAGGGGATGGCGTTGGCTGCCCGCCCCTGTTTGGCTGGTAATGGCCCGGAAGAGGTCAGCCTCCGCATGGAAATAGCCCACCTTCTTATGGGTGATGGCACCGGTCTTAGGCTGGTGAGAAGCCCGCGTGTATTTGAGAATGGTATTGAGGGTGGCCACAGTTAAATCCAGGCCATCAAAGCTACCCTTGAAGTCGTGGAGCTTGGCCGCAATCCGCAGGGCCTGAGCATTCCCTTCAAAATGATAGAGGTCATGAACATAGTCGCTGGCCAGAAAGTCCTGGGCCAGTTGGGGATCCAGCTGCTCGCTCAGAATAGCTGGCAGGCGCTTCTTGAACCACTGACGAATAATATCCTCACCAAAGTGGCCATAAGGCGGATTGCCAATATCGTGCAAGAGACTAGCGCACTCAACAATACGGGCAATATCGGCCTGACGGACAATGAATTCCTGCTGGCTGACGGCCAGCTCTGAATCCGCCACGCCTTCCAGTTGATCGGCCAGACTAAGGGCAATCTCGGAAACCAGAGTCCGGCCAATCATGGCTACCTCCAGGGAATGGGTCAGGCGCGTATGAATAAAATCCATGCGCTCCAGGGGAAAGACCTGGGTCTTGTCCTGCAGCCGCCGGAAAGACGGACTGGTCACAATACGTTTGTAGTCATCATCAAATTCATTACGATGCTGGGTCGCGCTACCCGATAGACGGGCAGTAGATAAAAGCTCTGTCCATTGCATAAGCCGGACCTCCTTGTCTGCTGGCTGAGGGATGTTGGAGTATTAAAGTGGGCGTCAGCCAGCCTATTTTGCTTCCTTATTATAACAAATTCTCAAGCTGGCATAAAGAAAGACACCCGAGTGGGTGTCTTAGGTTTAAGTATTTGTGCCACTAGGCTATATGAAATTTTATTGGTCCAAGGCCTCTCTCAAGGATTCGATTGTGGAGTAGCTTGCTACCAATGGGTCACGAGCAATGCGTCTGCTTTCGTCGATTGCTTGGGCAGTTAGCGACTTGTCTTTTCGGCTTAAATCCTGAGGAACCTGCTGATTTAGCTGGTCTGAATGACTGTAGTTGGGTGCCAGTATATCTTTATGGCAGTGGTCTTTATTGCTCATGACAACCTCCTAGTAAATAGAACCATATTTTGAGACAGATAGAAGCTAATGACAACTTAGTTGTTAGCCTTCAAAAATTCGCCTATCCCTGTCGCAATTTCTTCGGGCGCATAATCATGCACATAATGCCCCACATCCAAGCGTTTAATGGTCGCATTAGGCACTTGCCCAAAGCTATCTTGGGCCATTTGGTACCAAGTCTCACTAGAGAAGCTAGTCCCACTTGCATTAGACACATAGAGTAAAATAGGGACGCTTGGCAGAGGCTTGTCTAGAACTTGCTTGGCATTGCTGGCTGACATTTTAAGTTCATTGCCAATAGCAGTCGTCAAGGCCCGCTTATAAAAAAGTGCCTTGTAATTCGCTATTTCTGCTTGCGTCAGATGGCCTGATTCAAGGGCAGGAGCTGCCTTCTCTGCAGGATAAAGAAAACGCCCATAGCCTAGTTCAAGTAAAATTTGCCCTACCTTAACTACAAAAGTTGGAACCTTTACTTTATCATAGCTTTGTGGCATGGCCATATCGAGGCCAACAATAGCCGAAACTTCTGCTGGATGCTCTTGGGCCCAGTAGAGAGCCTCTAAGCCAGCCATGGAATGAGCCACTAGAACATAAGGGCCTTGAATACCAGACGCTTCTAGTGCTTGACGTGTCTGTCTATTCACGGTTTCTAAATCTCTAGGGCTATCCCCATCATCACTAAAGCCATAACCGAGTCGCTCGACTATGACAATGCGATAATCTGGAGCTAATTGCGTCGTCAACGCCTTAAAGTCCAAAATAGGCGATGTTGTGCCTCCTCCAGCTAACAAAACTAGTGTCTTGCTACCCGAACATTTAACTGCTTACCCTCAACCTCAACACGATTACCAATCGGCGATACATCATTAGCTTCTCTAGATAGGGCAAGACGATGATTAAGATAGACACCTGAAGTAACTAATACTAAGGCTAAAAGTAGGTAAACAAATAGTTTTCTTAGAACTTGCCAAAATCTCATCAGCTAGCCTCCTCTATTTTTAATCACATGCTTACCCTACCACTTGAACAGGACTAGGTCAATAGATAAGAAGAATAAGATTAAGGCCAGCTACCTAAATAGCTGGCCTTACTATTATGATAATTTTCCTTAGTCATCCACACCCAGAATCTCGTTGATGTTGTTCTTGTAGAGAATAGCCTTAGCCCCGTAGACTGCTTGGATGCCGCCTTGGACTTCCAAGACATCGACGGCACCGATGGCCTTGAGGGTTGGCTTGTCGACCTTGCCTGAATCCTTGACTGATACACGCAAGCGAGTGATGCAGGCGTCGACTTCTTCAATATTTTCAGGACCCCCTAGGGCTTCAATGATTCTCACTGAATCTTGCTTGAGGCTGTCCTTGGTGTCGACCACTGGCTTAGCATCCTCGTCCAAGTCCTCTTCCAGACGACCTGGCGTTGGCACGTTGAATTTGGTGATGAACCAGCGGAAGACCACATAGTAGAGGCCGGCCCAGATTAAGCCAAATGGAATTTGTAAGAGCCAGTTGGTCTTGTCATTCCCTTGCAGAATCCCGAAGAGGGAGAAGTCGATGACCCCACCAGAGAAGGTGTTCCCGATAGAAATGTTGAGGATGTCGGCGATGAAGAAGCTGACCCCATCCAGGAAGGAGTGAATCACATAGAGGAAAGGACTCACGAAGAGGAACATATACTCGATTGGTTCCGTAATCCCGGTGATAAAGCTGGTCAAGGCAACCCCGAAGAAGAGACCTGCGTATTTCTTACGACGGTCTTTTGGCACCAAGTGGTACATCGCCAAGCAGGCAGCTGGCAAACCGAACATCATGGTTGAGAAACGCCCAGCAAAGAAGCGAGTTCCTTCGGTGAAGAGACCAGTATGACTTGGATCTGCCAATTGGGCGAAGAAGATTTTTTGTGCCCCGGCTACGGTTTGACCCGCAACTTGAGCTACCCCACCTAACTCCGTGTACCAGAACATTGGGTAGATCATGTGGTGCAAGCCGACTGCCCCGCAGAGACGCATGAGGAAGCCGTAGAGGAAGGTCCCAAACGGACCCGCTTGGGAAATGTAGTCCCCAGTTGATACCAGCCATTGTTGGAATGGTGGCCAGATTAGGAAGAAGACGCCCCCTAAGAAGATTGAGGCAAAAGACGTCACGATAGGCACAAAGCGGGAGCCCCCGAAGAAGCCCAAGACCTGTGGCAATTGAATATTATGATAGCGATTATGGAGCCAAACCGCACAGGCACCGACCGCAATGGCGCCAATGACCCCGGTGTCGATGGCAGAACCCTCTGCCATATAGAGTTTGACTAAGGCACCGATGGTGGCTTTCATGACCAGGTAACCGGTCACCCCAGCCAGGGCTGCCGTCCCCTTGTCCCGCTTAGCTAGGCCGATACAGAGGCCCACACAGAGCAGGAGGGACAGGTTGGCGAAGACAATTTCGCCGGCCGAACTCATGACTTGGAAAATAGCTTGTAGGCTTGGATTATTCAATACGGGATAGGTCGCCACCGTGGTCGGATTGGACAAGGCGCCCCCAATCCCCAGCAATAGCCCGGCTGCCGGCAGAATAGCGATCGGCAGCATAAAGGCTTTCCCGATTTTTTGTAACAACTTAAACATGGTACAAAGACCTCCTTTGATTGTTAGGTGCTTCAGAAGTCTCGCATCGGAATCCTCCTGACTCACTCCTTTGGTCCCTTCTTCCAAGGGACTCGCGGCCCTTCCTGGCCTGGCTACCTCCTTTCCTGGTCTGACATGATCTTGCATAAGTTGCGATGCGAATGCGCAGGGTTATCTGTAACCCTTTACAAGTTAATTATAAGCGGATTGAAAGGAAATTTCAACTTAGAGGGGAGACTTGACTGGCACTCTAGATAGGTATATACTTGGTATATACATTAGAAGAGGTGATCTTATGGAGTCACAAGCACAATACCGAACCACGCTATCCCAATGGGGCAATTCTAAGGCCGTGCGCCTACCTGCTGCCATTCTCAAAAAGTTAAATCTATTGGACAATCAAACCCTTCTAGTCTCTGTCGAGGACAATAGCATTCGCCTAAGTCCTGAGCACAAGCAACCGTCCACCATTCATGAATTGTTTGCTGAATGGGATCAGGACGATGTTCGAGAAGGCGAACTTGATTGGGGCCAGGCGAAAGGTCAGGAACTAGAATGGTAATCAAACAAGGTGATATTTTCTACGTTGACTTCAACCCCAGCAAGGGCCACGAGCAGAAGCATCGTCGCCCGGCTCTCGCTCTAAGCCATAGCCTCCTGACTAAGTTCAGCGGCTTAACCATCGTGGCTCCCATCACCACCACCAGTCGTAACTTCCCCACCTATCATGAGCTGACTAGCACTCGTACCATCCAGGGCAAGGTCATGCTAGACCAGACCATCGCCTTAGACTTAGCGGCGCGAGGTGTCGCTAAGGTAGAGGAAAGACTATCCCAAGAAGAATTGAAGCTTATCTTGGATAAATATAAGTTGCTGTTTGATATGGAGGATTAAGAATAAACAAAACGCCATGGCTCGGTATGATTACCTAGCCATGGCGTTTTATTGGTTTAATGTGACTTAAGGTCCATAAACAAATGGGCTTGATCCTGAAGACCATGTCCTAGGCGGATAATCCGCAGCTTTTGTTCTTTGGGATATGGCGCATAGTAGACAATATAGTGACCAATGATTTTTCGTCGAATGCCTATAGCTGGCAAATAGGGATTGCGCACCCGCTCCCCGCTTTCTGGAAAAACTAGCAAGTTTTTCAGACACTCATGGAGTGCATCAAGAAACTTTTTGGTAGCTTGCTGATTCTTAAGTTCCTTGGTCAGATAGTCCAGAATCACTTCTAAATCTTCTTCTGCCTTCTGAGTGAACTCATAACTATAGGTCATAACGCTCCCTCATATCCGCGATAAGGGACTCACCGTCTCTTAGACGCTGCTCCCGAATATCTTCCAGCCCTTGATATAGAAATTTTGCTTCTTCCATTTGACGGAGGGTCTTCTCATAGTATTCAATGTCCATGACGACTAGTCGCCCGTAGCCATTCTTAGTTACGAAGACTGGGCCTTGTTCCTCTTGACAATAAGCTTCAACCGCCACTGTATTTTTTAAATCGCGCATGGGAATAATTTTCATCAACGACACCCCCTTCTGATGGCTATATTATATCATAAATTTAGACACATATATAGTCATTCATAGCAAAAGGCCCCCTCATCTCATCATAAGGGGACCTTTTCTTCTTATAACTGATAGACCATAATGTGTTCATTGATATCTGGGTCAAAGCCGGTCTCTTCAAAGCCTAGACCTAGCAAAATCTTCTTCATGGGCTCGTTACCGTCCACATAATCGGCCACCACCTTGGTCATCTGGGTTTGCTGCTTGGCCATTTCAACTACTGCTTCAATAGTTTGTCGGCCGTAGCCTCTGCCTTGGAAGGCTTGGTCAATTAGAAAGCGCCAAACAAAGACATGCTGCTCCTCTGGATCCAATTCATACATAATGAAGCCAACTAAATCCTCATCTGCATAAATGGCTTTGGGATAGGTAATGCCTTCTTCACGGTAAAACCAAGCATCTGCCAAGGATCGGACGACCGGAGATACAAATTTGGCCGCCTCTTGCTCTGGAGTAATCTTGAGATTTAAGACTTGGGAGTAGTTGTCGCTTGTTATCTCTCTAAAGGTAATGGTCACACTCGTCACTTCCCTGTCATCTTACTTAACTAAGTCACTCAAGAGATAAGCATCCACCAAGCGCTCGGTCGCCTCCACAGAGTCCACATGGGTCCGCTCATAGGAATGGCTGGACTCGATGCCGGCACCGCAGAGGGCGTGCTTGACTTCGGCACCCGCTGACATAGCGGCCGAAGCGTCGGATCCATAGAATGGGTAGATGTCTAATTTGTAAGGAATGTCCTTGGCCTTAGCCAGCTCCACCAGGTGTTGGCGGAATTCATAGTGGTAGGGGCCGCTGGCATCCTTGACACAGATGGAGACGGTGTACTCGTCGGTCTGCTGGTCGTCACCCATGGCGCCCATGTCAACCGCCAGATACTCCACCGCTTTGTCCGACAGGCTAGAGTTAGCCCCGTGCCCTACTTCCTCGAAGACCGAGAAGGCAAATTGGGTCGTCACCGGCAGGGTGATGCCCTCTTCCTTGTAATGGCGTAACAAGTTAAGCAGGATAGCGGCGGACACCTTGTCATCGAGGAAGCGCGACTTGATGAAGCCTGTGTCGGTGATGGTGGTGCGTGGGTCGAAGGAGACAAAGTCGCCCACTTCAATACCTAAGGCGCGGGTTTCTTCCTCGTTGGTAACCTTGGCATCTAGTCGGACTTCCATGTTGTCTTGGGTCCGCTCAGCCGTCCCCGCATCGCGGTAGACATGGGTAGAAGTCTGATGAATAAGAATAGTCCCAGATACAGTTTTGCCGGTGGCCGCCACATGGACGGTACAGTTCTCCCCTTCGATCATATTCCAAGGAAAGCCACCCACCTTGTCCAGCTTGAGCCGGCCGTCGCCTTTGACCGCGCGCACCATGGCCCCCAAGGTGTCAACGTGAGCCGTCACAATGCGGTGGTGGTCATCGTCCTGGCCCGGCACTGTCACATGTACGAGTCCTTTGGAAGTGCGTACCGGTTGGTAGCCCATTTTTTCCAGAGTCGATACCAAATAGTCCTGAACGCCACGCGTGTAACCCGTTGGCGACGCGATAGCTAGAAGTTCTTGCAGATAACTTAAGGTTGGATTCATCCTAATGCCCCCTTGAAATTTGTTTACACCTTCATTATAACACAAGTTTGGAAAGGACCCTATCTTTTTACGTGGCAAATGGGGCGGGTGCCCTCAGCAATGTGGTTCCCCCTCTTTACCTATTTTTTGCCTGAAAACCTAGTTCCCGGCGCCTGCCACGTCGCGTTGGAGCCCCAACACGACATCGCCCTCCCCTCCAATACGACGTGGTTCCCACTTCTGACCTCTTTTCTGCTCAAAACACAGGCTCCCTGCCGCAGCCACGTCGCGTTGCACCCCCAACGCGACGTCGCTCTCCTCCAATGCGACGTGGCTCTCGCTTTTGACCTCTTTTCTGCTCAAAAATCGGGCTTGCACCTCCTGCCACGTCGCGTTGCACCCCCAACGCGACATCGCTCTACTCCAATGCGACGTGGCTCCCGCTTTTGGCCCCTTTTCTGCTCAAAAATCGGGCTTGCGGCTCCAGCCACGTCGCGTTGGACCCCCAACACGACATCGCCCCCCTCCAATGCGACGTGGCTCCCGCTTTTTACCCCTTTTCTGCTCAAAATACAGGCTCGCTGCTCCTGCCACGTCGCGTTGGACTCCCATCGCGACATGGCTCTCCTCCAATGCGACGTGGCGCGCCCCCCTCAGCATA
>ERZ773037.2085-NODE-2085-length-10091-cov-15.670187_pt1 | contig 10091 bp, 7 predicted proteins | sample MGYA00511466_ERZ773037 | MGnify/ENA primary metagenome ERZ773037 (study PRJEB29015, sample SAMEA2738146) | human oral metagenome | biome: human oral; feature: human-associated habitat; material: saliva | place: China | collected 2202 ...
TCGGGGGCCACGACCATGAAGGTCGCGCCGAAGAGCGTGTCAGGGCGCGTCGTGTAGACGTCCAGGGAGTCGAGGCAGGCCCCCGCCTCACGCGCGCCGGGCACGTCGAAGCGGACGGTCGCGCCCTCCGAGCGGCCGATCCAGTTGCGCTGCATGGTGCGCACCTTCTCGGGCCAGTTGATGGTGTCGAGGTCGTCGGCCAGGCGCTTGCCGTAGGCGGTGATGCGCATCATCCACTGACGCAGGTTGCGCTTGAAGACCGGGTAGTTGCCGCGCTCGGAGCGCCCGTCCGCAGTGACTTCCTCGTTGGCCAGGACCGTGCCGAGGCCGGGGCACCAGTTGACGGGTGCCTCGGAGACGTAGGCGAGGCGGTAAGAGTCGACGACCTTCGCCTGGGCGGCGCGATCCAGGGAGGCATAGTCAGAGCCGTCCTCGGGGAGGATCTCACCGGACTCGAGCTTGGCGATCAGCTCGTTGATCGGGCGAGCGGCACCCTTCGAGCCGTCGGGTGCCGTGGCCTGCGGGTCAAACCACGAGTTGAAGACCTGCAGGAAGATCCACTGCGTCCAATGCACGTACTCGATGTCGGTGGTCGCAAACGAGCGGCGCGAGTCGTGGGACAGGCCCATGCGGCGCAGCTGGCGGCGCATGTTCGCGATGTTCTGGTTCGTGGTGATGGCCGGGTGCTGGCCGGTCTGGACGGCGTACTGCTCGGCGGGCAGGCCGAAAGCATCGTAGCCCATCGTGTACAGGACGTTGTCGCCCTTCATACGGCGATAGCGCGCCAGCGTGTCGGTCGCGATGTAGCCGAGCGGGTGCCCCACGTGCAGGCCCTTACCCGAGGGGTAGGGGAACATGTCGAGGATGAAGTAGGGGGTGCGGGACGCCAGCGGGCCGGCCAGGGCACCGGTCGGGTTGTCCGCGTAGAACGTGCCCAGCTCCTCCCAACGGTCCTGCCACTTCGTCTCGATCTGACCGGCGAGCTGCGCGGTGTAGCGCTGGGCCGGGGCACTCTGCGGATTTTCGCTCATCTGTGCGTTCCTCGCTTAACGATGGGTCGCGTAACAATACTCCTCACCAGGGTAGTTCACGCCCGCCCGCGTCGCCGGATGCGCCCGCCCACCGAAGCGAGCACAAATAGGTGACAATAGTCGCATGAGCACTGTTTTTGAAAACATCATCTCGGGCGTCCGGCCCGGACGCTTCGTGTGGGCCGACGACCTGTGCGTCGCGTTCGCCACGATTGAACCCACCTCGCCCGGGCACGTCCTGGTCGTCCCACGCTGCCCCTATGAGGCGTGGACCGATGCCCCCTCGGACGTCGCGGCGCACCTCATGAAGGTGGCGCGCGCGATTGGCCTCGCCCAGAAGGCGGCATTCGGCGTGCCGCGCGCGGGCCTGGCCATCGCTGGCTTCGAGGTGCCTCACACCCACCTGCACGTCATTCCGCTGCGCGACGAGACTGACATTCTCCTGTCGAAGGCCACCCCAGCCTCCGACGATGATCTCGACGCCACCATGGCCGCACTGCGCGAGGCTCTCCTCGCCGCGGGCCACACGGCCCACGTGCCCGCGACCATGAGTTCCCCGGCACTCGCCTGACGCTTACCCATCACCCTCTCACTCAGCTAGGCCGTGGCCTCGCCCCACTCCCGCCCACGCAGCGCGGATCAGCGGGCGCAGCCACGGCCTCGTCGCTGGCAACGCTGAGCGAGAGGCGAAAGCACACTCAGCCGCGCACAATGATGCCCGAGGCCTGGGTGTCCTCGATGTGCACCATCTGCCCGTCCTCGAGGGAGACCACAATCCCGCCAGCCTCACTGGCAAGGACGACGACGTGGGCACCGGGTACGAGTCCCACTTCCTCCCACGCGCGCAGCGCCTGCGGGTCGCGGTCGGGCAGACGCTCGACCTCTCCCCCATTCCCAACCGGGAGGGTGTCCAGAGGCGCTCCTGGGATCTCGTCGCTCGAACCGTCCGCACGCGGGATCGGGTCGCCGTGCGGATCGCGCGTGGGATAACCGAGCACTTTGTCGAGGCGATTGAGGAGCCGCTCGGAGACGGCATGCTCAAGAATCTCCGCCTCCTCGTGCACCTCATCCCAGGAAAAGCCGAGGGCCTCATGCAGGTAGGTCTCCAGGAGCCGATGGCGGCGCACCATCCCCAGGGCAACCCCGCGCCCATGCTCGGTCAGGCGCACACGCCCGTACGGTTCGTGCGTGACCAGTCCCTGTCGTACGAGGCGCTGCACGTTCTCCGTCGTCGTCGAGGGAACCACTCCCATGTGCTCGCCGATATCCTTCGGTTTCACGCCGTCACGGCCAGCTTCCTCGGCGCTCCACACGAGCTTCAGGATGTCCTCGACGACCGTTGAGTAGTCGCTCGACGCCTCCGACATGCTCTCCCCTTTCATCCGGGCTCCCATTGTAGGCAAGAACGCCCTCCCCAACCGCCCAGGATGCGACATAGGACACTGATGAGCGCATTAACTTGTACGCAGCCACCAATCTGTGTATATTTATCTCTCGGTTGCAAAACCCCCGCGTCATTAGCTCAATTGGCAGAGCAGCTGACTCTTAATCAGCGGGTTGAGGGTTCAAGTCCCCCATGACGCACAGCTTTCCCGGCTCCGGCTGGTGAAAGTACCCCGCGTCATTAGCTCAATTGGCAGAGCAGCTGACTCTTAATCAGCGGGTTGAGGGTTCAAGTCCCCCATGACGCACAGCTTTCCCGGCTCCGGCTGGTGAAAGTACCCCGCGTCATTAGCTCAATTGGCAGAGCAGCTGACTCTTAATCAGCGGGTTGAGGGTTCAAGTCCCCCGTGACGCACAGAAAACCGGTGATCCTCGGATCACCGGTTTTTCGTATCTGGGTGACCACTTCCCTTCCGCCCTCGGGCCATGCGGACCGCCGGCAGGCATCCCAAGAGGGTTACAGGATAAAACGTGTTGGTTTTGTAGCGACTTTTCGGCTTGCTGGTGCGGGAAAATCCACATTGAAGGTGGTTGTTTCATCGTGGGGGTATGAATACACCCAAATGCCCGGCGTGCGGGCGAGTGATGACCAGGTTTGGGCACTTAGCGTCAGGGGCGCAGCGATGGCGCTGCTCCCTGTGCAATATCAGCAAGGTCAGCCACATTAATTCCACGGCCAAGCATCTTGATGAGTTCGTGGCGTGGCTGCTGGGTCGGCGTTGTTAGGTGGATTTGCCTGGCGGGGGCCGCTCGTTTCGTAGGCGTTGTGAGCCGTTGTGGCAGTTACGGCCTTTTAACCCGATCGTCGATGAGGTTCATGAGGTCATCTTCGTCGATGGTATCCACCTGGGCCGAGGTGCCGTGGTCCTCATCGCCCAAACACCCGATTGTGTGCTGGGTTGGTACGCGGCCAGGAGTGAGAATTCTCAGGCCTGGGAAGCGCTCACGCCAACGAACGGTGACCAAGCACAACCCCAAGGAACAGCAACCGAGCACGACGCCGACCGATAGCGAGGCCGGGGCACCCCAATGGGCAACCCCGGCCTCGTCCTTCAAGCGCTGAGTGTGGACATCTCTATCGATTGAACACAACGGCCTTTGCTGCGGCGAATGGCGCGACCGCTTCTGCGTGTCAGGCGCGCGCCCTTCTCACGGCAATAGCACCCGCCCCCAGGAGCGCGAGGATGCCTGCCGTACCACCAAGAATCGTCGCATCGCTGCCTGTCTTCGCCAGCCCATGGGAGGGAGCGGTCTTGCTCCGAACCGGAGTTACGGGAGCAGTGGGTGCCACGCCAGCGGGAGTCTGAGGAGTGGGAGTCGCAGGAGTGTGATGTGACGGGGTGGAGGGCGTCTGAGGGACAAGTGTAGACGGAGTGAAAGGTGTGGACGGAGTAGACGGCGTGGACGGGCTAGGTGCCGGCGTGGGCTGCCCAGTGATCTGACGGATCTGAATGTCCGTATCGGCACCAACAGCACGCGCGTTCGCGGGATCATTCGGATTAACCGTGCGAGCGGCAGCGTCGAAGCCTCGGATCGTCTGGCCCGGGACGATTTCGTACCCCTCGGGCAACGCCGGTAGCGCAGTGAGCGCGGCGCGCGACGGGTCATTCTGATCGTTGCCATAACGCTGCGTCGCCAGCACGGTTCCATCGGCGTCCACGAGGCGCACACTCCCCAGGGCGGAGTAGAAAACTTCGCACACGAAATGGACATCGGGTTGGTCGGGATCGAAGTTGAGCGCCGGTGCACTGATTTCCAGTGTGTACTGGCCGGGAGCGACCGGGCTGGGATGCACGGGAATCTCACCGGCCCCGTCATTTGGCACGTATTGACGTCGCGGCTCGAGGATGTTGTCATTCTCGTCCGCGAGGTAGCAGGTTGCCGGTCCCGCGACGTCCGCAGCATAGGTGGGCGAAGGCAGGAGCACGGGAAGAGCAGCGGCACTCAGGGCAGCCGCTACGACGAGAGAACGCGACATTGACGGGATACGCATGGAAGATTCCTCTCTATCGATGGTCAGGTTACGAGCATCAAATTACCGGGTATCTGCATTCTTGTCCACAAACTAAGCCCATTTTTTCATCAATCTAGCGCACCTCGATATAACGAACGCCTGGTCAGAAGCGCACATGACACCGCTCATCATCAGCGGCCATCACACCGGGACCAGGCAGCAACATTCTCGGGCACAAAGGGACGAGGCCGGGGCACCCCAAGGGGCAACCCCGGCCTCGTGACCACGAAGAAGGAGATCAGTGTCCCGGCCAGCTGCGAATCGTGGTGAGCGCGGCCACCGCGTAGCGATCCCAGACACGCCCACCGACGCGCACGGCACCCTCCAGGATGAGGATGGACCACGGCAGAGCAACCGTGTAGACAACCCACATTGGAACGAGGCCGAAGGATGCCAAGGCGATGAGCACATAGGAGGGCATCTGCAGAACCGCGACCCCCGCGAAGCCGATGAGCTGAAGGAGCATCGTCATCAGGAACGACCCGGTGCCCTTCGTCGCCATCGGCGAGACGCCCGGAGGCTGAACCGGATACACCCAGCGGGCATTCACGACGAGGGTCGTGGCGGCCGCGCCCGAAAAGAGGACGACACCCATCACCTGATGGAACACAAAGTCCGCGGCACTCACTCCTGCGACGACATCATGAATGAGGTATCCGATGACCTGAGGAACGAGGACGATGAGGGAACCAGCGAGGCGGCCGCGACGCTCCTCACGCCCGCTCATGCCGGACGAGACGACGATCCACGCGCCCGTCGAATCGTATTGCATGAGTGCGCCGACGGCCATGCCCGACGTGATGGGCACCAGGTAGAGGAAAATCCCTGTGTACAGGAGCTGACTCATATGATCCTCAGTACCCACGCGCCCCATAAGGACTCCGATGATCGGGAAGATCACGGCAAACACCAGGTTCATGTTCAGGCGGGGATCTACGACCCAGTAGCGCAGCGTACGTGCAGCCAGCGAAGCGCTGCGCACCCCGAGGCCCAGCCGCGTGAACGTATCGACGCTGCGCAGGCCAGCCGCTCGAGATTGGGCAGTGCGCTGTCCTCGCGCGTCCTCCTCGACAGACTCATCGATGAGGTGGCGCCCCTCGTCGATGGCATGCTGCGCGTCGGCGCTAATGGAGCCTGCGTAGCCGCTCATGACGGGGCGTAGGACGGCCAGCCAGGCGCGCCAGCCGACGACGGCCGTGGCCACCGTAATGAGCGCGCGGATCGCGGCGGCCACCCACGCGCCCTCGAGAAGCGAGGCGACGACACCGAAGGGCGCACCGACGGGCGTCCACAGAGCGACGTTCATCCCGGCGTAGAAGACCTCGGCTGAGAAACTCTCCGACAGGAGTTTCATCCAGTAGCCCAGAGGGGTCAGCACGACGAAGAAGGTCACGAAGCCGACCATGGTCAGGGTATCTTTCTTGCCCGAGCTATCCAGGCGCACCGCGAACCAGGTTCCGACCGCGCGCGCCCACAGCACCGCAAGAGGAAGAGTGACGATGCCTGCGAGGAGCCACCCGAGGGCCGCCACCCACTGGGCACGCCACAGGGCAAACCAGGTGGGGACAAAGAGAACCATGGCGGACAGGAGGCCGCCTGGACCCACGGCCGTCGATGCCGCCAGCGCCGCACCGAGGCGTTTGCTCGGCCCGACGTAGGGCGACAGGCGCACGGGATCCAGCGAATTATCCATCGCTGAGAACAAGATCGGCAGGATCAACCACAGGAGGAAGACGACGGGACCCACGATGGGCAGCACCGCCGCAAGGGTCGCTGCTCCCTCGGATCGAGCAAGGAAGGCGGTGCCCACCAGTGCGCCCACATACATGGTCCCGAACTGCAGGGTGCCGAGGATCGCGAGCACCAGCATAGCCGTCTGTCGACGAACCGTATTCCAGATGATGCGGAGCTTGAGGCGAATCAGTTGCCCAACCACGACAGGCCTTCCTCGGAGTGGACGCCGCCGACCAGGGAGGTGAAGCGCTCCCCCAGGTCGCCGCCCTGGGCGACCTCGTCGGTGGTTCCGGCGACGAGCACGCGCCCCTTGTCGATGATGGCCACGTGCGTGCACAGCTGCTGGACGGTCGCCATCACATGCGAGGACAGGATGACGGTGCCGCCTCGGCGCGTGTAATCGGTGAGGATCTGGCGGATATTGGCTGCGGAGACGGGGTCCACGGCCTCGAAGGGTTCGTCGAGGACGAGCACACGCGGGGAGTGGATGAGGGCGGCGGACAGCGCGATCTTCTTCGTCATGCCGGCCGAGTAGTCGCTGATCAGCTTCTTGCCTGCCTCGGCCAGATCGAGGGCGGCCAGCAGTTCCTGGGCGCGCTCGCGGGCGGTAGAGGCATCCAACCCGTGCAGCATGCCGACGTGGACGAGGAAGTCGGGGCCGGAGAGTCGGTCGAGGAGACGCATGCCGTCGGGCATAACGCCGAGCAGACCGCGCGCCCGCTGGGTGTCACCCCACACATCGACGCCGTGCACGTAGGCCGTACCACGGTCGGGGGTCAGCAGGCCGGTGGCCATGGTCAGCGTCGTGGTTTTACCGGCACCGTTGGGGCCGACGATCCCGTAGAACGATCCGGTGGGGATGTCGAGGGAGAGGTCGGCGACAGCGACGAGGTTTCCGTAGATCTTGACGAGGCCTCGGATCGCCAAGGCAATATCATCGCCGACGGGGGCGGCGGGCAGTGTATCGGACACAACAGGCTCCTTCACGCGTGACATGCCTGTCGATTTTACGGCGGTGCCGTCACTCATCCGACGCAATATCTCAGATCGTGATCCCTGAGATAACTCCTGATGGCGTTCCTATCGGGTGCTCAGGACGACGTTGAGTCCTTCCTCCGGGTGATACGTCCAGGTCACGCGGTAAACGTTCCATTCCTCGTGCTGGGCACCGTCGACCGCGCGAGTGATCAGCATGCGCGCACGCACCGACGACGGAGTGTCGAGTTCATCCAGGATGCAGCGAAAGTTCGTCTGCGACAGACCGTTGGCCCCGTCCCCGTAGGCCACGAGAGTCAGGGAGGTCTTGTCGGAGGCCAGACGCGCGTAGGGACTGCTGATCGAGCACGCATCGAGAGAGTGCGCCAGGTTGTTGGCCGCCATGGTACGCAGGTAGGACACCCCCACGTAGGTGCCGACAGCCAGGAGGATAGCCAGCAGGAAACCGACGATAAACATGGCGAGGCCGCGGATGGCACGCGTGCGCCGCTTGGGACGCTCGCGACGCAGGGGCAGGCGCTCGTCCAGTTCCTCGTAGCGATAGGCACGCGCGTCCCGGCGGCGTTCCTTGTCGGCTTCGGTGAAGCGGGCGACAACCTGCTCACCCGGCACGCTCCGAGGAACGCGAGACGCTCGCCTATTCAGTGCGACGTCGGCACGCGTGGGCAGGTCGTGCTCGGCGCTCCAGTCATCGTCACTGTCCCCGTAGAAGGCTGCCGAGGCCTCGTCACAGTGGGCGTATTCCCGCTCGGTGGGGGTTTCGTCGCGTGGCGCAAAGCTTCGTTGCTGAGGCGAGAAGCGGCTCAGCGGCGGCGTGGGCGGGGCGACCTGTGGCGCGGGGGTCGTGCTCGGCTGCGTGTAGGAGGCGGAGGGGGTCACGACCGCCGAGGTGTACTCGTCCTTCGGCGCGGGGGTGACGACCGGCGTGGGCTTGGTCGTCGGCGATGACTGCACGATTAAGGGATAGCTGTCCCGGGGTGGGACGCGCGCGATGACCGTGCGTTCGACGTCGGACGAGAGGGGAGCAATTCGCGGCTGGTCGTCCTTCGTCGGCGCTGCGGTCACGGGGGTGAAGGCCACTTTCGCGGGTTCCGTGGTGGGAGCCGAGGCCTCGGCGGGCAGGGCGGGACGGTCAGCCAGACGCGTGGGCACGCCTCCCGGATAGTCGGGCGTGACCGATCCTGAGCCGACCCGGTATGCGTCCGGCATCGCAGCCCCCATGAGTCCTCCAGCAACACTCACCTATCACTTGTCGAACAAGCATAGTAGGTGATTACTCAGGAAGCAAGAGGTTAGTCGATCCCGAGCGCCTTGCGCAGACGAGCCACGTGACCGGTGGCCTTCACGTTGTACTGTGCCAGTGCCACGGTGCCATCCGGGGCAACGACGACGGTGGAGCGGATAATGCCGACGTACGTGCGGCCGTAGTTCTTCTTCTCCCCCCACGCACCGTAGGCCTCGAGGACCTCGTGATCGGGGTCGGAAGCCAGCGGGAAGGTCAAAGATTGCTTCTCCGCAAAGCGTTCAAGAGCAGCCATCGAGTCGGCAGACACACCGATAACGGAGTAGCCAGCACCGGTCAGGGAGGCCAGAGAATCACGGAAGTCGCAGGCCTCCTTCGTACAACCGGGCGTGGATGCCTTCGGGTAGAAATAGACGACGACACCCCGCGAGGAAGCGGCGAGGAGATCTGACAGGGACAGCGTCCCCTGGGTGGTATCGACGGTAAAGTCGGGGGCCTGCTGGCCGATGTCCAAAGCGCTCATGCCCCTCAGTCTATGAGGGTCGCTCCCCCATTGCGAGGGGGGCGGTGCCGGTGCGCGAGATGGGACTCGAACCCACACGTCAAAGACACTGGAACCTAAATCCAGCGCGTCTGCCAATTCCGCCACTCGCGCGCGCACCCAAGTCTAACCGATGGGAGCCGCCACGTCCGAACACAATGTGACGAGGCATCCTACCGCCACAGGGTGGTGTCCCTCATACGCGTGGCGGGTAGGGCGTGTACGCCTGGGTGGACGACCTGTCAAGAAGGGACAGCACGGTCCGGGAAGCGCCTGCGCGCGGCACGACTCAGCGCGCGGTGGCGTTGATCGTGCCTTCGCCGAGGACGCGCGTCCTCCTGTAGACGACCATCGACTGGCCCCGCGCCACGCCGCGCGCGCTCGCTTCGAGAACGACGCTGATGGTTCCATCTTCCTCGTCCCGCATCAGCGACGTGACGGGAACGGGCGTGCCGTGTGCGCGCAGCTGCACAAAGAGGTCGGTGGCATCAGAGCCGTCGTCGTCGGAGGCGAGCCAGACGGCGTCCGTCGCTTCAATACGGGAGATGGACAGAAGCTCGGAGGCACCGACGACGACTTGGTTAGTCTCGGGCCTGGTCTCGAGGACGTAGCGGGGGCGACCGTCGGGTGCTGGTGCTCCGATGCCCAGGCCTTTGCGCTGTCCGACCGTGTAGTTCCAATAGCCCTCGTGGCGACCCAGAACCTCACCATCGGGGGTAACGATGTCGCCCTCGGCAGCGCCCAGGTGGGAGCGCAGAAAGCCCTGCGTGTCGCCGTCAGGGATGAAGCAGATGTCGTAAGAGTCCGGCTTGTTGGACACGCCCAGGCCCAGGCGCTCAGCCTCGGAGCGCACCCACGCCTTGTTGGGAGCATCCCCCAGCGGCAGGACGACTCGGGTCAGTTCCTCGGCACCCATGACGGCCAGCACGTAGGACTGGTCTTTGAGGGTGTCAGCTCCGCGGTGCAGCTCGGGTCCGGCCTCCCCGTCCACGATGGCCGCGTAGTGGCCGGTGCACACCGCGTCGAAGCCGAGCGCGCGTGCGCGGCTGGCGAGCTCGCGGAACTTCACGAACTCGTTGCAGCGCACGC
>ERZ773037.2090-NODE-2090-length-10067-cov-19.544347_pt1 | contig 10067 bp, 9 predicted proteins | sample MGYA00511466_ERZ773037 | MGnify/ENA primary metagenome ERZ773037 (study PRJEB29015, sample SAMEA2738146) | human oral metagenome | biome: human oral; feature: human-associated habitat; material: saliva | place: China | collected 2202 ...
TCCCTCGTTTATCTATTCTATTTTACACAATTTTTCACAAAAAAGCTAGTCAAAATCAATCAAAAAAGAGAAGAGACTTCTTGACTCTTCCCTTTATGTATAGAACTATCCTTCAATTTGGAAATGTTTTAAGCTCGACAAGTATAGCGCTCCACCAATGATGAGGATTATTCCACCGATCCATCCCAAGAATGGAATCAATGATACTCCCGATCCAACGATAAATAAGATAGACGGAGCAAGTGAGATACGTTTGTCATCCTTATAATAGACAAGAGTGAGAATTCCTAGGATAAGAGTTGCAATTTTTACTAAAGTAAAAACAAGGAAAACAATTCCCAAAACAACTCCCGCAAAATCTTCATTTTCAGAAATAGTTGCAATCATAACGATAACGACTGGTAAAATTGCTAAAACAGCTCCTGCAATGATTCCAATAATTCCATCAACTTGTGCAAGTGTTTTTGTCTTCATAACTGTCTCCTCAAAATTTTATCTAATCGTTATTTTACCATATTTCAGTTTTTCTTTAAAGTTTTTACCAGTCTGGTACGGAGTGATGATTTCTTTACTAGGCCTCTATGCGAAGTGAACTAGTGATATTTAAGTGCAATAGTTCTATTTTTATTTGAAAAAGACAGTAAAAAAGCGCAAAAAATCACTTCCTGTGCTATACTGTAATTGAAATTTTTTTATTTTGGGCGTTAGAACTGATTCCTCAGTCCTAGCGCCTTTTCTGTTTGATAAGTCTGCTTGGTGGAGAGTAGTTTGTAAATGATTCTGAGAATCTTATGAGCACAAGCAATGACGGCTTTCATCTTACTTCCTCTTTGGGAAATTCGATTGTATAGTTTATTGAAATAAGATATGAACAAAGAGGTTAGGAAAGTCAAGTTAATTTCTAAAAATGTTTTAGAATCCATGGCGTACCACTCTAAGTTCAATCCACTATAAAAAGAAGAAAAAGATGGATCCTTAGAATGTGCTGCAATTAATCCCGACATGGTCAAAGTCTGTTTGATATATCGATTTCCTTGCGTGATATGTGAGGATTTTTTAATGCCAGCACTTTCATAAGACCCTGGGCAGAGTCCAGCCCATGATGCTAAGTGTGCATCGAATGGAAAGGCTGTAACAGTTGGTCCAATCTCAGCTAGAATAGTGGCAGCACAGTTTTCATTCACACCAGGAATGGTTTGAAGTATCCTATTTTCCTCAGGGGAACTCCTTTTCGATGTAGCGTTGAATCTCATCGGTCAGTTTTTCAATGAGTTCCTGATACATCTTCAAAGGTTACAACTACTGGACCATCATTATTAACCTTGATGTCTGTTGTTGTTGGGTTAACTTTCTTAACTTTATCTGCTACTTTAGCTTTTTCGGCATCTGTAAGCGATGAGGGGGTTACAACTGAGTTACAGCTGAATTCTTAACGCATTTTGAGTCAGCTTCTTGTGAGATACATGAATCCTATCTCTCGTTAATTTTTAAATTATGGTATGTCTTTAACATACAAATTAAACTACAAAACACAGCTTCATTTTAGTCAATCATTTTGAATTATATATTTAAAAATTCTTTTCATACAAAAAAATTCTAAAATGACAATTTTTCTTATAAAATACAATATAATAAATGTGGGCGTATTCTTTGTTTTTTTGATTTACTTGTGATATAATAACTAACATCTCTAAAAATATGATTTTTGTTTGTTATAATCAATTTTATTACAGGAGGAATGATTTATGAGAGCCCTATTAACTCAAAAAGAACAAAGACAATTAAGAATTTTAGAATATTTATTTGAAAATCCAGACTGGATCCACCAAGATCCCCTGGCAGAAGCCCTAGATATCAACACTCGTATTATCAAAAGTGATATCAAGGAGATGCGCGAAGTTCTCTCTTGCTTCGAAATCCAATCTTCAACAGCTGGTATCAAACTCGCCAATAATAACAATTTAGGTATTGAACAAATTTACCGCCACATTTTACAAGGTTCTTCTAACTTCCAAGTTTTGAAAGCATTCTTTTTATTAGAAGAACCATTTACCTATGAACATCTAGCTCAAACTCTTGATGTTTCGCTTCCTGCACTTCGCAAAAAAGTCGCTGAGATTAATCATACCTTGCAAAATAAATACCGCTTCAAACTCAAGGTCACTCCAATCTCTATCATCGGAGACGAAAAGGACATCCGCTTCTTCTTCGCCCAGTATTTCCATGAAGCCTATGGTTACTTCAAATGGCCATTTACTGATTCTAAGAAAGACATTGAAAAATTTGTTGCTTTCTTTCTTAAAATGACAGGATTTCCTGCCAATTATGCCAACTTGTTGCAGCTAGAAACACAAATAGCTGTTAATTTGCACCGATTTAAGATCGGTGCAACCATCCAAACAACGAGCGATTCTACAAATGATCTTCCTTTATATGATCAACTGCCAGAGTTCCAAGATCAACTCGAACCATTGGCTAAGCGTCTGAATATCGAGGTTAACCGTCATACCTTAGAACAAATCTTTAATTCTTATACTCAAAAAGGAATCTTCTTTACTGTTGAAGATTTTCTAGCCGCCCGTTCAGATGATAAGGAAGTTGACCACTCTTACCACGCTGCCCGAGATGTCCTCGATAATTTGACTCGTGAATTTGGAATTCACTTTACAAATACAGACGAGCTAGTCTGGCACCTACACAATACCGCTCTTCTTGAACGTCAAGAAATCAACTCAGAATCCATCATTTCTCATAATAAATCCTATACGCTCAAAAAAATCAAGAAATTCTTCCCAGAATTTTACGAAGCAGCTGTTTTCGAAATGATGCGTTATAAGTCTAGCTTGGGACAAAAAGAACTGGCGCACGCTGTCGTCCATCTGGTTTACACTCTCTTGACTCACGCTTCAGATTTGATGGAACAACTGTTAGAATCTCAGAATAAGGTTCGTGTCCTTGTTTTGAGTGAATTTGACTTTGCACATCCTCGGGCCCTCATCTCTCTCTATAAATACTACACTTCTAAAAATATCCAGTTTGAAACATGGGACAAGGCTACATTGAATGTTGATGAGATTATGGAGGCTGGATATGATGCCATTTTAACCAACTTTGATGTCGAAGGTTTAAAACATCCAAAAATAATCAATATTGGACGTATGCCCCAGCTTCAAGTTATTAGCGAACTGAACACCATCTCGCTTGGTGATCTTTAAAATCACCTTCTTTTGAAAGATCAATCATTTACAGTTTTATTTCTATATGTCCACTCAGCTTAACTATACAAAACGAAAAAGCTAGAATTCTGAATACCAGAAAACTAGCTTTTTTGTTTATTCTTTTATCCTACCAAAGAATTCCCTTATAGGATAAAAGAAGGGCAAGGAATAATAATCCATAGAAAAATATAAAGAGCCACTTCAATTTCACACACAAGGCCACATACTCGCGGATAAAGGCTGATGGGATGTAGTAGTCCGCTGTCCGACAACCTAGACCATCACCTTTCATTTTTAGCTTACGAGCATAGGTACTAGTCCTAAAGACATGATAATCATTGGTCACAAAGAGAAATTGAGGTTTGGCTACCAGTTTCTCGCCGAGCTCCTTAGAAAAAAGAAGGTTCTCATGGGTAGTCCTTGATTGGTCCTCCAGGATAATCGCATCACGGGGGATATCTGTCTCTTCCAGTAGATAGTTTGTAATCGCCTGGGCCTCAGAAATCTTTTCGTCCGCCCCTTGTCCACCACTGGCAATAACTTTTATATGAGGATTCTTAGACTTGTGGTAAGCTTCTACTGCCTTATCGATTCTCCTCTTTAGCAAAGGTGTTACCTTTTCTCCACCTAGTAACCCAGCACCGTGAATGATAATAAAATCATAATGCTTCTTCTTAGGAATAAAGAGATACAAGATAGAGTACAACATGAAGCCTGCAAAGGCAAAACCAAAAATAAGATAAGAGTAGGAAATAAATACAAATAGAATATTTAGCAGATGGTTATTGGAAAATAAATCGCCTGTATCTCCAAAGCGAAATGAAATCAAGGGAAAAAATACCAAAATGACTATTCCAAGGATCATGGAGAGATAATTGGCCTTTGAACGACCTTCTTTTTTAAGCAGGATAATCCCATTATAGATTAAAAAGATCCCACTCAGAAAAAGCAACAAGGGGAGTAAAACAAAGGCAAAGCCATAGAAAGCAAGCTGAACCTTCTCATAACTATTTTTATAAAAAAGTAGGATAGATAAATATAACTTGAAATGAGGGATAATAAGAATAATACTGGATTCCACAAACTTCTATTATCCTTCCAAAATGACAGTATAAATGCTAATACAATTCCTATAACGAGATACATTTCTTCCTCCTTTAATGATTCTATTTTATCATAATTATCCACATAAAAAAGAGGATCTAAGGTCCTCTTATCCTTCTATCCTACTCTCTGCATCTGCCACTACTTGTGCAAGACTAGTTTGACTTAATTCTTGTTCCATTGCCATCTGAATCTTATCTAACTTTTCATCTAAAATCTCATGGATATTTGCTCCAATTGGACAATTTGGATTGGGATTATCATGGAAACTAAAGAGTTGTCCAGTCTTTCCAGGGCATTCCAACGCTTGATAAATATCCAAAAGGCTGATATCCTCAAGTTTTTTGATAATCTCTGCCCCTCCAGTTCCACGCGCAACGGAAATCAAGCCTGCTTTTTTCAGTTGGGACAAAGTTTTACGGATAATAACAGGATTGACTCCCACACTACTAGCTAGAAAATCGCTAGTCACCTTGCTTTCCTTGCCTTTCAGGGCAATGATTACTAACATATGTGTCGCAATGGTAAATCGACTTGAAATTTGCATAAGCTTCTCCTTTTTCGATTAGACTAGTTCGTTTTTTCTTATCTTTATTATATCTCTTCTAGTTGTAATGTCAAGAGTTACCACTAAGCCAGTCATCCAGTTCTGCATCATGCCCTTGACTTTGGGCAATTTCATGAAGTAATTCTTGATTATGAGTATGGTGAATCCCATTAACCAAACTTTCATAATAAACTTGGTAGTAGGGTAAATTTAAGTCTTTAGCTAGCTGTAATTCTGCCTCAATATCATAATCGACACGACGAAAATCAGCATCTTTTAAACCTTTTTCGTCAAATTCTAAAATCATGTATTGAGCCCGCAAGTCCTTGCGTAAATTTTCAGATAAAAAGAAGGGTTGACCAATGGAACCTGGATTCAGGATAAGCTGCCCACCACTACCATAACGAAGAAACTGCTGATGGATATGACCATAAATGGCAATATCGCAATCTGGATTGGTGACAAGACGGTCAAAATCCTCTTGCTTCCCAAGATGAATCAGCTCTCGTCCCCAATTTTTATCAGGCAAGTGGTGACTAATCCCTAGCCTCAAATCTCCAAACTGGCGGTGCACTTGCAAGGGATAGTTCTGCAGCTCCTCAATCTCCTCGATGCTGACTTCTTCCATTATATACTGGCATTGGCGCAAGAGATAACGATGACTCGGTCTGCTTTCATCTAACTTGCGATGACAGGCCCGCCACAAACTCTCCTCCCAATTTCCCAGAACTCTAAGAGTGATGGGTAAAGTATCCAATGTCTGGAGAATATTTTTTCGTCCTGTTCCAGGCATGAGGATATCTCCCAAGAGCCAATACTCATCAACCTCGGCCTTCTGCGCGTCTGCCAGAACAGCCTCTAAAGCTGTCGTATTGCCATGTATATCTGATAATACTGCGATTTTTGTCATATCTCTTCCTCTTAGCTTTTCTATTTTTATTATAACAGACTCCAAGTCAAAGTCAAAAAGCATCTATCTTCTTCCTATCGTTTTTTACTTTACTTTTTTAGTGAAAAGGATTACAATGAAGGTAATAAGAATGAGGAGGTTTTTGCTATGACACAACGTTATGAAAACATCATGGTAGCGGTTGACGGTTCTAAGGAAGCTGACTTGGCTTTCATCAAAGGGGTTCATTCAGCACTGCGTAACCAAGCAAAACTAACTATTGCCCATGTCATTGACACACGTGCTCTTCAAAGCATTTCAACATTTGATGCCGAAGTTTACGAAGAGTTACAAGTAGAGGCCAACGATTTGATGGCAGAATATGAAAAGCGTGCAAAAGATGCTGGTCTCACAGATATTAAAGTAGTTATTGAGATGGGTAATCCTAAAACTCTTTTAGCTAAAACAATTCCAGACAAAGAAAAGGTTGACTTGATTTTGGTTGGAGCAACAGGACTTAATGCCTTTGAGCGTCTACTAGTTGGTTCTTCATCAGAATACATCCTACGCCATACCAGCGTTGACCTTCTCGTCGTTAGAGATAAGGATAAAACTTTGTAATAAAAAAATGAGGTTGGGATTTTTCTCCTAACCTCATTTTTTTCATAAATTGCTGATGCAGTAGTTGAAGGCAGGAAATCAAAACATCATTCAAGACTTCCTTTTCTATCGCCTATTTCTTATCGGCTCTTTCCTTGTGGCGTTCATAGGCCTTTATCTGGCGCTCAATCTCCTTTTTAATGGCTGGTTCTGGAGCATATCTCTCCTCCCAGTCATCTGGTTTTAGGATCTTGTGGGTCACTGGATCAAAATGAGCTTTTCCATCAGGGAACATTTTACCCATATTGGCTTGATGGACAATATCAAAAATCCGTTCTGGATCCACTCCCATCAAAACAAAGCTACCATAGGTGAAATACAAGGTATCAATTAAGGCATCTACTTGCCCTACCAAATCTTGCTTAGCAGGTGTTTTCTTAGCAACTTTCTCTGCTGCTTTATCCAGCGCTTGGTGTAACTGTCCAACTGCCTGTTGAAAGTCTTCTTCAGAAGAGCTAGCAGCTCGAACAAACTCCACCAATTCTTCTATCTTAAATCCTGCCCTATGGGTTGCGCCTTCTAAGTCCCAAGCTTGAGGCTCTTCTTGAGTCCGTTCATCCATCATGTGGTGGAAGGTTTTGACCTTGTTAAAATGATAATCACGACTAACAAAGACTTTTTCTGAAGCCAGAACACCAAAATGTTCCAAAGCCTTGTGAATCCCATCTTGCTGGTTGCTAGTTGTGATGTGCTTAGCGACTTCCTTAACACTACTACTACCATTGCCCATAGCGACTGACATCCCAACTCCTGCCAGCATCTCTAGGTCATTGTCCGAGTCACCAAAGGCCATGACTTGATTGAGATCAAAACCATACTCTTTTCCGACACGGCGAATTCCTTCTAGCTTGGAATTTCCTTGGTTGATAACATCGGCCGCAAAAGGATTACTACGAGTCAATTTCAAGTCTTGAAAATCAGCTGCTGCTTTCTCAGATTCTTCCGGCGTCATTAGCATTAAAACTTGATAAATGGGCTGATTCATCAATTGAAGTAAATCCTCTTTCTTTTGAGGAACAACCTTACTCACCATTCGATTAAAGGAATGACTTACCGTACGAGTCAACATAGGGGGGACAAAACGACTCACTCTTTGCGAAAAAGAACCTAGGCCAAAAGACATGATTTTCGAACCCAGCATAGCATCCTTGGTCCCTAGGGCAATCTCCTTGCCCTCTTTTTTGGCATAGGTGATCAGCTGCCGTAAATGAGACTTGGAAAGAGGACTTGTAAACAAGACTCTGTCTTTATTAAAGATATATTGGCCGTTATAGGTTACGGCAAAATCCAGATCCAACTCTTCCATTAAATCCTTAACAAAAAAAGGTCCTCGCCCTGTCGCTACTCCAACAAGCACTCCCTGTTCCTTCACAATCTTAATCGCGTCCTTAGTGGATTTCAAAACACTCTTGCGATCGTTGACTAGTGTTCCATCGATATCAAAAAAAACAGCTTTGACTTCCATCCTACCTCATTCTCCCCTTTTGTGATACAATGATTATACCACATTTCAGAAAGAGTGAGTAAATCATGCCTAAGAAAATCCTTGTTTTACATACGGGTGGTACTATTTCCATGCAAGCTGATGCCTCTGGCGCTGTTGTGACTAGTCAAGACAACCCTATGAATCATGTATCCAATCCACTTGAGGGAGTTGAAGTCCACGCTCTCGACTTTTTTAATCTGCCAAGTCCCCATATTAAACCCAAGCATATGCTGGCCCTCTATCAAAAAATCAAAGAGGAGGCTGATCATTATGAAGGTTTCGTGATTACACATGGGACAGATACCTTGGAGGAAACTGCCTATTTCCTCGATACCATGGAGGTTCCTCACAAACCGATCGTACTAACAGGGGCCATGCGTAGTTCCAACGAACTCGGAAGCGACGGTGTCTACAATTATCTCAGTGCCCTACGCGTAGCGAGTGACGATAAGGCTGCTGATAAGGGTGTCTTGGTCGTGATGAATGATGAAATCCACGCTGCTAAGTATGTGACCAAGACGCACACGACAAATGTTAGTACCTTTCAAACGCCGACCCACGGCCCTCTTGGGCTCATCATGAAACAAGAGATTCTCTACTTCAAAACAGCTGAACCCCGTGTTCGTTTTGACCTTGATAGGATTCAGGGCTTGGTTCCAATTATTCCAGTCTATGCTGGCATGACAGAAGAACTCCTTGATTTGCTTCCTGTTGACCAGCTAGATGGTCTTATTATCCAGGCCTTTGGTGCTGGAAATGTTCCCAAGGAAACATCACAAAAATTGAACGCCCTTATCCAAGAAGGACTCCCAATCGCCTTGGTTTCTCGTTGTTTTAACGGGATTGCTGAACCTGTTTATGCCTATGAAGGCGGTGGCGTTTGTCTACAAAAGGCTGGTGTCTTCTTTGTCAAAGAGCTCAATGCTCAAAAGGCTCGTCTCAAACTCCTCATTGCTATCAATGCTGGCCTGACAGGAGATGAATTACGAGCCTATATGGAAGGATGAGAAAAGGCGGTTAGATAGAAAACGATAGACCAAGCCTTGATTTCCTTGGCTTAGAAATGAAGCTTTCATCAAAGTTACCATGCAAATCAAAAAGCGAGAGTGGGACAGAAATCAGTAATTCGTTAGAATTCGATTTCGTCGTCCCACCTCCGCACAGTTGAGTAGGGCTGTAAAAACTGATGAAATCAGCGTAGTAGAGCTCACTCAACCCCTGCGTCTTGCTCGACAATCCAACATCAAAAAGAGGCTAGGACTTTTGTCCCAGACTCTTTTTGTTAATCTTTACGAGTTGAATGACGTTCTACCAAACCATGTGGCAAAAGAACTTCACGCTCTTCTAACTCTTCCTTATGCATAATCTTCGTCAACATACGCATACTAATAGCACCAAGGTCATACAAGGGTTGCACAATGGTGGTTAGGTTTGGACGAGTGTAACGCGCGATTTGCGAATCATCACTGGTGATAATTTCAAAGTCTTCCGGTACAGAAACTCCCTTGTCAGCAAGTCCGTTCAAAACACCTGCCGCTAATTCATCACCTGTTACAATCGCTGCTGTTGCTTTAGAAGAAATCAAGCGTTCTGCCAAGGCATAACCATCGTCATAACGGTATTTTGATTCAAAAACAAGACCTTCACTGTAGTTAATTCCCGCTTCTTTCAAAGCATCTTTGTAACCAGCTAAGCGAATCTTGCCATTAATATCATCCACTAATGGTCCACTAACGAAGGCAATTTTTTTATTTCGTTTCAAGAGATGGCGGACTGCATCAACAGTAGCATGTTTATAGTCAATATTGACACTTGGAAGTTGGTGTTCTACGTCCACTGTTCCTGCAAGAACCACAGGTGTGCGTGAGCGTGAAAACTCTGAGCGAATCTTCTCAGTTAAATGATAACCCATGAAGATAACGCCATCCACCTGTTTAGAAAAGAGAGTATTGACCACAGATACTTCCTTTTCATCATCCTCATCACTGTTAGCAAGGACGATGTTGTATTTGTACATTTCCGCGATATCGTCAATCCCTTTAGCAAGGGTAGAGAAATAAGTGTTTGTGATATCTGGAATAACAACTCCAACTGTTGTTGTTTTCTTGCTTGCTAGACCACGAGCTACTGCATTAGGGCGGTAGTCAAGGCGATCAATGACCT
>ERZ773037.2096-NODE-2096-length-10061-cov-5.200380_pt1 | contig 10061 bp, 14 predicted proteins | sample MGYA00511466_ERZ773037 | MGnify/ENA primary metagenome ERZ773037 (study PRJEB29015, sample SAMEA2738146) | human oral metagenome | biome: human oral; feature: human-associated habitat; material: saliva | place: China | collected 2202 ...
AATCAGAATTCTAATGAGCAAATCAGTAAGACGAGTATTAAATCCAAAGAAAATAACAGGAGTTATAGTTACTAAAAAATTATTAAAATTAGTTAAGAAACGATTTTAAAATAAATTATGAGATAATAAAAATTTAAAAATAAATATTAAAGTTACCCATATTTTGTCCAACTTATCTACTATACTAAGTGTAGTAAGGAGGATTTTCTATGGAAAATATTAATTTAAATGTATTAACTAGTGTAGAAAGGGTATTGATTGAGGAAGACTATGATTTTTATAATAAAAAGTACAATTCACCTTTTTCTAATATTAAAAATAATTTAACCATACTATTTAAAAATAGAGAATTACCAACTTTAGATAGAGTAAATTATTGTATTACTGTAAGTTTCTTTGGTGATATTTATTTTAGAAAAGATTATGTTAAAATCACTTCACTAAGATATCTTTATAAGCCGTCAGGTTTAAAAATTTATTATGATGATATAAGAAGTATTGAATGTTATCCGAAAAAATGTATAATTAAGTATTTGAAAAATGGTAAAGAAAAAGAATTTTCATTTTATTCTATTCATGAGAGTTATATGTTTGAAGGATGTAGATTATTAAAAAAGGTCTATAACACCTATAAAGATGAGAAAAATATATCTGATATATATGGAGTAAACACAAAAAGTAAGCTAGCATTAAGTTGGAAGTATTAAGTTAAGTCCTCTTTCTTTCTTTTTATATTTCTTTTAAAAAACTCAAGGAATGTACATATCGTCATTTCCTTGAGTTTATTTTATAATTCTAGTATGTCTATATCAGCTTTTGTTTTGTAGATAACATCTTTACGCTCAATAAGAATTGTGGCTTTTTTTGATAATTCTTCATTTGCTTTAATTTTAGTAAATAGCTCTTTACTTGGATTTATTGCAACTGGATTACCAACACGACGCAGCATATTATAATCGCCATTTGTATCCCCATAAGCATATGATTTATCTAAGTCTATATTATATTCCTCTACTAATCTATCTATAGTTTTATTTTTACTTTCTGCATCCCACATTGGAATAACCTCACCAGTAAAATAATTATTTTTCATTATATATTTACTACCTATAGCAAGAAAGGCGTGATGTTTTTTCCCCATTGCTTCTACTAAAAAGTCGGGACTTCCTGAAATAAATATTATTAGATGTCCTTCTTTTTTATGTTTTTCAATAATATTACGTGTATATTTATATACTCGATCTGCTTTTAATTTCATAACTTGCTCTGTAGCGAAGTCAATATATTTTTTATGTAAACCTGTAATTGCTTTTACATATGCTGCAGAAACATCAAATAAATAGTTATCATAATCTTCAAATCTTTTATCCCAATTTATGTAAGAATCTTTAACACCATTTACCCAATAACGTTCATCAACAACTTCATATTTTATTAATTTTTTAAAGTGTTCATTCATTAGTGAATCTCTATGTAGAGTTCCATCTATGTCGAAGAATGCTGCTATTTTTTTATCATTCATATTTTTTCCTCCAATCTAATTTATTCTATAATTCTACTTAATTAACTTTTGAATAAATAAAGACATTATTTTAATTATAGAAGCTATAATTAAAATTAAATTAAAGAGCGAGGGTAACCTCGCTCTAATAATTAGAATTCAGTTGTGTCAACAGAATCAACGTATTTTTTAACTTCTGGTACTATAGTTTCAATAGTTCCATCTTCAAATGGGTTTTTAAGAGAAGTAGCTTTGATTAATTCAGTAAATGGTTTTGTACCACCTAAACGGCATAGGTGTAAGTATTCTTCCCATGCTTCTTTACTATTTTCTCTTGATTTATTCCAGAATTGAAGTGCACATACTTGAGCTAATGTGTAATCAATGTAATAGAATGGGTATAAGAAAATGTGGAGTTGACGATAGAAGAATAGTCCTTCATTTAGGTCAGTAACTTCTGAGTAGTCACGAGAAGGTAGATATTTTTTCTCAATTTCTAACCATTTCATACGACGTTCATAAGGTGTTAACTCTGGATTTTCATAAACTGCATGTTGGAATTCATCTACAGTTACACCATATGGTAAGAATTTAACAGAACCAGTAATATGGTAGTATTTGAATTTCTCAGTTTCTTCTTTGAAGAATAAGTTCATCCAAGGCCAAGTTAAGTATTCCATACTCATTGAGTGAATTTCACAAGCTTCGAAAGTAGGCCATACATATTCTGGAATAAAGTCTCTACTTTGATATACTTGGAATGCGTGACCAGCTTCGTGAGTTAATACTTCAACATCATGTGGTGTAGCATTGAAGTTAGCAAAGATAAATGGTGCTTTATAGTTAGGGATAAATGTACAATATCCACCACCAGATTTACCAGGTTTTGTATCTAAGTCTAATAGGTTATTATCAGTCATAAATTTGAAGAATACATCTGTTTCAGGAGATAATTCTTTATACATTGTTTTAGCACTTTCTACAAGTTGCTCACGGTTTCCTTTAGGAGTAGGGTTACCAGATTTGAAAGTTACAGATTCATCATGGAATGATAATTTTTCTAATCCAAGACGTTTAGCTTGTGCAGCTTTAAACTCTTCAACTAGAGGAACTACATCTTTTAGTACTTGTTTTCTATAGTTAGCAACATCTTTAGAAGTATAATCTGTACGACGTAAGCGTAGGTATGCTACTTGAACAAAGTTTTCGAAACCAAGTTTTTTAGCGATACGTGTACGTACTTTAATTAATTTATCAAACAGATTATCGAATTGTTCTAAATTATCTTTGAAGAATTTTGCTACTGCTTTAGAAGCTTCAAGTCTAGTTGCTCTATCTTCATGTTGAGTATATTTCGCCATACCACTAAGGTTACGATCTTCACCATCAAATGGAATACGCGCACTTGCAGTAAGTTTAGTATATTCAGAAGCAAGTTTATTTTCTTCTTTTAGGTCTTCAATAATTTCATCACTGAATACTTTCAATGTTGTTTCTATTAAATTGAAGTAGTGCTCTCCAATCTCTTTTTTCAGTTCATCTTTGAATTTTGAATTATATATAGCTTTATCTACCTTACTGTATAGAGATGTTAATTCCGGTTTGTAATCATCCCAGAAATTTTGTTCTTCCTCATAAAAACTATCTGTAGTATTAATAGTATGTCTAACTTCAACTAAAACACTTTGTGTTTCTAAGTCTCTGCGTAGTGTATTATACTCATCAAAAACAGCTAATACATCTTTTGCAGAAGTAGCATCTAAAATTCTTTTTTCGATATCTAGTAGTTTTTTAGATGTTTCTTCTTTATTAGGTCTAGTATATTTGTAATTTTCAAAAGTCATAAATAACCTCCCGTAAATTTCATTTAAAAATTATCAGTAACTATATAATAACACGAAAATTGTAAAATTACAAAAGCGAATTCATAAAATAATTTATCGAAACTGTATCTTAATAAATATTTAAAATACTTTTTGATAAACTTTATAGCATATAAGTTGTTAATAATTAATCTATATCTATATGGTAAGAATTCTATATTATATATAACTCTTCTTTGACAATATAAGGCATTTATGAAATAATAAATAGTAAGAAAATAGTATTAAAATAAAGGAGATAAGTTTTGATTACAACAAAAGATATAATTATTGATCCTCATGAAACTTTAAGAAAAAGAGCAGAGGAAGTAAAAAGTCCAATATCTGATGAAGATAAAGAGACATTAAGAAGTTTATTGGAATATGTTATAGCTTCTCAAGATGATGAAAAAGCAGAAAAATTAGGATTGAAACCAGGAATAGGTTTAGCAGCACCCCAAATCAATGTTTCTAAACGTATGATTGCAGTGCATATTCCAGATGAAGAGAATCCTGAGTATACAGTATCTTATGCGTTATACAATCCTAAAATTATTTCTAACTCAGCGGCTAAATGCTATTTAGCAGGAGGAGAAGGATGTCTATCAGTTGAGGAAGAAAAGAAAGGATATGTACCAAGATATTCTAAAATAAAAGTGGTTGGTTATGATGAAAATGATGAGAAGGTAACTTTAGTGTTAACAGATTTACCAGCAATTTGTTTCCAACACGAGATTGATCATTTAAATGGAATTATGTTCTATGATCATATCAACAAAGATAATCCATTTGATGTTCCAGAAGAATATGAAAGATTATAATTTTTAGTTTGATAAATGGAGAAAACAATATTATAAAATAAATATGGGTAAGTTTATCATTCTTTATAATGTTTAATGCATTATACAAGATAAAAAATAAATTTGATAAGGAGACATATCTCGAATGAAGAGAATATTGACGATTTTATCAGCAATACTATTAATCTTTGTAGCTGGATGTTCATCAAAAAATGGAAGTAAAACATTTGTTTCAGAAAAAAGTGGTGTTAAAACTGAAATAACTGTCTATTATGAAGGTGATAAAGTAACTAAACAAACAACAATAGATACGATGAACTATGAACAAATGGCAGTTACAAAAGATGAATTTAAAGATATGGCTATGCCAATTTCTGAGAAATATCAAGGGATAGATGGAGTGGAACAAAAAATAGTTTTTGATGATGACAAAGCTGTTGAAACTCTAACTATTGATTATACAAAAGTTGATTTAAAAAAATTAAAAGATTTACCAGGGATGGATATTGATTCTGATGTAGAAAGTGTTAGTCTAAAAAATACTGAAGAATCTTTATTAAGTCAAGGATTTACAAAAAAATAGTAATATTAAGTTAAAAGGAGAATAAAAAACAATGAAGAAGATCATATCAATAATTTCAGCTATATTATTAATTTTTGTGGCAGGTTGCTCAGCAAAAGAACAAAGTTCTACATATGTATTAGAAAAAAATGGAGTAAAAATAGAATTAACTTATTACCATGATGGTGATAAAGTATTAAGACAAACTGCAAATAATACAATGAACTATAAAGAAATGGGTGCTACTAAAGATCAAGTGAAAGAAGCGTTAGAACCTATGGCTAAACAATACCAAGGAATTGAAGGATTAGAGGAAAAAATAGATTTCCAAGATGACAAAGCAGTTGAAACTTTAAGTATTGATTATACAAAAGCTGATAAAAGTAAATTAAATAATATTCAAGGTATTACAGTAGATGGTGACAGTAAAGATATTAGTATGAAGAAAACTGAAGAGTACTTACTAAGTCAAGGATTTACTAAAAAATAATACTTAGTAAATTTTCAGCAAAAGGGGACAAAAAATGAAAAAAATTTTATCAATAATATCAGTGGTTTTATTAATTTTTTTAGTAGGATGTTCATCAAAAGATAATGGTACTACTAATAATTCGCAGAATACTTCAAATGTTACAGAAAGTAATAAGAATGAAGAAAGTAATAAAAACAAAGAAGATTCAACTAAAAATGTAGAAGTTAGTAAATTTTATACTGAAGCAAATGGAGTAAAATTAGAAGTTACATATTATCATAAGGGAGATAAGGTGCTTAAACAAACGGCATACAATATAATGAACTACAAACAAATGGGTGTTACTAAAGCGGAATTTATAGAATATGCTAAGCCAATAATGGAAAAATACAAAGGTATTGAAGGGCTAGAACAAAAAGTAGATTTCCAAGATGATGCAGCTTATGAGACGATAACAGTTGATTATACTAAGGTAGATAAAAATAAATTAATAGGTCTCCCAGGTACTTCTGTTGATACTACTACTACAGATGTTAGTTTCGAAAAAGCTGAAAATTATCTATTAGATCAAGGATATGTAAAAGTAAACTAGAATGATATATAGAAAAGAAGTGTTGTATTTTTTTACAACACTTCTTTTTCTTTCATATTATAGTGAAGATAAGCATCAATAAAGTCAATAATATCCCCATCCATTACTTTATCAACGGTAGAAACTTCATAGTTTGTTCTATGATCCTTAACCATAGTATATGGAGTAAAGACATATGAACGAATTTGAGATCCCCAACCTATATCTTTTTGTTCTCCACGAATAGATGCCAATTCTTTTTCTTTTTCTTCTAACTCTAATTGATAAAGTTTAGACTTAAGGTTTTTCATTGCAGTATCTTTATTTTTGATTTGACTTCTTTCAGCTTGAGATTGAACTACTATTCCTGTAGGAAGGTGAGTAATACGTACTGCAGAATCTGTTGTATTAATATGCTGTCCACCAGCACCTTGAGCACGATACGTATCGATTTTCAAATCATCATTATTAATTTCTATATTAATTTCATCATCTGAGAATTCTGGCATAACATCAATTGAGGCAAATGAGGTATGGCGTTTTCCGGAAGGATCGAAAGAAGAGATACGAATAACACGATGAACGCCTTTTTCACCTTTTAGTAAGCCGTAAGCAAAATCACCTTCAACCTTTATTGTTGCTGATTTCACACCGGTGATATCACCTGATTGATAGTTTAAATAACTGTATTTTAATCCTTGTTTTGAGAAGAATCTTTCATACATACGCAACATGATTTCTGCCCAATCTGTAGCATCAGTACCGCCAGCTCCAGCATGAATTTCCAAAATAGCATTATTGTTATCATATTCTTCAGAAAATAGCAATCTAAAGCTAAAATCTTCAACACTATCTTTAAGGGTTGCTACTGTTTCTTCTAAATCATTATAAATTTCTTTATCTTCTTCATCACGTAGGAATTCAACCATCTCTTGAGAGTGTTCTAGATAGTCAAGCATATTAGAGAATTCATCTAATTCTTTTTTTATACTCTTAGATTCTGTAACGAGAGCACTTGCATTATCACTATCATTCCAGAAATCAGCATCAAGCATCATATTTTCAATTTCAGCTACTCGTTGTTCTTTATCTTCTATTTTTAAAGAGGTTTTAAACTCTGTTATTCTTTTTTCAATTTCTTCAAGTTCTTTTCTAAGTTCTATTAGTTCCAAATTTCTCACCTCTGTAACTTCTATTGCTTATTAATTATACTAAAATTATCTATAAGATACAAGCTAAGGTAAAAAATAAAGAAGCTAAAACTATTGTTTAGCTTCTATAGTTAAGTTATTTTTTCTCTATGACGCCAAGTTTAGCAAGAATTTTTTCAAAATTATCGATTTTTCTTGCATCATCTAGTGAACCATCAAAATTACCTAGGGCATCTTTTGCATCACTTTCAGAAATTTCATTTAAGTCTAATATTGCTTTAATAGTCAGATTATTGTTTTCTTCTTTAGCTATTAATTTAAGACCTTTAGATTCTTCAATTATTTTTTCTTTAGCTTCTGTAGATTGCATTGATTCTATTACATCATCAAACTTAAATTTTTCATTTTGCGTTAACTCTGAGATTGGCTTATTAACGAAAAGTTGAGTCATTTTTTGTGCTATATTGTTTTTATATTCAACTTCAACATCAATCATACTTCCTTCTTCAGAAATAACATAATTCTTAACAAGAACAGTATCTTTTTTTTCTGTATTTTCACTAGATTTATTATTATCTTGTGATTGATTTTCTACATTATTAGATTGCTTATTTTCTTTATTTGAACAACCTGTAAATATTAATAGTATAGAAGAAAGTATTAAACTAGTTTTAAGAATTTTTTTCATACTAGAAGTAACCTCCAATTATTATTTTTCTTTTGCGTCTAAATCTTTCATTTTTTTCTCAATATTACTTAGTTTTCTCTCTTCGTTAATAGAAGATGTTTGGAAATTAAGTTTAGCTTTAGCTTTATCGAAATCTACTTTTTCATAATCTATATTAAATTCGATAATAATATTGTTATCTTTTTTTTCAACTTTATAAGTTACTCCAGCAATATCCTTAAGCTGCGATTCTACAGATTCTTTAATTGAATTATATGCTAGTTCAGAATCTGATCCCGTAATATCCAAAGTTGATATTGAAGAAAGTTTATTAACAGTATCTCCGCTATAGTATATAGTAGTTTCTGTAGTTTGAGTATCCGAATCTTTAATTGTATAAACTTTTGTTTTCTCTCCACGACAAGCTGTTAATAAGACTAGTATCGCTAGTATAGGTGTAATTAATTTTAGAATTTTCTTCATTTATTTACCTCAAAATAAAATTGTATTATTTTTTCTCATTTAAACCATTATTTTCAAGTTGTTGTTCTACGTTACTTAATTTACGTTCTTCGTCAAGTGATGGTTTTTTAAAACCAAGTTTTTCTCTATCTTTATCATAATTTATTTTTGTAAAGTCTACATCATAATTGATATTAATTTTATTATCTTTCTTTTCTACGCTATAAGTAACACCAACTACATCTTTTAGGTTTTCATCAAAACTTTTTTTAACTGAATTATATTCTTCATCTGGAGAAGTACCTTTAATATTATATGTAGATTTTGATGATATCTTATTGACATTATCACCACTGTAAAATATAGTGGTTTCTGTTGATTCTCCTTCATTATTACTAGAAGTAAATACCTTTTGTTTTTCGCTTGATTCTCCTTTATTATTAGAAGTTTCGCTAGAGCAAGCAGTCACTAAAAATAGAGTAGTTAGTAATGGTGCAATAATTTTTAAAAATTTTTTCAATGTTATATACCTCTTTCTTTATTTTTTCTCTTTTAAACCATTGTTTGTTAGGTTTTTTTCAACTGTGCTGAGTTTTCTCACTTCGTCAAGTGAATTTTCTGGAATATTAAATGCAGTTTTATATTTATTAAAGTCTAATTTATTATAATCTGTTTCCCATGTAATATGAACTTTACCATCTTTTTCCTCAGCTTTATAAGAATATCCAGAAATATTATCAGTTGGATGACCATTATTATCTTTAATTGATTTTTTAATAGATTCGGCTGCTGATTTTACATCATCTCCATCGACAGTTAATGTATTTTCAGAAACTAGTTTATTTACAGTATCTCCTTTGTAATAAATAGTTACATGAAGATCTTGATTATCGATTGATTTCGTGTATATTTTTGTTTTTTCACTACTACAAGCAGTTAATAAAACTAGCATTGCTGATAAAGGTGTAATTAATTTTAGTATTTTTCTCATATGATTACCTCATTATATTTTATTTTTCTTTAAATCCATTCTCTGTTATTCTTTTTGTAATTGTACTAAGTTTTCTTGCTTCTTCAAGAGAGTTTTCGGGAATTTTAAGTGCTGATTTTGCTTTATCAAGATCTAGTTTATTATAATCAATCATATAAGTAACGGTAATTTTTCCATCTTTATCTTCAACATTATACGTATAGCCAGATATATTTTCTATATTGTGTTGTAGAGCCTGCTTAACAAAATCAACAGTAAGATTATATTTATTATCAATTATTGTATCAACAGTGACACTCTTATTAACAACGTCCCCTTTATAATAAAGAGTAGTTTTAATTTCATGTCCATCAGAATTTTTTATAAATTCCTTTGTTTTTTCACTGCTACAAGCAGTTAATAAAACTAGTGTTGATAGGAGGGGGACAATTATTTTAAGAATTTTCTTCAATATATTTACCTCAATATAATATTTATTATTTTTTCTCAGTAGCTCCTGCATCTTTAAGATGATATTCAACAGTTTCTAACTTTCTTTCATTTTCTAATGTATCTGAACCAGAAAGGTGGACTCTTCCTTTATATTTTTCAAAGTCTAACTTATTATAGTCAATTTCAGTAGTAATAACGACTTTTCCATCTTTAATTTCCGCAGAACGAGTATAACCATCAAAATTTGGTTTTTGTGAGATAGTAGATTTAATACCATCTAATGTAGAATCTAAATTTGCTTTGTCAGTAGTTAATGTTGAATTAGTAACGACTTTATTTACAGTTTCACCATTATAATATATTGTAGTTACATGTTCTTGTTTACCATTTTTTTCTGTATAAACTTTTGTCTTTTCACTGCTACAAGCAGTTAGAATAAGTACGGTAGTTAAAAGTAACGTGCATAGTGTAAGTAATTTTCTCATCTAATTCCTCCTAGAGTATTCATATATTAGTAATTATTATAACATACTAATTATAATTAGTAAAAACAACCCTTAATTTTTTAACTCTAATTTAATAATATATAA
>ERZ773037.2099-NODE-2099-length-10058-cov-5.326902_pt1 | contig 10058 bp, 9 predicted proteins | sample MGYA00511466_ERZ773037 | MGnify/ENA primary metagenome ERZ773037 (study PRJEB29015, sample SAMEA2738146) | human oral metagenome | biome: human oral; feature: human-associated habitat; material: saliva | place: China | collected 2202 ...
GGAGTTAAAGTGTTTGTTGATGGAGCTAATGTTAGCTTGCTATATGATGTTGTTACCTGTGGATAAACAGCGTAGAAGCGTGCATATGGCTCACCCCATGACCAAACTTGAGTATTTGCAAGAGTACCGTCAGCGTTTACCTCAGCATTGTAGAACCAAGGAGTAGTGCTGATGCTTGTTGCAGAAGTACCACGATAAGCGATAGCAGAGAACTTACCCAGCGTTGCAGTTGTGGTAACGTTAGCACGAGTACCTGCTGCGTTAGCATTTGTAAGGTCGTCATCGATACCAGCAACAGTGCTCTCTATGAGGCAATACTTACTGTTTCCAGGGATATCAATCTTGCGTGTAGCAAGGTCTTCAGGTGTCAATCCCTGCATCTTCAGCTGCTCTGCGAACCCTGCACGGGTCATTGCCAAGGCTGGATTAGCCTTTGCTGCCTGCTGAGCCTGCTTGTCTGCAGTTGTAACCTGGAATGTTACGGCAGCGCCATTCTGGCCACTGTTAGTCGAATCAAGTTCATTATCTGAGCAGGCTGTCAACCCTAAGGCTGTCAATCCACTAAGACATGCAAACGTGAGTGCCGCTGTTGATTTGCGTCCAGCGTAGCACTTGCGAATATTATTAAACTTCATGAGTTGGTAATTTGTTTGTTTTTACATTTAAATAGACAACATCTCCTAATTAATTCTCTGGTACGAGGTCTATATCTTCGTCGTCCTCTGTAGGGGGAACTACCGTTGGAGTTGTACTAATAGGAGGACTGCCAGCCAAAATTGGACACTCTCCAGCTAAGGCATACATCATGATTTGAGGCTCAACATAAGCCTTCTTCTTTTCGTTTCGTTTCATTATTTATTAATATTTATATCTATACTAAGTTTTGTTTTTATGAATCGTTCTTTTAGCTAATGTTGCATTATTTATAGTGGTTTCGATAAAGAATGCACATTAAAGGCGAGCGGTTTGTTCAGATAGGAATACCGCAACATAATCCTGAAATTCGCTGCAAAGGTAATGAAAAAGTTACAAACTTGCAAATTTATACACTAATTTAATTAAATTATAGGTAGAAATTAAGAGATTGTTGAGACTATAGAAGGTCTTCTTCCGTCCTCTTTTTCTGAAAAGAAAGGCGTGAGCGGAGAAAGATATGAGCGAGAAGTAAAAGACGTACCGAGCTTCCCAATCCCCAGACATCAGGTTGGTTTCCTTAGCGTTCTTAACTGTTTACCTCCCTCTCTGTTCTCAGCTCTGGTGGAAATGGCGTTAGTTAGTGTAATTAGAAATAATCTTACAAAATGTGAAAGACTCATGTCTGCAAAACGAACCGAAATCATTGAAAACCGCCTTTGTAACCTATTCAGATACAAAGGGTTACAAAGAGGCTTGTAAAAGGGCGTCTTTTGCACTTCAAAAGGGCACCTTTTACCATGCAAAAGGGCATCTTTTAGAAGGCGAAAGACGCCCTTTTAAAATCAAGAAGAGAATTTATTTTACAACAGACCGTACTGAAAGTAGGAAGAGAGGACAAATATATGAAACCTAAAGGGCAGAAAAACAAAGATTAACCAATAGAGATTGCCCATCTAACCATACCTATTCCCTTCAGAAACATCAATCAAAAAGGGAGCTCTCTTCAAACAGAGAACTCCCTTCTAACATTATGTACGAGAAAAAAATTAGTTATTCTCAGGGCGTAGTGTACGTACTGTAACACCAGCCTGCCACATTTCCATATCACGCATAGCCTTCAATTCAGCATTCAACTTCTCACGATAATCAGGCTTAGAGTTACTGTCAATAGCAACTTGTGCCTCATTACCAGTCTTTACCGAGAGATAAAGCCATTCCATCACAGGCTTAATTGCGTCACGGAAGCGCGGTGCCCAATCAAGCGCACCACGCTGTGCTGTCGTTGAACAGTTAGCATACATCCAGTCCATACCCTTGTCTCCAAAGAGTGGAGCAAGGCTCTGTGTCAACTCCTCCACTGTCTCATTGAAAGCCTCAGAAGGAGAGTGTCCATGCTCACGAAGCACATCATACTGTGCTTCAAACAACCCTTCGATGGCCCCCATCAGTGAACCACGCTCGCCAGTAAGGTCGGATGTTGCCTCACGTTGGAATGTTGTCTTGAACAAATAACCTGCACCAATACCTATACCGAAGGCAAGTGTCTTCTCTTCAGCTTTACCAGAAGCATCCTGATAAACGGCATAAGAGCAGTTCAAGCCACGCCCCTCAAGGAACATTGTACGCAATGATGTACCTGAGCCTTTAGGTGCTACCATTATGACATCAATATCTTTTGGTGGTACAACACCTGTACGGTCCTGCCAATTGATAGCGAAACCATGTGAGTAATACAAGGTCTTACCAGGAGTAAGATATTTCTTTAGTGTTGGCCAAACGGCAATCTGACCAGCATCGGAAAGTAACATACAGATGATAGTACCCCTTTGAGCAGCTTCTTCGATAGAGAATAAGCTTTCACCTGGGACCCAACCATCAGCAATAGCCTTATCATAAGTTTTGCCTTGACGCTGACCTACAATAACATTAAAGCCGTTATCCCTTAGATTCCCAGCTTGACCAGGTCCCTGAATACCATAACCAATGACTGCAATTGTTTCATCCTTCAAAACTTCACGTGCCTTTTCCAAAGAAAATTCCTTGCTTGTAACGACGGTTTCTACTACTCCACCGAAATTCAATTCTGCCATAATTATTCTGTTTTAATGTGACTTTACATCAGTCACAGTTATTATATGTGCTTCTTTCTTATACTTAACGAGTGCAAAGTTACGGTTTTGTAATAAAACAACCAAAATAATTTCAATCTTTTATCATTATACTTATAAAGTTATAAAATACTACTAAATAACACCCTACACCTACAAGTCTCTACTTCTGCATTATCGCTTGTAGTCTTGGTTATTTTGAAATTGAAATCATTTTCTCGTTCTTTTTCACGATGTTCACGATAGAAATTAAGCTGATCGCCATGATGTGCCTCGGCAACATAGGCTATTTCAAACCGTTTAATGAAGTGCGTACGATACCAATCAAGGTCCCATAAATCAAGAAGATGCTCAATATACTTCACCGAATTAATATGCCCATTGACGTCTACATCATTATAATAGGTATTTATTGAGCGCAATAGCTCTTCTTCTCCAGTAACTTTTACACGTGAAAACTTCTCTATTGGGCATTCATAGGATGTCTCAATATACTCATTAATCAGTCCTTCACGAACAGCAAAGATATCTGTCGGTTGGCGAGTATCCATGTCTATCATTGCCCAAATACTCTTTCCGTAACCATAGACATGCCCTTCTTCATTAACAACCTTAAAATTTCTACTTGTGAAATACTTCATAACACTATCTACCCAAGTCTCAACATAAAACTTTTCATATGCTTTCGGCATATCATACATCTCTATTGTCAATCGACTTAAGACCCAGGTCTTATTTATAGTATTGAGATAGTTCATACCATAACCGCGTTCATTACTATGAAAATCAGCAGCATTAAGCATGTGATTTCCTAGATGTCCCATGAACAAATGGTTGGTAAAGTCACAATGGAAAGGCTCAGCTAAGAACTGATACCTTCCAATCTTTGATAATTTTTCCATTTTTCTCGTACGTAAATTTCGAGGATTTAAATAGCAAATAGCCATTCTCCTCTGTCTATTCTTTATTGTATCTTAGAGTACAGACGACTCTTCTTCGCTCTTAAGGAAATCAGATACAGGCTCACTGAACCCACGTGTCACTGCAACACGACCACTGCGTGAATACTGAAGCAAGCAATCAAAGTTCTTCAAATCATGATACAGAGCTGTCACTTCATCTGTCATTCCAGCAAGTAATACCGTACTGTAGGTAGGATTTACTTCCATCATACGCGCATTACGCTTACGAATTGCACGGCTGACCTCTGCATTTTCTAACAGAATGGGCGTTGCAATCTTATACAAACCAACTTCATGGATGAAAAGATCACTGTCTTCATAATAGTCAGCTTTGATAACATCAATCTTCTTTTCAACCTGTTTGGTAATCTTTTCTATAGTAGCAGCATCACTCCATGCGGTTATTGTGTACTTATGAATACCTTCTATACTCGATGCACTCACATTCAAGCTCTCTATATTTACTTGCCTTCGCGTAAAAACTGCTGCGATTTGATTCAGTACACCAGCAACGTTTTCTGAATAAACCAGTAAGGTATACAACCTCTCACCAGCTATCACCTCACGTTTAACACTTTCTTTTGCTATCTTATTATCTGCCATGAGTCGTTGTTTTATTGCATAAAGTACATTAAATATCAAGGTGTAACACCATCTCATCAACTGAAGTTCCAGGCACAACCATAGGAAGAATATTCTCATTCTCCTTCACTGCACACTCCAAAAAGAACGGTCCTTCGGTTGACAACATTGTCTTTACCTTAGCTTCAAGGTCTTTTCTGTCTGTTACTAACGCATAAGGAATATTATAAGCCTTGGCAAGTTCTGAATAATGTGGGTTCAACATGCGAGTGAAAGAATGACGATGCCCAAACATCAAATCCTGCCATTGGCGCACATTTCCTAAATAATTATTATTCAAAAGTATAATTTTTACAGGAGTTTGTTGCTCCATAATGGTTCCGAATTCCTGAATACTCATCTGTAAACCACCATCTCCCACAAAGAAACAAACTGTACGGTCAGTCCCGAAAGTAGCACCTATAGCAGCAGGAAGACCAAATCCCATCGTGCCTAAGCCCCCGCTTGTCACAACAGAATGACTATTATTATACTTAAAATAACGGCATGAGAACATCTGATTCTCCCCAACGTCATTGACCAACACGGCATTTCCCGCTGTCTTCTCAGCCACAAGGTTTATTATTTCACCCATCAATAAAGGTCCATCTGTAGGATGTATGTGGGGTTCGATAACCTCTTCAGTCTCTTTAGTATGCAATGGAACAAACGAATCACGCCATTTTTTATGGTCAGCTTTCTCCAATAAGGCTGTAATAGCAGGCAAACTCTCTTTACAATCAGCAATAACAGGCACGTCAACAGACACATTCTTGCCTATTTCAGAAGGGTCTATATCCAAATGAATAACCTTCGCCTGCTTAGCATAAGTATCCAAACGGCCTGTAACACGGTCGGAAAAGCGCATGCCAATAGCTATCAAGACATCGCATTCTTGTTGCTTCACATTAGGAGCATAGTTCCCATGCATGCCAAGCATACCAACATTCAGAGGGTGATCACTTGGAAGAGCTGACAAACCCAACAATGTTCTACCAGCCGGAATATCTGCTTTTTCAAGAAAATCACGCAATTCTTGTTGTGCTTCACCCAACTCAACACCCTGCCCTACCAGCGCCATTGGCTTCTTTGCACTGTTAATTAACGTAGCCGCTGCAGCCACTGCACTCATATCAAGTTTAGGATATGGAGAGTAAGAACGCACCCGGTCGACCTTACCAGGGCGCCACTCACACTGCCCAGTCTGTGCATTTCGTGGAAAATCAAGTACAACTGGACCAGGACGACCACTACGAGCAATATAAAAAGCACGACTCACAGCCCACGCAACATCCTCTGGGCGACGTATCTGATAGCTCCATTTGGAGATTGGCTGAGCTACACCAACAAGGTCAACCTCCTGAAAAGCATCTGTACCCAACGAACTTACACCAACTTGACCTGCGATAACTACGATAGGAGTAGAATCCATCATGGCATCAGCAACACCTGTCAGAGTATTTGTTGCACCAGGACCACTTGTCACAATAGCAACTCCAACTTCGCCACTAACCCTTGCATAACCTTCTGCCGCATGTGCTGCAGCCTGCTCATGACGTACAAGAACATGATGAAACCAAGCATCATCGCCTTCAGTATACTTCAACAATTCATCATAAACAGGCATAATTGCACCGCCTGGATAACCAAAAATAGTCTTTACTCCCTCTTGATATAAAGCTCGCATCAATATTTCTGAACCATTACACAGCTCTCCTATCTTGGGGAACTGCGGACGGCGAGGTTTGTTGGATGGTGAAACGGCTCCTGTTATATCCCCTTTATTTTTTGATCTTGTCATAAGATAAATCTTTCAAACATGTAAATAACGTCTTACCTCTCTCTTGTTTCCTTAATCAATGATTCTTACTCCACCTTTATCTGCGCTGGAAACACTTTGTGCATAGGCTCGTAATGCCTTAGAAACAACACGTTTACGCTTTAGAGGTTGCTGTGAACGGGCAGACAACTCCGTATCACTTAGCTTTACATTAATACTCCTTTGCGGAATATCAATAATGATAATATCACCGTCCTTCACCTTTCCGATATTCCCAGCATTAGCTGCTTCCGGTGAAATATGACCAATACTCAATCCACTTGTTCCACCTGAGAAACGCCCATCAGTAATCAATGCACACTCTTTTCCTAAATGCCGACTCTTAATATATGATGTCGGATAAAGCATTTCTTGCATTCCAGGACCCCCCTTGGGACCTTCATGAGTGATAACAACGCAGTCGCCAGCCTTAACTTTACCATTAAGAATGCCGTCACAAGCTTCGTCCTGTGAGTCAAAGACAACTGCTGGACCTTCAAAATGCCATAAACTAGCATCTACTCCTGCCGTTTTCACAACACAACCATCCTTTGCTATATTACCAAACAGCACAGCTAATCCACCATCCTTGGTATAAGCATGTTCTATGTCACGAATGCAACCTGTGATACGATCAGTATCAAGCGATTCCCACTGCGTATCCTGGCTTCCCATTTTTGTGGAGAAACGATGCCCAGGTGCACTATGATAGATCCTATCTGCTTCTGAATCAATAGCTTCACCAGTAATGTTATACCTTTGCATAGCTTCTGATAAAGTCTGTCTGTCAACACGTTTAACACTCCCATCTATAAGACCACCCTTGTCCAACTCGTTCAGAATACCAAGGATTCCACCTGCTCGGTTACACTCCTGGACACTGTATTTCTGAGTATTAGGTGACAACTTACACAAGCAAGGGGTCTTACGACTCAGCGTATCTATATCGTTCATTGAAAAATCAACTTCCCCTTCCTGTGCAACAGCTAACAGATGAAGGACCGTATTAGTAGAACCACCCATGGCAATATCCAATGTCATTGCATTAAGGAAGGCTTTACGCGTAGCAATATTACGTGGTAAAACACTGTCATCTCCATCCTGATAATAAGCCATTGCATTCTTAACTATCTGACGAGCAGCATCTTTGAATAATTTAATCCTATTCTTATGTGTCGCAAGAATAGTACCATTCCCTGGCAAAGCAAGGCCAATTGCCTCAGTGAGGGAATTCATTGAGTTCGCAGTGAACATCCCTGAACAACTACCACAGCCAGGACAAGCACACTGTTCAAGCTGATGAACCTCCTCATCACTTAACTCTTTATCTGCACCCCCAATCATTGCAGTAACAAGATCAGCATTTTCGCCACGCCATCTACCAGCTTCCATTGGGCCTCCAGAACAGAATATCGTCGGAATATTCAGACGCATAGATGCCATCAACATGCCAGGTGTAACCTTATCACAATTGGAAATACAGATCATAGCATCTGCCTTATGCGCATTCACCATGTATTCTACGGAATCGGCAATAATATCACGTGAGGGCAATGAATATAACATACCATCATGGCCCATAGCAATACCATCATCAATAGCTATCGTATTAAACTCAGCTGCATAACATCCCAGTTTCTCTATCTCATCTTTTACAATCTGTCCTACCTCATGTAAATGGGTATGACCAGGTACAAACTGAGTAAAAGAATTAACAATTGCAATAATAGGCTTGCCAAACTGTTCCGGCTTCATTCCTGCTGCAACCCACAGAGCACGTGCTCCTGCCATCTTTCTACCCTCTGTACATACGGCGCTCCTCAACTGATGTTTCATACACTATACTTATTTTATCTCTGTATTCCTGTATAATAATTCGTCTGACATAATCAACAAATTATTTTGCAAAGGTAGATAGTTTTTACGTATTAACCAAACAATTATAAACATAAAGAAGTATTTTAGCAACAATTTAGAAGAAATACACTATGCATAGTATAATATTATACTACACGCCATGATATTATATACAGGACTATACACCCCCATAGAATACAAAAATGCGTTTTAAACGTACATAGCAATCAGCGATTATGAAACCACAAATATAAGAAGAGAAATAGAAATCAAACTCAAATAATGTAAAACTAATTCGTATTAAGGTTTCAGAAGACGCCCTTTTAGCTTTCAAAAGATGCCCTTTTGCAACTCAAAAGAGCATCTTTTACCATGCAAAAGGGCACCTTTTACATTGCAAAAGAGCACCTTTCACACCCCTATTTATAATATATTGAAAATCAATACATTACCGACTATAAAATCAGACACTAACTAACTACCCATAATCAAAATGGACTGCAAAACTGTAAAAGTATTTCTCAAAGTAAACATACTCACGAATTACACATGAAATACATGGATGCACAAATCGTGAGGGCATCTTATATCAAACTATTAGTAGTTAATAAAACTATTTAGTGCTAAATAAACAGTTTTCAAACATCAATTATATGAACTTATGCTCTCCCCAATAAAAGGTAATCCCGACACCTCCGGTTATCTACGCAATGACCACATGATTTCTCAACTTTCAATTTTTAGCAGATATCAATAGGCAGAAGTTTCGTAGGAACAAATAATTAAAAGTATAGCAAACACCACTAATAACAAACAAAAAAGAAAATGTTTTCCATTGTAAAACGTATCATATTACCCTACCAATACGCAGTTATCAGACTATAGAAAACATATCATTCTAATACCAGCTACAAAGTGATCAAGCTGCAGAAAACTATCTATTAACACTAAATACAAAAATGAGCAGGCTATAGAAAACGTTTCAAAATAACCATAATACAAAGTAATCAAACTGCTAAAAACATATTGTATTGACTTTAAATACAGAAATAAGCAGACTATAAAACATGTAGAAGTAACCACACTACAAGGTAATCAAACTGCTAAAAACATATTGTATTAAAAACAAAAACAAAGTGATCAAACTACAGAAAACATATTGAAATAAAAAAAGGATGTGCCAAAACTGACACATCCTTATTATTTTACTGTTCGAAGGATATACCCTTCTATCAGTGATTACTTACTTTACGTAAACTACTGCAAGGCGGTTAGAAGTTACACCCTGTACACCCTTACCAGTTGCATCGTCAATGTTTACACCACGACTCTTGAGGTAGTTAGCAACTACATCTGCACGAGCCTGTGACAAACGATCGTTGATTTCCTTAGAACCCTCTGGAGAAGCTGTACCAACAACCTGTACGTGGCTACCTTCCTTAACGTTGTTAAGAGCTGCCTTAGCCTCTCTTGTAAGATTAGACTTACCCTGTGCAAAGGTTACGAATACGAGGTCAGATACTGAAAGCTCCTTAACCTTAACAGAAGGAACCTCCTTAACAACTTCCTTAGTGATAACCTCTGGCTTACGGTTGCGGAGTTCGTTGATCTGAGCATTCAAAGCATCGATCTCAGCCTGATCGCGTGGAGTTACGATAGTGAAGTTGTGTGTACCGTTAGAGTTAGCAAACTTGTAAACGAGACCAGCATTCAACTGAACGAATGAGTTGTTGATGTTGTAAGCTGGCTGACCTGCCTGTGAAGCTGCCTTGTAACCATACTCCTGATGATCAGCTAAAACTACTGGATTCAAAGCATTACCAGTTGCAACCAATTCCTTGTTCTTTGACTGACCCAAGAATGCGAAGTTGATAGAAGGCTCTACATAGAACTGGAACTGCTTTGCTGAACCGAAGTTGAAAGCGAAGTCAAGAGCAGCCTTAGAAGTCATACGGTTACGATTCTCAGATGTAGCAGCCTTGAAGAACTTGTTGTTAGAGAATACGTGCATCCAACCAAGACCATAGAGTGCGCTAACCTCGAATGTACGTGGCT
>ERZ773037.2104-NODE-2104-length-10044-cov-3.806487_pt1 | contig 10044 bp, 6 predicted proteins | sample MGYA00511466_ERZ773037 | MGnify/ENA primary metagenome ERZ773037 (study PRJEB29015, sample SAMEA2738146) | human oral metagenome | biome: human oral; feature: human-associated habitat; material: saliva | place: China | collected 2202 ...
TGCGTGAGACATGGGCGGCAATGAAGGCGGCGCGCGAGGCGGCGCAGACGGAGGGCATGGAGCACATCCGCCGCGCCCAGCGTGCGCGCATCATGCGTACCGTCGTCCCCTTCGTGGAGAATATCGTCGGTGCGCTCCTGACACTCGGTGTGACGCATCTGCAGGGCGGGACACCGGTCAATCCGATCATCTATGTGGACTTTGCCTTTATCTATATCGGCTGTATGGGGCTTCTCTACGGAAAGCAGCAGGCACTCATTGCCACCGGATTTTCACTCGTGATCCTCGTGCGTTCGCTGCTCGGGCAGGGATGGGATCTCGTGGCGCTGCTCTACAGTCCGCCGGAGTTCCTCCACTTTGTTTCCTACTTTTTCACCGCCGTGCTGACGGGCTACTTTGCGGATCGTGAGGCATTCCGCCAGCGTGCGGATGGGCGGGTCAAGCGTCGCCTGCAGTACCGCGTCTCCTTCCTTGAGAATCTGTTCAAGGAGAGCGTCGCCATCAAGGATCGTCTCTACCGTCAGATCATCAATTCGGACGACAGCATCGGCCGTCTTTACCGTATTACCTCGCGTCTGGACTCGGTCGAGACGGAGAACCTCTATACACAGACGGCAGCCGTGACGGCAGAAATCTTGAGCGTCAAGGATGTCGTGGTCTATGTGGTGGGCGAGGGCGGCTACTATCTGCGCCAGAAGGTACGTCTCGGCGACAGTACCTACGAGCTGCCGCGCTCGCTGCGCGTGGAGGATCATCCGTATCTGAAGCGTGTGCTCGAGGATCATGAGATCTTCGTCAACCGCGACCTCATGAAGAATGTTCCTGATCTTGCCGCACCGATTGTCCACGATGGCAGGGTTATTGCGGTGATCCAGATTTATCATCTGGACTTCGAGCAGTGGAGCCTCTACGAGCAAAATCTGCTCTCGATCACGGCGCGCCTTGTCGCGGGCTCGCTCGCGAATGCCTACGCATGGGAGAAGGAGACGGCCGACCGCAAGTATCTCGACGATACGCGCATCCTGCGTGCGGAGGAGTTCGATAAGGTGGTCGCGGAGTTCCGTGAACGCCGTCGGCTGCAGCCGGACTATCCTGTCACGCTGCTCCCAATCCACATCCATCACATGAGCTATCGTGAGCTCGACCATAAGATCGCGAACAGCATTCGTGCCGAGGATGTCATCGGCGCGACAGAGAAAGGCGTCTCGCTGCTCCTCTCGGATGTTACGGGCAAGACGCTTGCCATGGTGCGGGAACGTCTCGCAAAGGTCGGGATTGAAACGGGGGAGAGTCAGTCACTATGATGAACGAGGGCGTTCCGGGCGGATGGATCTTCGTTGCCATATACCTCGTCGTGGTCCTCGTCTGCACCGTGCTGGAATGGCGTTATCGCGGGTGGATCTCGGCTCTGTCCAAGGCACTCGTCGCCCTTGCCATACCGGTCGCGGGACTTGTGCTGCTGCTGCTCTACGAGCTGATCGGTCAGGTGCTCGGACTCATGCGCCGCACAGGACCGGACGAAGAAGACGAGGATCTGAGCCTTTCGATCGACGATCCCGCCTACAGCGGCGATATTGTGCCGCTGCGCGATACATTTCTGCTCGATGATGCAAAGCTGAAGCGCAAGTTCTTCACCGATGCGATCAAGCAGAATGTGGTGGAGCGGCAGTCGATCCTGAACGAGGCGGTACACGACAGCGACCGTGAGATCGCCTACTATGCAGTGTCGCTTATGACGGCGCACATGGAGCAGCTGAACGAGGAGATCTATACCCTCGAGGAGAAGATCAAGCGCGGCGTGGAGGACGACGCCCTGCTGGATGAGTACGTCAAGAAGGTACGCGAGTTCCTACTGCGCCAGTACGGCGACGAGGTGACACGCGAGCAGCAGCGCACGCGCTATATGGAGATGCTGCGTCTCCTCGCGGAGCGCCATCCCGAGCATCCCGCCTACCGTGCGGAGGAGATCCGTGAGCTGATTCACGGCGGACAGATGCTCGAGGCGGAGGCGTCCTGTCTGGAGATGCGGGAGCAGCACCCGAATGATGAGCTGCCGCTCCTCCTCCTGATGAATGTCTATCAGGCGTCGCATCGGCGGGAGAAGCTGCTGGAGACGATCAGCGCACTGAAGAAGCTGCCGGTGCGTCTCAGCAACGAGGCAATGCAGGCGATACGGTATTGGGATGGAGGTGTAGTGCATGAATAAGCGCAGTCTTTACATCCTCCTCCTCGTTTCGTTCTTCCTCGGATGTTTCTTCCAGTACAGCCGTCTCGATGGCTTCCTCCGCCTCAGTTCGCTCTCCAATCGCTTGCTCGGGCACCATGCGGCGTATGACAAGCCGTTCGACGGAGATATGCCGCAGGAGAAATTCCTCATCCTATACGATCCGACGGATGTGCTGAGTATGTATACGCGGCACAACGTGGAGAAGCTGTTGACGGAAAAGCGCAAGGCATACGAGAGCCATACGATCGATGAGAATGTCCCGCTCGATGATTCCTATACGGGCGTGGCGCTTACGACGGGGCATCTCCAGCGGGTGGCGATGCTGCCTGCGGTCATGGACTACGTGCGCGGCGGCGGAACGCTCCTCGCCATGCAGAAGATCTGGCAGGAGGACAAGGACGCGATCGATGCGTCTCTGCTCGCGGATATCGGCATCGCCGATGTGGGGCCGGCGGCGGATGCGCCCGGGATCTACGTGGTCACGAACTTTCTCGTCGGGGCGAAGGGGTTCAGCTTTAACGGCGGCGACAGCTATACGACGCAGGTCAATCGGACGACGCTCACGCCCGATGCCGAGGTGCAGATCGCCACGGCAGAGGGCGTTCCGCTCGTCTGGGAGAAAAGCCTTGGCGACGGCCATGTCTATATGTATAATGGGATGGAGCGCGATGACAAGACGAATCTCGGCATCTATATGGCAATGCTCGCGCATTGCGGGACGGATCCGATCTACCCCGTGGTCGGTGTCAAGATCTTCATCCTCGACGACTTCCCGGCACCGGTGCCCGATGGAGATTTCCCGCATATCTACAATGAGCTCGGCGTGGATACGGCGACATTCTACCGGAAAATCTGGTGGCCGTTCGTGCGCAAGCTCGCAAAGGATGAGAACCTCCGCCTCTCGGGGGCGATCATCGAGAACTATAATGCACAGATCAAAGGCCCCTTCCATGCCCTCGGCGGACGTGCGGCGCGCGATGCGCTCATCATCTACGGCCGCGAGCTGATCGACATGGGCGGGGAGCTCGGGCTGCACGGCTACAACCATCAGCCGCTCGCGCCTGCGGGCTATGGTCAGGCAAAGCTCGACTATGTGCCGTGGGAGAGTCAGGCAGATATGATCGACTCCTTGACGGAGCTGCGCAGGTATATAAAATCCGTCTATCCGGACTATGATTTCCGTTACTATGTGCCGCCGTCGAACATCTCGAGCCCCGAGGGGATCGCCGCTGTGCGGCAGGTGTTTCCGGAGCTCGTCGCGGTCTGTTCGCTCTATGACGGACTTGCGACGGATCATGCGTGGTATCAGGACTTTAACTACAAGGACGGCATCTACAATATCCCACGTATCAGCTCGGGGCATGAAGATGACGAAGCGCAGTTCTGGGGCGAGATCACGGCACTGAACTACATCGGCGTGTTCTCGCATTTCATCCACCCCGATGAGCTGTTCTACGCGGAGAGCGCCAACCAGTCATGGCACAGTATGTCGACGGGACTGAAGTCATTCATGCACCGCCTCAGCACGCGCTATCCGTGGCTGACGCCCGAGACGGTCTCGGACAGTATTCCCATTTTCTCGGATTACTACGACATGGATTACCGCGTCGTGCACGAGGAGAATGGGCTGAAACTCTACTCCTGGGGCTACAGCGGGGAGCTGCGCTTCCTGCTGCGCACGGAGAAGGAGATTGACCATACGGACGGCTGCAAGGCGGAGGCAGTGGAGGGCGGTGTCTACATCGTCCACGTGACGAAGCCTGAGGCACATATCTATTGGAAGGAGGAGCCCTGATGCGGATCTGTCTGCTGACGGAAGGCTCATATCCCTACGTCGTGGGCGGCGTATCGTCGTGGGTGCAGATGCTCATGGAGGGGCTCCCGGAGTATGAGTTCGTCGTCTATTCGATCGGTGCGGAGGGGAAGGATCGCGGCAAGTTCAAGTACAAGTTGCCGAAGAACTGCGTCGGCATCGAGGAGGTCTTTCTCGACGAGATCCTCGCCCTGCGCTCCTCGGACATGCTCGAGGGCATTCTCACGGGGCAGGAGCAGCAGACGCTCTATGAGTTCGTCCGCGGAAAGCATACGATGTCGATTGAGCATCTCGCGGAGATCTTTCGCCCCGGGCGGTGGAAATCGCCGCTCGCGGTCTTTATGTCGAGCGATTTTTTCGATGTAATTGTGCGTTTCTATCGGGAGGAATACCGAAATCTCCCGTTCACCGATTTCTTCTGGACGATGCGCTCGATGCTTCTGCCGCTCTTTTTCCTGCTGCAGCAGAAGCTGCCCGAGGCGGATGTCTATCACAGTGTGGCGACGGGATACTGCGGTGTGGTCGGTGGTATGGCGACGACGCTCAGCGGAAAGCCGTTTATGATTACGGAGCACGGCGTCTACTCGCGTGAGCGTGAGGCGGAGATCATCAAGAGCGACTGGGTGAAGACGGATTTCAAGGGCCTCTGGATCCAGTACTTTTATCATCTGGCGCGGATCGCCTATCGGTCGGCGCAGCGGGTCTATACGCTCTTTGAGCACAACGGCAGGATCGCCGTCGATCTCGGCTGTCCCGCAGACCGCATCCATATCGTGCCGAACGGCGTCCACATGGAGCGCTTTGCCCACATCGAGGAGCTGCGCGACCACGGCGGTGCATTTCAGGTCGGCGCGGTCGTGCGCGTTGCGCCGATCAAGGATATTCTGACGCTCCTGCGTGCCTTTGCCATCGTCAAGCGCGAGATGCCCACGGCGAAGCTCTGCATCATGGGCGGTCTGGAGGAGGATCCCGACTACGTGGCGGTCTGCTACCGTACGGTGAAGATGCTCGGCCTCGAGGATGTGGAGTTCACGGGGTCTGTGCCCGTCGCGGAGTATCTGCCGAAGATGGATGTGCTCGTGCTCTCCTCGATCAGCGAGGGGCAGCCGCTTGCGGTGCTCGAGGGGTTCTCGGCGCATCGTCCGTACGTGACGACGGATGTTGGCTGCTGCCGTGAGCTGATCTACGGCGACAGCAACGATACGCTCGGCACTGCAGGAGCAGTGGTCGCCCCGATGGATTTCGAGGCGATGGCATACGAGATTCTGCGCCTCGCGCGCGACTATGAGCTGCGCCGCTCCATGGCGGCGGTCGGCTTTGCGCGGACGAAGGCGCACTATACCTACGAACAGTTTATTTCATCGTATCGGACTGCCTATCGTGAGGCAGCGGAGGAGGGATCCCATGGCGGGCGTCGGGTTTGAGCTGAAGCGGCTGTTCCGTGCGCGGACGGCGGCAGGACATCTCAAGGCGTACTCGTACTCCGCCATTGTGACGACGGGGCCGTTCGTCCTCCTCACGAGCATGGTGCTCGTGGTGCAGCTGCTCTTCATTGCGTACGGCGCAGGCGATGATGCCTCGGCGGTGTTCCTCGGGGCGGTGATCTACTCCTTCATCTTCTCGCAGCTGCTCTCCTCGGGCTTTACGATTGTACTGACGCGCTATCTCGCGGACTGCATCACGGTGCAGCACTATCGCGACGTGACGCCGTCCATGTTCGGCATGAGTGCGATTCTCCTTGCTCTCGGGACGATTGCGGCGGTGATTTTCTTCTGGAACAAGCCACTCGCCTTCGAGCTGAAACTGCTCTCCCATGTCTTTTTCTCGGAACTCTTGCTGATCTGGGTGGGCGGGGTCTACCTGACGGCGGTCAAGAAGTTCAAGTATCTCATCCTCGGTTATCTCGTGGGCGTGCTCATCAGTCTCCTGCTGACCGTGCTGTTCCTAGAAACGAACTGGCTGCCGCCGACGGAGGGGGCACTCCTGTCCGTGGATGTGGGGATGGGCGTTCTCGCGCTCTTCTTCTTCCTCTATGTGACGAGCCGCTTCGGACTGCCGCGCGATGGGATGCTCTTTGCCTTTCTCCCCTATCTCGGGCGACACGGACGCCTCTTCATCGGTGCGTTTGGCTATACGCTCGGCCTCTTTCTGCCGAACATCATTATATGGCAGGGGCCATGGGGCGTGCTCATCCACGGGACATTCCTCTACGCGCCGCGCTATGATGTGGTCGTCTTCTACGCACTGCTTTCGATTCTGCCGCTCATGACGATCTTCGTGGTCAAGGTGGAGACGCAGTTCTACGAGCGCTATGCTCACTACTTCGGGGCGATCACGCACGGCGGGAATCTGCACCTCATCGAGGACTCGCGCAAGGATCTGCTCTATGCCATGTGGTTCGAGATGCGGCAGGCGCTTGAGTTCCAGTTCGTCTTTACGCTGATCTTCCTCGCTCTTGGCAACTACATCCTCTCGTTTGCGGGGCTGGACTACAATGCGATCAATATGTATAACGTGATCCTCTTTGCGTCCTTCTTCGTCGGGACATTGCAGATTTTTATGATCATGCTGGAGTACTTTGACTTCCAGAAAGGCGTGTGGCGGATTGGCGCGATTGCTGCCGTCGGCAATATCGCCTTTGGCATCGTCAGCCTCTGGCTCGGCGACAAGAGCTACGGATTCGGTTTCTTCCTTGCATCGGCGCTCGCTCTTGCCTACGGCGTGTGGCTGCTCCGACGCTTTTCCAACGGGATCAACTACTATGTGTTCTGCGCGCAGCCGGTGTTCTATCAGGCAGACGCGGGGATTTTTTGGACGATTGCCCATCTGCTGTACGGGGACAAGCTCCCCGATCTGGAAAGGATGGAGAAGGCATGAGTATGCTGAGACGGGCGCAGCGCCGCCGTGATCTCCTGCGGCGCACTGCTGCGGCAGCGTGTACGATCCTTTTTGCCATGACGGGGCATGAGGCTCTCGCGGGCAGCAACGATGCGCTGCACGATGTGTACGGCTACTACTCGTACATGATGGATGTCAAGGATGAGATCGCCTCCTATCGCGCGGCAAAGGAGGCTCTCGCGCAGGCGAAGAAGGATCTCGCCGACGCGCAGCAGAACCTCGCCGATGCCAAGGCGGGCGTGGCGGATGCAGCGGCGAATCTCGCGCAGGCAAAGGCGAATCTGCACGATGCAGAGGATCATCTCGCTGCGGTGAAGATCGCCCTTGCGGCGGCAGAGGAGACAAGTGCACAGCGCACGCAGGAGGCGATCGCGGCGCAGCAGGCGGAGGCAGACTATGCACCGACAGTCTATGTGCAGCGTGCGCATGTCGAGGCGATGAGTGCGCGGTATGACCGCATGGCGGCGGCGAGCGGCGACACGTCGGCTCCTTTGAGCAGTGCTGCCGAAAAGGATCGGGCGGCGGTGGTGGCACGCGTCTTGAAAGAGGTCGGCTACCAACAGAACCGCGTCAACGATGCACAGGCTATGGTCAATGCCGCTCTCGCGGGCACAGCGTCGGCAGAGACAGCGGAGGGGACGACGGATACGAGCGCGATTGATGCGGCCTCCGCCGAGGTGGAGGCGGCACAGTCCGAGCTGGATGCGGTCGAGGACTATTTCTCTCAGCTGACGGCGGCGCGTGAGGCGGCGGAGGATGCGGAGCGCGACGCGCGCGAGGTCGTTGCGGGCTATCAGCAGGATCTCGCGGACAGCACGACGAATCTCGCGGAGGCAACGTCCTACGTGGCGGATGCGGAGAACTATCAGCAGCAGGCTGCGGCGTGGGAGCGCGATGCTGTGCGCGATGAGGGCACGGCAGAACAGCAGCTCCGCGTCGCGCAGCACGATCTCGACTACTTTGGCGAGGGAGCGGGTTGGCAGACCGGGGCAGAGTACTATGCGTGGCGTGGGGAACGCGGCGGACATCAGCTCTATCTGCCGCTCTCCTACTACAAGCGCACGCACCGCGGCAAGCAGAAGCTCGACTATGGGCTTTCGACGGGCTATGTGCAGTCCGATACAGGCTTCGTGAACGGCGCGGTGTCGGGCTGGACGGATACCTCACTGAGCCTGACCCTGCGCAACGAGAACCCCGTCAACAGCGTTCGCTACGGATTCGGCATTAGCATTCCGACGGGGCAGAGCCGCATCGGCGCGAAGGCGGTTGTGCCGGAAAGCCTCGCGCGCTTTACCGACTTTGGTGCAGGCTGGCAGTATATCCCGAGCATTGAGGTGCTGCATAAGATCACGGAGCAGGATCGCCTGACGGGACGGATGAGCTACACGATGCGCGGTGGATACAACTACTCGCGTGAGGTGTGGGATGCCCATGTTTCGCCCGGCAATATCCTTGCGCAGGAGCTTGAGTATCTGCATACGGATGCGAAGAAAACCTACATGGTGCAGCTCTACCACAATTCGACCGGGAATGCCGTGCAGGACAGCATCGATACGGATGCCGGAACGATCACGGGGAAGAGCCACTACCGTGACGGCGACGATTGGGAGCTGCGCTTCTTTTACCATCGCGGCATTACGAAAAAGGATGCGCTGCGCTACTATACGATCCTCTCGCAGACGCAGGCGGGCACAGCACCCGGCTCCTCGTCCATCGGACGGCAGTACTACGGCATCGGCGTGCGGCATACGATATCGAAACGCCTCACATGGCAGGTCATGGCGCACTATCAAAAGGTGAATTCGACCTACGATCCGCTGCGCACGGAGCTCAATACGGGCGGCGGGTTCAGCCGCCGCTCCCTGCTCGCGGAGCTCGCGTGTCGGATGAGCGACCGCAAGCAGCTTGTCCTGCAGACGGAGCGCTATGTGCGTACGGATGAGGGCGGCGGCGGATACCATGGCTGGGGTATGACGCTCTGGTACAATGAGAGCCTCTGAGATAAGAGATAAGAAAGGGAGATTATGGGCAAGGTAAAAAAGGGAATCGCTGCATTCCTCGTGGGAGCGGCAGGCCTGTTCGGCGTGCATCAGGCACTCCCGTCGGCGGAGGGAGGGCGCGAGCACGTCGTTCCGGAGACGGCGATGATCGACCTCACGGAGCAGCTTGGCAGCTATGCGCGCGAGCGGCATCCGGGCTTTCTGCTCGTCGGCAACGGCCCTGTGGGGCTGCTGGAGGTGACGAAGGACAACTCCGAGGAGAATGTCGCGCGTCTCGTGCGTGCGCTTGACGGCATCCTGATGGAGTCCCGCTTCTATGACGGCTATGAGGAGGACGGCGACACGCCGGAGCGCAACGACGGCGATCTGGACGAATATCTCACTGCGATGCTCCGCAAGCCGCTCATGGCGGGCAAGGCGGTCTTTACCCTCGACTATGTAAAGGGCAAGAGAATCCATGAGGTAGAGGAGCTCGGTGCGGAGCAGGGCTATGTCGCCGAGGCGGGCGACCGCCTGCTCGATGTGATTCCAAAGAACCCGCCGATGAACGAGAATGCGGACGATGTCACGCAGCTGAAACAGGTGAAAAACTTCCTCTTCCTGCTGAATCCCGAGCATTTCCATACGCGCGACGCCTATATCAACGCCCTCGCAGCGACGAACTACGACCTCCTCGTCGTTGATCTCTACTACGGCGACCGTCCGCTGACACCGGCGGAGACGGCGCGGCTGAAGGTGAAGGCGAACGGTGGCAAGCGCCTCCTGCTCTCCTACATGAGCGTTGGGGAGGCGGCGGACTACCGTCCCTACTGGAAGGAAGCGTGGAACACGGAGCGACCGCACTGGCTCGCCGAGCCGAATCCCGAATGGCCGGGCAGCTACAAGGCTCGCTACTGGTCGAAGGAGTGGCACGACATTCTCTATGGCAGCCCCGATGCCTATCTGGACATGATTATGGCGGCGGGTTTTGACGGTGCCTTCCTCGACGTGATGGATGCGTGGCAGTATTTCAAAGAGAATAAATAGAGTGAGGCGTTGCTCTATTAAAACAAAAAAGAGGAAACACGGCGATGATGCTGTGTTTCCTCTTTTTGTATGCTTAGTTA
>ERZ773037.2107-NODE-2107-length-10024-cov-4.082355_pt1 | contig 10024 bp, 18 predicted proteins | sample MGYA00511466_ERZ773037 | MGnify/ENA primary metagenome ERZ773037 (study PRJEB29015, sample SAMEA2738146) | human oral metagenome | biome: human oral; feature: human-associated habitat; material: saliva | place: China | collected 2202 ...
AAAGAAAAAAGTTTAAATAATTTAAACAAAAACTATTGACTTTTTAAAAAGTTAAATGTATAATTAAAGTACAGAGTTTAAATAATTTAAACTTTTAAAATTAAATAAAAAGGAGGAGAAACCTATGACACCACGAAACAAGCACGATAAATTACAAAAACGTATAACCGAAGTTTGTTCAGCTAATATAAACTTTGCTGTAATGATGGGAATGTCAGCACCCACACTTATTAAGAAATTAAAAGATGATGGGGTTTGGACTACCAAGGAGATTGACAAAGCCTGTAAGATTTTACAAATACCTAAAACGGAGGTAGCATCATATTTTTTTTAAAATATGAGTTTAAATGATTTAAACTTTATAGAAAGGAGCAAAATAATGGTAAAAGAAAAATTAAAAAAACTACTTACAGAATATAACGAGGGAATCAAAAAACTTTCACAATACGAACTGGAACACTTAGACTTTTTACACGAAGGTAAAAAACATGAAGCTATGATAGTAGGAAATAAAGCTGATGTATTAGCTAAAGAAGTTGATTTAAAATTTGATGAAATTATGGAGTTTATCGAGGAGAACGTTTAATGAAAGTTACAGTTATAACCAACGCTCCACTATCAGATGTAGCGTTAGGAAACCTAGAAAACTTTCTAAGTAAATTTTTCAGTAAGCACCCAGATAAATTAAAAGTAATTAGAGGTGAACAAAATGGATAAAATGAGAAAACGAAAATTCAACACATATTACTGGACCTGTATTGTTGTAGCAGTATGCTTGCTAATCGTTAGCAATATTGAGTGGGAAAGGATTATAGCGGGACTTATGGCTTCAATATTTATTCCATTTTATGGATTAGATGAAAGAGGAGCTTTTGCATTCCCGGACCCGGATGGTGAAGAAGATGGCGAGATTTAAAGTAAGTAAGGCGAAAAAAACACCAAAATTACAACATTTCAAGAAATTAATGATTACAGAAATGTTTAATAAGTCAATTACAGTTAGTGAACTAGCTAAACTTAGCGGTGTTACATCTGACAAGGTGCAGGCGTTTAAATATACTGACAAACGACCGTTAAAGTTTGATGAAATTGTTAAGATAGCAACAGCACTGAATATAGACTTAAATGAATTGAAAGGAGTATAGGAAATGATGTTGATTAAAGGTGAATATTTTTACATTGGAACCACTCTATATGACCACGTAAAAATACAAGGGGATATCCTAGCGGGTAGATTAGCTGAATTATATGAAGAAAATGATTGTGATTCTGTTGAAGAATTATTAGATTATATAAAAGATGAAAATATTTTTATTTATATGAAGAAAGAAGGAGTATAAGATGCGAGGTTTTGAATTAATTGAGGGAATGAACGGTGAACTACCAATCAAAGCCACAATTCATAGTGCAGGGGTTGATTTTATAGCTAGTGCAGATATTACAATACCTGCTTTCAGATTTAAAGGTAGAGCAACATTAGTACCTACTGGAGTTAAAGCCTTTATGCAGCATGATGAATATTTACAAATATTCGCTAGAAGTAGTATTCCAGTAAATTTAGGTTTAATCATGAGTAATGGCGTAGGAATTGTAGACGCTGATTATTACAATAACCCGAAAAATGAGGGTCACATTATGATTGAGTTTACCAACCTAACCAACAAACATATCATGATTGAAAAAGGTACTAGAATTGCCCAGGGAATATTTAACAAAGTATTACCAGTTACACATGGTGTACGACTTAAAAACGATACTAGAAATGGCGGGTTTGGTAGTACAAATGATTAAAATAGATAAAAAGACGATAGGAATTGCAATAAATACACTTAGAACTATCAATAAATATAGTTTACAACAATTTGCAAATATGGTTGGAGTTAGTGAAGAAACCATTTTAAAGTGGGAAAAAGGAATAGAAATACCAACTAAAAAGCAAATAAAAATAATTAAAAGAATACCTAATAATTTTAAAGGAGAACGAAAATGCAAGTAACAATAGATAAAGATATTTTAGAACTTTTAGATTTTTTAAACGCTTCAGAGGATAAATTAGAAGCTACAATTAACACTTTACTTATTGAGGGAATTGATTCAATAACTTCAAATGAAATATTTATAGAGAGTGAGAGAAAGAAAGAATTTATCAAACTTAAAGTTATGGAATTAAAACTGAAGTATATGCTTAAAATGATAGAGTTATTGAACAATGATTATTAAACTACATCCTCACCAAGAACGAGCAATTAAACAAGCTAACAATAGAGAACGTGTTGCATATTATCTCGATATGGGATTAGGTAAAACGTTCGTAGCTAGTGAACAAGCTAAACTATACAAGAATGATGTAATATTGGTTATTTGCCAAAATTCCAAGGTTAGTGACTGGAGCGAACATTTTGAACAATTTTACGAAAACAAAGTATTTGCTATTACTAACGTAAAAATATTACAAAACTATCTAAAATATACTGGTAAGAAAGTAGCTGTAATTAATTATGAGAAAACTTATCGTGAGAATTATAAGGAACTTTTAAAGTTAGAAAACTTTACATTGATTATTGATGAAAGTTCAGTATTAGGAAATAGCAAAACTAATATATCGAAAACAGTACAGAAGTTAAAATTTAAAAATCTGATCTTACTATCTGGAACACCAACTAGTGGTAAGTATGAAAAACTTTGGACGCAACTTAATTTGTTGGGTTGGGAAATTAAAGAAAACAAATTTTACGACCAATTTCTAAATAGAAGTTTGCTGAAAAGGTTCGGAAGAACATTTTATCAAATTAATAAAAGTGAACCTTATAAGAATGTAGACAGGTTAAAACGTAAAATGAGGGAATACGGCTGTGTATTCATGAAAACAGAAGAAGTTTTCGATCTACCAAAACAAAACTTTATTGAAATGAAAATTAAAAACGATAAATATTATAAGGAATTTGAGAAACACGCAGTAGTTGAATTTAAAAGTAAGCTATTTGGAGAAGTTGAATATGTTGGGGATACTCAGTTAAAAGAAAGGTTATTTTTAAGGCAATTAGCAAGTATTCACAACGAAAACAAAAAAGAAAAATTAAAAGATATAATCAACTCAACTGAGGGAAGATTAATCATATTTTACAATTTTAATCACGAAAAAGAAGCGATTAAAAGTTGTATTCCAAAAGATAGACCAATCTCTTATGTTAATGGAGAATTGGTTGATAAAGAAAATTATAACAACGCTGATAATTCAATCACGCTTATGCAATATCAAGCAGGAGCGAAAGGGCACAACATGCAAAAGGCAAACCACCTGATCTTTTATTCACCAACTGAAAAATGTGAAGACTACATGCAAAGTATTAAAAGAATTCACAGAATAGGGCAGGAGAAACCTTGCTTTTATTACAAATTAGTTGTGCAAGATTCGATTGAAGAAGATATTTATATAGCACTAGAAAAAGGAGAAGATTATACCAATGAATTATTCAATACAAGAATTCGAAAATAAATACCTAGAAGATTTTAAACAGTTAAGACTGTTAGAAGAAGAAAAGAAAAAATTAGATGAATTATCTAAGGCGGCAAAAAGTAAACTATTAGATGCCATGCTAGAAGCTGAAATAAAATCAATCGACAATGATTTTATTAAAGTAATGGTAACTAACCCTAGCGAAAGTGTATCTATTGATTTAAAAGCATTTCAAAAGAACGAACCAGTAGCGTATGCGGAATTATTGGAAGATTATCCAAAGGTTACAAAACGCTCTGAAAGTTTAAGAATCACACTAAAATGATTAACAGACTAAAGGAAGCAAGAAAAGCTAGAGGGTTAACACAAGTTGAAGTTTGTAAACTGGTGTTTATAGACCAAAACTCATTATCATTGTTTGAAAATAATCACCGTTTACCAAAACTAGATATGGTTGAGAAACTAGCTAAATTATATGAAGTTAACCCAGCATGGCTGGTTGGATGGAGTGATGAACAATGATGAGTGAGAAAGCATTTGAAAACAAAATAAAGAAATTTTTAAAAGAAAAAGGTTGTTATTTCCTTAAATACAACCCAGAGTATTTTGGAATTAAAGGCACACCCGATTTATTAATTTGCTGCAATGGTTACTTTTTAGGTATAGAGGTAAAACGGGAAACGGGAAAGCCTAGCAAATTACAATTAAAGAAAATTGAAGAAATTAAAAACGCTGGAGGAATTGCCATGGTACTTTATCCTAGTGGTTTTGAGAAATTTAAAAAATTAATAGAGGAGCTAATCAATGAATAAAGCAAAAGTACAGATCCAAAAAGAATATGGAGATTATACAGATAAAATGTATATTTTTTACACTGATATTATAGGTTTAAGAGCGGGAGATATTGTAACAGTATTAACTAAATATGGTATCCAACTTGCAGTATTTATTGAATATGATACTTCAAATTATGAACCTAACAATTTCTTAATAGATAGAATTAGCGGTTCAGAAATTATATTTAGAAAAAAAGAACTGAAAGATAAGTTAATCAATTCTAAATTAAAAGAAATGAATGACTTTATAGCAAAAATCCATGCGCTATAGTTACTCAAGAGTATCATTATTTGAACAATGTAAGTATGCTTTTCAATTTAAGTATATTTTTGAAATAGATACGATACCTAAACTTGAAGCTAATGACCCTTTAATAATAGGTAGTGCAATTCACGGTGGAATTGAGGGAAAGGACTATGAGAAATTATATCTTGATAACTTCCCAAAAATAACTGATCTTCATGTTAATGAATTAATTAAAATGAATGTACAGGTTGACCGTGTAATCAGAAAGTTAAATGCCTTTAATTGTGAATACGAGGTTGAAATAGCAACAGATAACTTCTTAGGTTTTATTGATTTAGTTATCCACAATAAAGACGGTAGCGTAAGTATATTTGATTTTAAATACTCAAATAACGTTGAAAATTACTTGAATTCAAGGCAGTTGCATATTTATAAATACTACTATCAGAAAATCTTTAATAAACCAGTAAAAGATTTAGGTTATATTTTTATACCAAAAACTTTTATTAAGCAAAAGAAAACAGAAGACTTACACAATTTTAGGAATAGAATTGTAGCAAGTTTAGAACAACCATTTATTAGTTATGTTGAATATGACAAAACAAAAGTAGATGAGTTTTTCAAAATTATTAAAAAAATAGAAAATACAGATTTTAAGGGGTTATTTCCAAAATGTAATAATCCACATTGTGAATATTGTAGAGGAGAAAATTATATGTTTAAATTACCAGAAAATAAAAAACGTGAAAAGGTTATTGACACAAAGCCAGACTTATGGATTTATGCTGATAGCTATGTAGGGAAATCAACATTTGTTGATAAATTTGAGGACCTATTATTTATCAATACTGACGGAAATACAGATAACACTGAGAGCCCGTTTGTACTAATTAGAAATGAGAAGAAACAAGAGGGACGTTTAATTAAAACTAAATTTGGTTGGGAATCATTCCTGGAAGTAATCGACAGTTTAGAAACACAAGAAAATACTTTTAAAACAATAGCGATTGACCTAGTAGAAGATTTAAGAGATTTATGCAGGCTGTACATTTTTGATAAGTACAATTGGGAACATGAATCTGATGGTGGATTTGGTAAAGGTTGGCAAATGGTAAGCAGTGAATTTAATACAGCCATGAAGCGATTAAAGAGCTTAGGATATCAAATAGTTTATATCTCAAAAGAAAAACGTGAAGAAGTTAAATTAAGAAACGGAAATACTAGAACGATCTTTACACCTAACATTGATGATAAAACAGCTAATGTATTAAGCGGTACTGTAGATTTAACAGTTAGGGCGTTTATCGATGAAGAGGGTAAACGTAAATTACAACTGAAGAAAGTAAATAATGCTTTTGGTGGTGGTAGATTTAACTTTAAACGTGATTTAATCGACCTAGATATGAATGAGTTTAAAGAAGCACTTATCGAAGCACAAGATGGGGTGAAAAGTAAAGAGGTAGTTAAAAGTGAAGTAGTGAAAGAAACTATACCGCCAGACACTTCAATTCCAGATACTGTAGAAACTGAGGTAGTAGTGGAAGAAAAGCCAAAACGAAGACGAAAAACTAAACCAGCAGAAGAAGAATTATTTGTAGTAACAGATGATGAGGGAAACGAAGTAGTTAACCCGTTCACTGAAGAAGTAGAATTAGAAAAAACAGAAACTAAAACTAGAAGAAGACGTAGAGGAGAATAAGAACAATGGCAATCGATTTTAGCAAATATGACAGAGAAGCAGATTTAGAGGGGTTAAAAGAGGATACTCAAAAAGCAATTGAAAATGGTGGAGAATTTGAAGAAGTTCCCCCAGGTACTTATGAAGTAGCAGTATCAGAGCTTGAACTTACTATGAGTAAGAAAGATAAACCGATGGTTAAAATTTGGTACACAATTTTAAGTGGTGATTATGAGAACAACAAAATTTTCCAATACCAACTAGTGGATACTGGACAGAAACTGGCAATTATTAAGCCGTTACTTGAAATGTTATCTGATGGAGAAATTGAAGTATCATTTGAATCATTTGCACAGTATGCAAACTTAATTGATGAAATTAAAGATTTTGCTGAAGAAAATTCATTAGAATATTCACTTGAATATGGTGAGAATAAAAAAGGCTTTAAAACTTATAAAATCTTAGAGGTATTCGAGGGTTAACCGCCCTCGACCTCCACGGAGGTAAACAATGATATTTTATTACATTAAAAACAGCGATCTTCATATTGCTGATTTTAATACAAAGAAAAATTTAATCATAGATAACAACGATGATTTAGATAAATTCATCAAAAGAAATAAAAAAGAAATCTGGATAACGTACGACCAAGCGGACCATTTAAAGAATGTAGTTACAGTTTATGATTGCAAGGATAAGTATTCAATACAGTATAAGATGAATAGTTACAATGTTAAAACGGAGCTTGAAGCGGTGGTAGAAACGTTCTTTGAAAATATCGACACTTATAAATGTAAAATGGCGTTGATTAATGAATTTAAATTACCTAAATATTTAATAAACTCAAGCATTGCTAGTATTACTGCTTACGCTATAGGTGGCACACCTTGTTATAAGGATGAGTTTGATTTTATGAAACTGGATATTTTATTCAAATACTCACACGTTAGAAACTTTTTTGTAAACAATAATAACTATTCGCAAAAGTACAAAACTATGATAGCAGGGGTTGAACATACTTACGGTTACGGAGGGTGCCATGGTGCAAGGAAATCTTACTGCAGCAGTAAACCTGTTCTAGTAATCGATATTGAAGCTTTCTATCCTACAATGTTAAATAGGTTAGGTTATTTTAATATAAAAAAAATCTCACGTGCTAAATATATTCACGAACAAAACCTAAAGTTAAAAGGTAAACCCGAAAGACTACCTTACAAGTTAGCTGATAACAGTATCGTAGGTAATTTTAAAAATAAATTTAGTGATCTTTATAACCCTAGAGCAAGCAATACTATTTGTGTCAACGGACAATTATTAATAACCTTATTGATTGAAATGTTAGAACCTCATATTAAATTAATTCAAACTAATACTGATGGAATTATTATTGAATATGACGACTTTGACACAATAGACCGAATTTGCGAAAAATTCGAAGATTTAACAAGGTATAATTTAACGTTTACTTGTTACGATAAAATATATCAGAAAGATGTTAACAATTATTTGCTTATAGGGGGCGAAATAAAGGCTGTAGGGGAGCTTAAAGAGTGTTCGGAGGGTAATTACACCGAAAGTATTATAAAACGCTCTATGCGTGCTTATTTGACCTCAGGTGAAATGATAGCTAAAACTATTAATAATTGTAAAGAAGAACGTGAATTTCAAATACTAGCTAAGCCAGATTACAGAGTTTTCGCAAATTGGTATGGTAGACCTATTAAAGGTGTATTTTCTTTTGATGTATCTAATCAGTTTAAGTACTATGATGAAAATTGGTACATTTCAGAAGCGATTAGGAGGGTTAAAAAGTATGGAGTCACTTTATAGAGGTTACGTTAAGACGAACGGTAAAAGTTCGCTTGATAAATTTAAAAACGGTGAAGAACTCCGAACACTTGAAGAAGTAAAGAAACTAAAATCTTATGGTGGTGTACTTAGGGACGATGTAATTCTTATCGATGTAGACGATGAAGAAAATTCTGAAAAACTAATGAACCTTGTTGAAGAAAAGCAACTGAATTGTAAAGTTTATCAAACTTCAAGAGGAAAGCATTTTGTTTTTAAAAATAAAGGTGTAACAAAGAATTATACTAACGTTAATTTAGCGATAGGAATTAAAGCTGATATTAAAGTAGGTTTAAATAATTCTTATCAAGTGCTTAAAAAAGATGGTGCTGAAAGATTTGTTGAGTGGGATAGCGACACTTATGACTACTTACCTAAATATTTACGACCTATTAAAAGTAAATATGATTTTGGTAAAATGCACGAGGGAAGTGGAAGAAATAGCACGCTATTTAAGTATATCTTAACGCTGCAAAGTTATGATTTTGAGAAAGAAGAAGTTAGGGAAACAATAAGATTAATCAATGAATTTATACTGGATGAACCTTTATCAGAAAGTGAAGTTGATGTGATCTTAAGAGATGACGCTTTTTCAGAAGAAATATTTTACAAAGAAGGCAAATTTAACTATCACAAGTTCTGTAAATTCTTAATCAGTAATCATAACATTAAACGAATAAATGGTAATTTGCATGTTTATAAGGACGGAATATATGAATATGGAAATATAGAGCTAGAACGTACTATTTCAAAGTATATGCCGAATTTCACAATTGGACAACGTAGAGAAGCGCTGGCAATGTTAGAACTATTAGTAGAACAAGAATATCAACTAAGGGATTACAATTATATAGCTTTTAAAAATGGCTTATATAACATTAAAACTGATGAATTTATTAGTTTTACACCCGATATTATTATCACTAACAAAATAAACTGGAATTACAACCCTTCAAGTTACGCTAGTTTAACAGATGAAATTTTAAATAATTTAGCTATTAATAACAAGGAAATTAGAATGTTAATTGAAGAAATGATTGGTTACACGTTTTACAGACGTAACGAATTAAGAAAAGCTTTTATTTTAACAGGACAGAAGCAAAACGGGAAAAGTACATTTCTTAACATTTTAAAAGAATTATTAGGAGCGAAAAATACTTCAGTATTAGATATTAAACATTTGAATGATAGATTTTCAACGGTAATGATGGTTAATAAATTAGCTAACATTGGTGATGATATTTCAAATAAAAAACTATATGATACTGAACAATTTAAAAAAATTGTATCTGGTGAAAAAATCAATGCCGAACAAAAAGGGCGTGATAAGTTTGAGTTTACTCCTTACTGTAAGTTAATTTATAGTGCGAATAACATTCCTAAATTAGGTGATGGAGATGACGCTCCTGCAGTATTAAGTAGGTTGGTAATAGTGCCTTTTAAAGCTTACTTTGATAGCAGTAGTGCTGACTATAAACCATTTATTATCGACGATTTAATAACGGGAGAAAGCATGGAGTACTTAATTAATTTAGGTATTGCAGGTTTAAAACGTGTATTAAAGAATAGGAAATTTACAGAAAGTGAATACACAAATAAAGAGTTTGAAGAATACAAGAAAGAAATTGACCCTGTTAGTGAATACCTTGAAAGTTTAAATGTAGATTTAATCATAGGTGAAAAATCTGGTACTATTTATAATGAATACGTTGAATACTGTATGCGAGAGGGTTACGAAAATATACCTAACAACGCTTTTAGTAGGAAAATTAATAATCATTTTAATTTAACAACTAAAAATAAAAAAGTAGACGGAGTAGTTACAAAAGTATTTTCAAAAAGATAGGTTACTATATAGGTTACTATGGTTACTGTATTTTTTAAAATATAGTAACCCTCTTAAACAGTATCTGTTATAAGCTTTGTAAAGGGTGGTTACTATATTTACTATATTTTGC
>ERZ773037.2109-NODE-2109-length-10019-cov-10.653352_pt1 | contig 10019 bp, 11 predicted proteins | sample MGYA00511466_ERZ773037 | MGnify/ENA primary metagenome ERZ773037 (study PRJEB29015, sample SAMEA2738146) | human oral metagenome | biome: human oral; feature: human-associated habitat; material: saliva | place: China | collected 2202 ...
CTGAACCATAAAGTCATTTAAACGACCAGGAGTCGCAATTAAAATATCACAACCACTACGGAGAGCTTTTCTTTGCGGGCCAGATGGTGCACCACCATATACACAGCATGCACGTAGTTTTAAATATCTTCCAAATTTCTTAAAATTTTCAAAGATTTGAACAGCTAACTCACGTGTCGGTGTTAATACCAGCGCACGAATCTGATGTTTCTTCTTATATTCAAGCTTATTTAAAATTGGCAATGCAAAAGCGGCTGTCTTACCTGTACCAGTTTGAGCACAGGCAACGATGTCCTTCCCTTCTAACATAACAGGGATTGCTTTCTCTTGGATTGGTGATGGTGTTTCATACTTCGCCTTACTAACAGCACTCAGTATCGGCTCCTTAAGTTCTAAATCTGTAAAATTCATAAATCTCCTCTGCTTCTTAGTCTCATCAAAGAAAAACTGATCGAGCTTTTGTATTCCCGACCAGTATAATCAGTTTTCTATAAAAGACTCATAGATATTACTGTATATTCCTTATTAGCGCAACCATAACACAGTTTTATAATGTTATTTCATCGCCAGAATCACACTGAATACTATAAGATTCATTCAGATAATAACTCCTCAATAAATTCAATATCACTTTCTTTTAATAGAATAATATGATTTACTCCATTTGGAAAAATATCAATTTCATCTTCACCAGACTCGGTACCTATAGCAGGATAGTAGTCTATGACTTTTCCGATAATAATCAAATCGTTGCAAGTAAACACTCTTACATGTTTCTCAAAGAAATCACTTAGTTTCATAAAATATATGTTAAAGCAATACGCTTCTCCAACATTTTCATTTTAAGAGCGAGCAACGGGAATCAATGACATATATATAACGGTTAATGCCAAGTGGTAATATCATCTATTTTTAGCGATTTATGACTGTTTGTGTTTATGATTTTTTATGTATTTATAATAGAAAGGTGCCAAACTGGGTGCCACAAAAAACAGCCCACCCTCCAATGAGAGTAGGCTTGACTTTATTCATCTGATTCGTTATTTGCTTTCTCTTTGTTTGAACTGTTTTTCCCCATAAATAATTTCAGAATAACAGCAATTCCAGTTAACAAAGTTCCATATCCAGCAATATTTTTATCAAAGTAGACTAAGACTGCACCTATCGATAGTGTAACTAAACACACAATAAACGAAAATATAGAACCTAATAGCGAGTCTCTAGCCTGTATTGCTTGCTCTTTCTTTGTGCAGTCAATATTAGCATCAAGTTGTTTCTCACTCATCTTAACAATTCTATCTGCAATTTTTGCTTTTGGGTCTATTTTGTTATATGCGGCAAGTTCACTTGATGGCGGTAACGGTCCGCTGTAATGATAACTTGTGATAATACCCACTGCTTTTTTCTCCGCATCATCCATTTTATCTATTACTTCGACAGCTTCTTTAATTTCATCAGGTAATAAAACAGGTGATACAGTCTCTTTTTTAATGTCACTTACCTTTTCGTTCATTTGACACCTTCACCATAGAAGAACGTATCAGCTCTCCGACTTGGCTCCATGCTTTTCTAACAGATAAATCATAGTTTCTGAAAGTATATTTAATAGGGTTCCCTTGTATACGTTGTGGGTATTTCATTCCTTCTTTAAAATGATTACTTAAAGTCATGCGACACCTCCTTTGTATAATTTGTATTTTCATTATAGCAGATGATGTCAAGTGCCAACTACATATTGGCATAAAAAAGGAACCCACCATTTAAGGCGGGCTTTGTTTACTTCAAATCTTCTTCTGCTGTTGTTGTTTCTGTCGGTTCGACTTCCGGCAATCCTGCAACGGAAGTACCTAATGACAAGATAGCCGCCAGTGCTGAAGCAGATAGTACCATCTGCCAGTTGACATCACCGATTACAGCAGCCGTTCCGACCGTCGCTACGAATGTCTGCGCCGCTGTTTTTAGCGCTCTTCTTGCTGCTGCCTTTCCCCATTTTAACCAATATTGTTTATCTTTCATTTTTTCATTACCTTCTTTCTTCAATTTGTCTAATTCTGTCACTTAGAAATGTGACAGATGTTTCAGTTTGTGCTAGACGGTTTTCCAGAGACATAACACGATTGCTTACATCTCTGGTTGTAGCTTTTAAATCTGTGATGCCTTCTTTTACGTAGGTTATGTTAGCGTTCATCTTTCCTAACTCTTCAGCCAATTCTTTAGCCTGGTCTTTGTTACCTTTGTGGATTGTTGAATTAACGCTCCAGATTGTTACAACTAGACCAATTAACGAAACTAAAAGACTAAGATAAACAGGATTGATTCCATCTTGCATGAAGCCACCTCCTGTTATAGTCCGTAGTAAATTCGGTCTACTGCACTTTGTACTGCATCTGGATCGTATCCTGATGCGCGCAATGCGTTAATTCTATCTTGGCCGTTACCATAATCACCACGGTAGACCGCTTCAGCAATAGCGCTTAGATCATCCTGTGTTGAAGATGTGCCACCTTGAAGAATCTCATTGACGCGCTGTTGTACTGCTACGTTGTCATATCCTGCTGCGGCTAACGCATTGATACGGTCTATACCGTTCCCAAATTCGCCAGCGATAACACGATATGCAATAGCATCGATAGAGTAGTCAGTTGTTGCTACAACACCACCATACATTTCGTTGATTCTAGCTTGTACTGCGCTATACATATCACCCAATGCGACTCGTCTTGCATCACCATTGCCAAATTCGCCAGCGATTGCTCTAAGTGCTAAGTCTTCAACATCTCCACCAATTGGTTGGTTTGATTGTGGGGCACTCACTGCACCACCTGCCATAGCGGCACGAATGTCATTTTCGATGACATGGTTTACCTGCATAGCATGGATTGTAGGACCAGGACAATTTGTTGCTACAAACATGCAATGCTCCGTTAATGTTGCGGATGGTGTTCCGTCATAATAAGGATAGATTCCATATCGATTACAAATGTCAGCACATAAACGAATTAAAGAAGCATACGCTGCTTGACTGATTGGCCAATCACCACCGCTCTCGCTATTTGCCACTTCAATAGTGATTGCTCTGTCGTCATTTTCCCAGTTGGCAGATGTCCACGGATGTTCTTCTTCTTCGACATAACATGCAATTCTTCCATCAGAACCAATACCGTAATTAGACGATGCCTGTTTGTTTGGATTTAAAAAGACGTTTCCACACGTCTCAATCGAAAGGTTACCAGCCATATGATGGATGGTGATTTTTGAAATTGGATTCAATCGTAATCCTGAATGATTAGGACTCATGATTGCCACACTTGTTAATGGTGAATATGTCATGTCTACTCCTCCTCTTTCTCTGCTCTGTTGTTTGTTAATTCTTCTTGTTGCTCTGCTGTTAAAGCCAAATCTTCATTCATTTTTTATTTTTCCTCTTTCTTTCTATCTAAAAAGGCACCCTTTCGAGTGCCTTAATAGCAAATATTTAATTTTTGTAATAATCCCAAGCAGTACCGAAGCCTGGTTCATTACCCTTATTGTTATCAATTTTTGAAATAAATACAATTCCACGTGCGATTGCTAAATCACCTTTGTTATATGTATGTTTTTCATCCCACGGCTTGATTTCAACCTTCGGTTTATCTTGACTGTTCTCGCTTGCTTTTAACAACTTGTAATGCTTGCCATCCTTATCCGGAGTACTATTTTCACTCGATATTACATCCTCAACAACCTCATACGGATTGTCTTTGTACTTAAAGCGTTCTCCCTTTTTATAAGGGAATTTAAACGCATTCCAATCGTCCAAAAATTTTACCCACTTGATTACATCTTTGATTTCGGCGTTCTGTAGGCCTAACGCGATAAAGTGTGATACTGCTTCTGCTTCAGCTTTCTGCTTTGCTAGTTCCAGCTCGGTTTCCGAAACTTCATCAAAAGAAAAACTAACAGAGACGTTGTCATTATCAACAATCTTAACTTCAAACCCCAAAGGCTTTACTGCTTTGAATTGATAAATGACTGTTTCTTTCCCTGTGCTAGAATCTATGATTTTTGCATTAGAAACATTGTTTTGACTCATTAGAACTGCCGTTTCATAGATTTTGTTAAATGGAATCATCATTTCAAAGCTATTTTTCTGATAAGAAGTGATTCCGAAGCTTCTGCCATCATTTAGTTTAATATCCATCGCTTTACCTCCTTTTCGTTTTACGCAACTCTTCGCCAAATGTTAACGGCGTAATATGGCGGTAATGTGCTTGCTTCCGCTGTTTGGCCAACAACGGCAGTAAAGTGGTTCCATCCTGTGAAACCCTGCCCTGCTCCAGCGACGACATACGTTGCATTGCCAAGAGCGTTTAAATCCGTGTCATTTGCGGCTTTATAACCGATAGCATTAGTGTTTCCATTAACCGCGCCGATTGCCGCAGCCAAGTTCCCATTACGTCCGTTCTTATTTCCGTGACTGTGTGTTTTGCTTCCACCAGAAGATTTGATAGGTGAGTTTCGGCTAGCACCAATCAGGAATTTATCCTCAATCTTCTCCCAGCGCCCAAAGCCAAACAAAGTGGCTGGACTGACTGTTGATTCAGAAATGTAAAGCGAGCCAATCGGATAAACTCTTTGCAAGAGTTGCGATTGCTCGCTCTTAAGAGCGTTGATTTGATTTTGCAAGTTGCCGGCTAAATCTGTACCTAATTGCCCTTTGATTTCGTCAAACCATGCATTAAACATTGCATTATGCTGTGTATGCAAACTATCAACATTAAGATTGTTTATTGCACTAACAAAACCACACAAGTTCTTATCAATTCGTGTATCTGTGATGTCTGCATTAGTAATCGTAGAAACGTTAGCTTTTACGAAGATATACGCAAGCACCAAGTCGTATACAGCGCCTTCGCGTGTTGGCATAGGCTTAACAGGCTGTGACTGTGCTGTGCCTTTTAACACTTCGATGCGAATATCTCGATGTGCTTTATTGTCGTCTAGCCTTAAGACGATAGCATCAAATCTTGACAGTGCTTCACTGTTTGCTAGCGTGATGCGAGTCTCTTCTTTACAGTAAGCCGTGGCGCCATTGATAAGGCATGATCCAGATTGAATTGAAAGACCCATTCCACCATCAGTAGAAGCCACAACTTTAAAACAGTTTGTATTACCAATTCCAAATACACCATTAGTGTAATAATTTGATAGAACATTCCTTAAAACATCGCTTCCCACGGCTCTATCAAACTGTGGGAATCCACTATCGTCAAAAGTAACCTCTGACGTAAATGGAAATGATTGCATTGCCATTATTATTCCTCACTTTCTGTATGCGACTGGCACTTTATCGCCAAACGTTAAACTTATCTCATGTACTGAATTCTTAAAGACTTCACGCACTTCTGTTAAGCGTGCTTGAAAAGCCATCTGGAAGTCGTCAATCAATAAATCGCACTTATCGCCTAGATTAAAGTCTTCCATGTATCGTAGACCGTTATTTCGGACTGCATCAAAAGAAACATTAAGAATGCTTGCATGTTTCTTCAGCATGTCCTCTTTGCCTGCCTGGATAAGTCGGTTCTTATACGCGTCTAGCGATTCTTTTGTTGAGTCGTAAATCTCCGCCGTCTTATCAATGTATACAACACGTCGATAGTCTGAAGGATTGGCACGCAAGTCAACCGTTACGCTGACCTGCCTACCTTCCTCATAGCTACCATTACCTATAACGATTGCATAGTTCTTTGATGCTGTTGTATCCTTTGTGATTCTTTCGTTCTGGATGTTTCTCAGCTTCTCAGAGAACGATGCAAAACTATTCTGCGTTTGTGATTGTGTACGATCTAAACCCTGCCATACTTTGAACTTGATTTGCTTATTTACATAGTCATAAAAGCAAGAGTAGCTCATCTGCTGTGTCTTCAGCAGTGCATAAAGTGCTGTGGCCAATCCTTCACCTGTGGACTGTTTAGTCACACTAGTTCCTAGTAGCGGTGAGTTCGCCTGTGCCTTAGTCAATAAAGGAATGTCATCCATGTAGTTATCTACGATGGTTCTGGCCACCATCTCGATGTTGCCCGTGTGCCTAAAGCGTGGGTACGTGATTTTATCGTTCAGTTTGTACTCATAGAAGTACCCAGACAATAGAATCAACTGTCCGCTAGACTTGCGAGCATACTCGAATTTCTGAATCATGCCAAGCTCTGGCCGTGAACTGTTGAAAACGTACTCCGCACCTGTGACGTATTGGTCTGCAGGAATCTGGACCATAAATTGTCCTGGTTCGTAGTAACGTCTAATCCACTGTAGATTTATATAGTTGAAGTATTTGATAAGATTAAAATCTTTATCTAAGAACGCTAATTCCATCTATCCCTCCTACATGCCTAAGTAGCGCTTATTGAAATACACATATACGGCCATGTTCGAGTCGCCTGTATCTGCACCGAATGAAATGTTGCTATCACCAACATCCAATCGAATGTCTGTAAATGACGATGTTCTATCGATGTGATGAATCCAGTTCTCGCCGTTCTTCGTGATTCGGTAGGTTTCACAGTCAATAATCAGCAGGTCGCCACTCACAAAGTTTCCAAGAACACGCACGTATGCGTCGTTCTTTTTAATGACTGGATTGCTGCAGCTGCCTTTGAAGTTAATTCTAATTACAGGCATAACCTCAGCATCACCATCGTTGTTGATCGTGACGGTTTTTGAGAAATTAAACGACTCAGCTACAATCTTAATCTTGTTAGTCTGAATGTACGGAAATGCGAAGCGTGGTGTTATGGACGCGATGTTCTGGCCGAAGTTATCCACTGATTTTAAGTGTGTATCTTCACAGTAAAACTTAACTGTCAGCTTCATTGGCATGTGGATGTTCTGTGAAGGACAACTAAAGCCTTCAATCACTCCATCTATCCAGCGTGTTTCACCTTGATAAGTGATAACGATTCTATACTTCATCTTCGGTCTGAAGAATGAGATTGCTTCACGTCTTAGGACTGCATTTAACTTTGTTAATACTGTCTTAGCCTTAATTTGTATTGATCTATCGTCAATGCGCATTCCAGTTAAAAGAGCGCCATCTTTGACAGCACTCTTTTCTGAATAAACGCTTATTTTTGGATAGTCGATACCTTCTAGGCCATCTGATAAGATGCGCCATGCTGAATTAGTACCAAGTAGAAACTCTTTTCCATCCTCACGTACGCATCTTACATTAACGATTCCGCTCATTAGATACCACCTGCCAATCCAAACTGGAATGTGTTTTCTGCTTTTCTCATGATTGCGTCTGGTGAAGTCTGCGTGTCGTAGAAGTTGAACGTTGTATTTCTGTTCATTCCACCACTCATATTCGCACTCATTGTTCCAAACGATGCGGAAACATTAGCACCGATTTCATCTAGGTTCATAAGGTCTTCAGTTCCTTCCTCGAATCCAGCGACGCACATTTCACCGATGTACTTGAACACGCGTGATGGTGAGTGAATTCCGAGCACATTTTTAAAGCCGTCAATGAATCCGTGTGCCAGGTCGCCCACCATACTAGAAAAGCCACCCCACGCATTTTTAATGCCGTTTTTAAGTCCATTTACGATGTCTTTACCAATTGATAACATCTTGTCCGGAATGCTCTTAACTCCGTCTACAACGCTCGTTACGAGGCTGCTAGCAGCACTTGCTCCTTCGCTTGCCAGGTTCTTACCCCAGTTAAGGATTGAATCGATAACTTTACCCAAGAAATCCGCCACATTCTTCGGAAGGTTAACAAAGAAATCAATAACGCCAGCAACAAAATCAGCACCTGCCTGAATTGCATTAGCGATCATGTTTGTAGCCCACTGCTTCACTTCTGAAATGACGTTGCTTAAGAAGTCAGCTACGTTCTTAGGTAGATTAACGAAGAAGTCCATCACTCCGGCAACAAAGTTCGAACCAACTTCTTTACCGTTCTCGATTAACTGTTCACCCCATAGGATAATCGTTGCAATAAATGTTCCTAAGGCTAAGCCAATGTTGTACGGTAGGTTAACAAAGAAATCGCTGATTGCCTGTACGAAGTCTGTTCCAACTTCTACGGCTTTATCTGCTAGGTCTTTAGCCCATTGGCTGACTGAATCTATGACACTTGTAAGGTAGCCTTTGAGCTTCTCTGGGAGTTCACTGAACCACTTTACGACAGCATTAAACGCATCTGGAATCGTCTTTGTAAAGAAGTCCTTTACTGCGCCCCATGCTTTCATCACTGCGTTTCTAAAGTCTTCGTTTGTATTCCAGAGAATTGCAATGGCCGCTATTAAGCCAGCAATCAACGCAACGATTAACACTATAGGATTGGCTAGCAAAGATGAATTAAATAGCCACTGTGCTACCGTTGCTCCCTCATTGACAGCCTTATATGCTTGAAATGAAGCAATCAACCCTTTTATGGTTGTTTGAATTGATAGCGCTACATTGAATGCCGTTATTGCAACTGTCAATCCTCCAATCACAGGCAGTACCTTATCCATGTTCTCACCTAGAAATTTAATTGCATCTGCGACGCCATTAAGCACCTCATTGTCACCTGCCGCCTCTGAGATAAACTCACCGATTGACTCAACAATCTCACTTACTGTGCCTACAAAGTCGTCTTTAAATGGCTGTAGTTGTGCTTCTATTCCTTTGCCTATCTGATCCAGGATGTTCTTGCCAATCGTTTGGATAGTTGGCGATAGGTTATCCCATGCAGTCTGTAGGCTAGTTAAGAATGTCTGCATTGCTGCGTCTACGTCACCGTCTGGATCACCCATTGCGGCTAGTAGGTTTTCAAATGAGGCCTTTGCCGCATTCATCGAACCCTGGATTGTTGTCTGTGCTTCTGCTGCAGCTACACCTGCTACGCCCATGTTTTCTTGTACTAAGTGGATCGCATCGACGATATCTGCGTAACTGCTGATGTCGAATTTTCGACCCATTGCTTCAGGCAAATCTCCGGCTGTTTTTAGCAGTCTTTTCATTTCTTCGTTGGTACCGCCGAATCCTAGTTTCAAGTTATCCAGCATCGTGTAGTTGCCTTTAGCAAAGCCCTGATAAGCATTCTGCAGTGATTCTATGTTAGTGCCCATCTTTGCCGAGTTATCGGCCATGTCGCTGATTGCGAGGTTTGCCTTTTCTGCAGCAGCAGCTACATCACCATTGAGTGATTGCTTTAGAGCTGCGCCCATTGAGACAGCCTGCTCTGCGTAGGTATTCATTGAGATACCCATTTTTTGAGCTTGTAATGCATAGGCCTTCGCACTACTACTCGCTTCTTTATAAATCGTATCTAAGCCACCGAAGGACTGCTGGATGTTGCCGAAAGCATTAATTGCCTCACTGCCTAGATTGCGTAGACCATCTACGGCTTGTGTCATTAAGTTGCCCGCAAGTGTGCCTAGTGCAGTAGATGCGGCGCTTCCGATTCTTGTCAGTCCAGTGGTGACACCGTCAGAGTCGAGTTTCGTATTAAAGACCAATGTTCCATCACTCATTTTCGTCACCTCCAATCTCAAATTGTTTACTAAATTCTTCTAATTCTAATTTTTCTTGTTCGGACAGTTCCCTTTGGATTTCCCATGCATCGCGCAATTCTTCGTAAACATCTACGTTTTGACGTGTGTCCTTCTTGTAGTTTCGCCACTTCATGACGTCGTCCAATTTCGTGCCATTTAAGCCCTTTAGAAGCGCGAGAAATTTCCACCAGTGTAATTCTTCAACTTCTATCAAATCGATGCTGTACTGCTGCATAAACGCGGCGTAAATCAAATCTGAATCGATTTCATAGTCTAGGGTGATGACTTGGTCATCTGTTTGCCTGGTATTTCTCGGCAAAGGGTTTTTAGGATTGGCAAACTCGAATAGGTCTTTTAGGTCTATTCTGTAGGGCATGTCATTTTTAAATAAAAAAGCTACGTCAAAGCCTTTCCCATTGAGTAGGGCTTTATTTGCTTCGATGATGAATTTCATCCAAATGCGGAAGTCCGTATAAATTGAAAAGTCCTTACCATGTA
>ERZ773037.2110-NODE-2110-length-10017-cov-8.988557_pt1 | contig 10017 bp, 8 predicted proteins | sample MGYA00511466_ERZ773037 | MGnify/ENA primary metagenome ERZ773037 (study PRJEB29015, sample SAMEA2738146) | human oral metagenome | biome: human oral; feature: human-associated habitat; material: saliva | place: China | collected 2202 ...
GGAGCATCAGGTTTAGACGGCTCTTCCTTTGGTTTTTCCGCTGGAGTATCTGGCTTGGTAGCTGGAGCATCAGGTTTAGACGGCTCTTCCTTTGGTTTTTCCGCTGGAGTATCTGGCTGAACTGGGGTTGTTGGCTGAGACCGTTTGTAGCTATAGATAAGAATTCCACCATAAGAATCCTTATTATCTTTATCTTCGAACAGATCATCATAGACAATCTGTTCACCATTTTTCATAGCCTTAGATAGAGAAGAACCTCCTTCTTTTGTGTAAAATATCCCATCACGTTCCCAGCCTTTAATTTCAGGCTGGTTCACTACATAGGGCTTTTCTGGTGTCACATTTACTACTTGTGACAACCCTAGGTCAACGTCAGGGAGATAATTCCCTTTCTCATCAGTGGCGCTATCCATAACGTTTAGTAGGCGAGTGTTTTGGTTTTGCTCTTCAGCATAAACCACACTACTACTGAAGGTAGCAGATGTTACAACAGGTGCAACTACACTAAGTGTAATAGCAGCAAGAGAAATGATACCGAATTTAGCAATTTTTGAATTTTTCATAATGTTTTCCTCCTCAGGAGTTTCGAAGTGCCTTTTTAGACAAGTTATATGCAACAAAAAGGCTTCTACCAAGACCACAAAAAGGAAAATGTTATGAAATCTCATAAACAATCTTCAACTTTTTTAATGTTCTTGATAGAAGCCTTTGACTAGGTTAGTATCTATCAACTAAACAATAGTCTATCACATTTTTGCATATTTGTCAATGGTTTTTGTATAGAATTACATGTTTTGAGCTCTATTTTCTTAAATAATAGTGTGACATATTTCCTCCTTTCTATTTATTATATGAAAGAGGGGGCTTTATTGAAGGTCAAAAATTGACCAATTTGCCCTTGAAAATCAAAGACGCTTGTGATTAAATAGGAGGGAGAAATTAAATAGGAGGAATGGTGGAGAACTTAAACGAACAAAAAAGTTCTGATGTGGTGAATAAAAAACCACAGAAAATGAAAAATCGAAAGAAGCTACTTCTGCGCTTGATTGCCGTTATTTGTGCGGTTGGTTTGGCTGTGGGAGTATTTTTTCTTTACCAAATCTGGAAAGATAATCAACCTCTAAAAATTGGGGATGTTGAGATTAGTAAAGAAAAAATTGCCACAAACTCTTCAGATATGGATAAATATCTAAAAAATAATGATGGTATTACTTTTGGCGAAGGTCCGATTGAAGAAATCGCTAGAAAAGATTTGATATTGAATGCATTATTGAAGAGCGAGTCTAAGAAGTGTGATTCTTCAAAATATAAACCAGTGACGTCTATAGATATTTACGCTGGGCTCAACTATAGCGATAATCCTTCTGAGGAAGAAGCCAAGCAAAAAGTTGATGCATTTGTTAAGGAAAACGGTGAGTTTAATCGTGTCCGTCTTGAAAACGAAGCTTACAAGAAAAAATATGAAGACTGTATTTTAGCACATAAAGAAATCTTCCGTGTTTCGACACTTTATGACAATCCATCAACACTTTCAAAGAGTGATACTGATTTTAAAAAAGAAGTTGAAGATATGAAAAAGAATCTTGAAGATAACTATCTTCCACTCTTTAAATCGGGACTTTCAAAAGAAGAAATAGCTGAACGAACAAACTATAATACTCTCAATGCAACACCAGACACAATAAAAGTAAAGGGAAATCCTAAATATATTGTTTCAGCCTTTGTGGATAAGTGGGGTAATTCTGTAGAGTCAGGAAGCAGTTTATATCATAATAATACAGAAAAGTCAGATAAAGAAAAGTTGTTAAACTCTGATAATATTAATAATGTAGTTTCTAAACTGGAAAGAGGAAAATATACAGATGTGCTGATAAGCGATAACGGAGAAGTTGGCATCTATAGGATAGAATCTTCATCAGACGGCTATGTTAACTGGGATGACTTTTATAATAAGTTGACAGCAAATAAACTAAGTATGAGGGTTGGTTCTTATGTTTATGCTGCAACAATATGGACGGCTTCAGGTCTTCGATCTGTTGATAAATTATGGTATTCTCAATGTCATGATTCAACTTATGTATCAATTCCTAAGCACAACGTATCCCTAAAAGTGAGCTTTAAAGTAGAAGGTTCAACTGGTAGTGTGGCGGGGCATACAGTTCAATCAAGGCAAGGCTATGCTGTATTTAACGGAAGCCCTACATGCGGTATAAACACGGATGATACGTCGGGAGCTGATGGTGTAGCTTATGCTGTCATAAACTGCTTAGCTCTCACTCCAGAGCTTGCTGGACAACAAAATGCTCCCCAAACTGGTAAGTCAAGAATAAGCATCGCCCCTGCTAATGGATATGACTTCGTTAGGTTTAATAATTTTAGGGGTGGAACTAAGGGTTTAAGTCATAGCTTATGGGACACCAATGTGTTTTGGGGTGCAAACCAAACAAGTGAATCTAATATTGAAGCTATCGTTAAGAAAAAAGAACGCAAAAAAAGACAAATCCGCCAAAGTTACCCTTCAAATGCCAACACTTCAGTGCAAGCCAACACTAAAGTTGCGGTAAAAGAAAACGGTAGCTCATCTCCAATAGCTCAAAACAGCTCAGAATGGCGAACTGGAACACTTGTTGCACCAGTCGGTAGCCACGTTTCATTCAAACATGAAGTTACTGGCAACACTAGCTCAAATAATAACCAAGGCAACGTTTCGGTAAACTGGAACACATCAGGCCAAAATAAACCTGGTTTGGCAACAAATGGTGGCGGATACTTAGGATCACGCCTTAATGGCTTGGCAGTTCGCCAAGGAAACACCACTGAAACGAAGAATAATAACTGGAATTCAAACAGTTCATTCAGAGTTTCAAACGCTGATGTTGGGAAAATCATTTGTGATAATATTCGTGGAACAATTACGCAAAATCCTAAAACAAGAGTTGTGACATATCAAGTTTATGTAGACAATGGTCAGGAAGTTCCAGGAACAAGAATAGAGTATTGGGAAGACGAACCTGCACAATCTCGTACTGCAACTTCCAACCAATCCTGCGTCTATGTGCCATACGAATTCGAACTGATTCCATGTATCAAAGCGGGTAATGCCAACTGTGGTGGAGCAGATGTCCCAGTAGAGCCTGGCACGAGCACACCAGTGGTTCCAAGAATAACAGGAACAGGAACACCAACTCCTCCAAATTCACACTGGATTATTACACGCTGGAAGATTCCTGGCAATTTCGAAGGCAATCCAGAAACACCAAAAGAACGCCGAGATAACAATAATAGCAACACATGTAGTCACTACAATAACGAATTTGGTGGTCACGTAAGAGAATGTAATAGTGGTCAAACGGGAACAGGTTCATTCACAGGAAACCCACCAACGGTTATCAACACGGGTGATATTGGTGTACCAAATGATGCCGAACTTGGTACAAGATACTGTATTGGTCTTTCAATCTCACCATACAAAATGGAGCGCAACGAAAGTCAAGCAGCTCAAAATGCAAAAGCTGGTAGAGACTGGCGACATTCAGCACCAATTTGTGTGCTTGTAACCAAAAAACCAAAAATGCAAGTTTGGGGTAACGGTGTCTACTCTCGTGGTGGAATCAAAACTAGCCGTTCTGAAATTGGCGGAAACAGCCTTGGTTCGTGGGTAGAATTCGAAGCGATTGGTGGAAAAACTATCACAGGCTTTAGGACAGAATCTTCACAAAACACCAGCAACTTAACCTTCCGAAATGGTATCGCAAATAGCACTGGTCGAAATAGTAGCGTAACAGATAGAGGAAATTGGGGTCAATGGGGAAGTTCGAATAACGTGAACCATCTAATCGAATCACTCAAAGCTCGATATCCAAGGTCTGATAATTCGCGAAATGTTCACGTTGAAGGGGATTTAAACTCGAATGCGAATATCAGTGGCTTCACAAATACAGGAACCCGTATCTACTACGCAAAAGATGCAAATATCACAGGGAACATCATTAATAGCGAACCAAGAAGCAACGGTGGTAACTTCGCTCAAACGATTATTATTGCAAATAATATCAATATTTCGAAAGATGTCACTCGCGTGGATGCTTGGCTCATTGCTTCTAATGAGATTAACACTTGCCCAGTTGGCAAAAAGAATGTTAATGAAAGCAACTGTGGTAAACAACTAACTGTGAATGGTCCATTAATTGCACGTAATCTAAACTCGTGGCGAACTGCAGGTTCAACGCCAACAGACCGCAAAGCTCCTTCTGAGATTTATAACCAGCGTGCCGATGTCTACTTGTGGGCGTATGGTCAATCTGGTGGAATTGGTCGCATTATCACAACCTATACAAAAGAACTTCCAGTGAGGTATTAATAAATGAAGAAAATTTTAGTTTCGAAAAAATTCCACAAAGGTGGTGTCTCGATTTTTATCGTGGTAATTGTGGCGGTGCTTGTTTCGATTGTGTCGGTAAGCTTTCTTCGCTTGATGCTTCGAGATCAAGAGCAAGCCAGTAGGTTAGACCTTTCGCAAAGTGCTTACGACAGTGCGCAAGCTGGAGTGGAGGATGCTAAACGCTTCCTCCACCGCTACCAGCAAGAATGTGGCGGTGGTGTCAATCTTGCAACAGATACTTGTAAGAAAATGCAAACAGCGCTAAATAACCCAAATCAAGATAATAGTTGCTATATTTTGTCTACCGCTGGTATTGGTAATGCAAATGGTGAAACACAAGTTCAAACTACCAATGGTACTAACAGCACTAACCTCAACCAAGCTTACACTTGTGTGAAAATGCAAAAAAATACTTCAGATTTCTTGGGTAAAATTGAAGAAGGTCAGTCTACGATTGTGCCACTAAGAGGTGCAAAAGACTTTTCAAAAGTGCGTTTAAGCTGGCATAGTCAAAAAGATTTAACCAACAAAGACCATGATGTTACTTTGGACGAAATCAACACACCGCTTGTTGCAAATGTAGACAATAATCTTTTGATTAGCCGAAACCAATGGACGAGTCGTGTGAATTCGCCAGCTATTTTGAAAACGCAATTCTTTGGCTACCAACAAGGTGCTAGAAACAGTGGGCAGATTTTGACGGCTTTAGATAATAATTCCTTCACAACCGGAACAGGCTTGAGTGAAGTGATGCTGTTCCCGGCAAGAGGTGTTGAAGCCAGAAATAACCACTCTTTGCCATTCCATCGCCGAGGTGAAGATGCAAACAGGCGAACTAATAACATTAGTGCTGTAACTTGTGAACCAAACATGGCAACAACCGGGCAAGAATATTCTTGTTCTGTGACGATTTCACTTGGACACCAAGTTTCCAAGGCGGATACTGCTTATATGCGCCTCACACCAATTTATCGCGGAACAGAATTTAAGGCTGAACTCCTTGACGACAACAACGCTCTTGTGGATTTTGATGGCGTGCAACCAAAAGTGGATTCAACAGGGCGTGCAAATAACCAATTCCGCCGTGTGGAAAGCCGAATTTCTTTCGAAGACCCAAACTTCCCACTTCCAGAATTTGCCTTGCAGCTTGAAGATAACGGGCAACCGCTCTGTAAAGACTTCTGGGTAACCAACAGAACTAATAGCGGAATGGGATGCAATCCGTAGGGGATTGTACTAAAATAAGGATATCTCGTGTGAGACATCCTTATTTTGTTTTTTTAATTATCACTAAAGACACATCAAACTAATATCCAAAATCTCCACTTTCTCGCTTCCTAATTACTCCTTCCAAAACTCTTCATCTTCTATAGTTTTGGTTTGAAGTGCTCAACAAAAGCATTCTTCGGCTCGTTTGAGATTTAAAAATTTACAAGTATAAGCCCAGTAGTCTCCGTTTTCATTTAAAGGATTTTTTACTTCAAATATAGCTTTCAAAAACATATCTCCAGGAACATAATCTTGAAGTTCGCTAAAAGTGGTTAATTGGCAAGTTTCGATCTTAGGTTGTTCAAAGTCTTGCTCGTTCTGATTTTCTGGACTATGTCTAAAATTTTAGATTACTAACTCCTTTACCTTTATTTTGTATGTCTGATAATAACCCTGAACGGGCGAAGAGTCGAGGGAAAAATCCAGAAAAAAATAGCGATAAAATCATTTCTTGTAAAGGTGAGACGAAATAATGACTAAGAAATCAGGAGGTGTTTGTTGATAAAGAATTTTTTCTTAGATGTAAATTATCGTATAGTAACTACCTATGTATTGATTATATACACAATCCTTGGTTTGTTGTTTAAAACTAGTATATTGTAGCCATATTCTGGACATAAGATGATTATTGATGTAGTGATAATATTGTCTTCACTTCTAATATGACTTCTCAGCACTATCTGCAACATCTTCCAGCTTCCTTAAGGTCTCGGTTTGATTTACCTAGCGATTTTTAAATTCCTAACTTGAATGAAAAAACGATTACTTATTCAAGAACAAGCAGATAGTTTGGTGGATAAATTAAATTCTATCAAAAATACTACCTATAAAATTAGCGACGAATTAATGAGAAAAATTCTGAGTTTTTCAGCAGATAATAATATTCATCATATAAAATGGCTTGTTCAAGATGCAATTGTAGAAGATTTTAGAAGAAAACATGAAGGAAAATGAGTTTGTATTTTTGAGATGAAGCAAAATAAAAATCACGGTTCCTTCCGTAATTTTTAAGGTTATAGACTTATGATAATCTGGACTGCTGAGCGACTTTTTTCTTATTTCTCCATTTTATTATTTTTGCTGAAAATCTTCTCTGTTTGCATCAACTGCAACCCAGCCGTCTTTGTCAACATTTAAATCAATATTGGTTTTTTCGCCTGTTGAGGTTGTTTCGAAATTTTCAATTCTAGTGATTATTTTTGGATTATCCCCGTCTTTTAGATAAACTTCACCCTTAGCAGTAAAATCCCTGTCCGCATTCATAATACCAATAGCTGAGTGGTTTGATTCACTGAAAGTGTAATTTTCAGGGTTTTCGTAATATTCGCTAGTTGAGCTTCTTATGGCGTCTCCTTTTTGCAGATGGATTACGCCGCCATCATCTGAAATTTTTTTAAGTTTTGAAAAATCCATTTCAGAGTTATCTAAACCTTCAGTTTGACTTTTTTGGAAAATTTCTGGTGGGTGATTTTCTTGATAGTTTTTATAAGCATCGTGGCCAAACCAACCACCAAGCGCTCCGGCGGTCATTGCTAAAGCGCCAAATTGTTTCAGCTTCTTTCTACTAATTTTTACTATTTCATTATTTTGAATTTGATTGTTTTTGTTTTCATAACTTTTCATAATGATTTTATTATAGCATAAAAACAATAAAAAGTCAACAATAGATTTATAAAAAGCTTGCTTTATCTTTAAAATTAAGGTATAATTGATGTTGAAGGAAAATAATAAACCTAAGGAGAAACTTTAAATGGCACAGCCAAAGAAACAGAGTAGTCCTCGAAAGACTGGTTTGCGACGCAGCCACTTGCGATTGGATTTAGCTCGTCGAGTTAATAAAAAATCACCAGTAAAAGTTTATACAACTAAAAAACAAGCTGGTAAAGCTTTAAATAAGCAACTCGAAGAAAATAAAACGCTAGCTGCTTAATTTGCTGGCGTTTTAAAATTATTTGACAAATTTTAATAATATTTTAATAATAGGAAAGAACCTTACGTAGAAATGGCATCAAATAGACATTTAGGAAGGATTGTTGTTCTTCAAACACTTTACGAATATGAATTTCGTTTACAGGCTCAGGATAAAACTGTAGATTTGTCTGAAATTATTTTTCGAAATATGAAACAGTATGATGAAGTGATTGGTGACAAGCAATTCGTTCAAGATTTATTAAACGGGATTATTGAAAAGCAAGTTGAGCTTGATACGAAGCTTCAGCCAATGGCACCAGAATGGCCAATTTCACAGATTGCAAGAATTGATCGTAATGTATTAAGAATTGGTCTCTATGAATTATTATATTCTAGAGATACGGTTCCGCCAAAAGTTGCAATCAATGAGGCTGTTGAACTTGCGAAAGCGTTTGGTTCCGATAATTCAAGTAAGTTTATAAACGGCGTTTTAGGAACGGCTTATAAACTTTTTGTGGAGGAACAAAATGGCGAACAAGAAGGTTGAGAATTTTCGAAAGTATTTTCATAAAGCTCGCCGAACTTCGATTCAAGAAATTGTTAGAGAACCGACGGCTGGTGGGGTTATTTTTCGACGTAACGAAAAAAAAGAGATTGAGATTCTATTAATTCAAGATTCGAAAGATCGCTGGACGATTCCGAAAGGTCATATCGAAAAGGGTGAAACTGCACAAGAGACCGCAAAGCGTGAGATTGGAGAAGAAGCTGGTTTGCACGATGTGAAAATTATTGGCTGGCTTGGTAAAATTAACTTTCGATATAGAAGAATCGATAAGCTGGTTTTGATGACCACGCAAGTTTTTTTGGTGAAAGCTCTTGGTGATACGGATGCTATTCAGAAAGAAGACTGGATGAATGGAATTAAATGGTTTAGTTTTTCTGATGCTCTAGAAGAGATTGAATACGAAGATATTGGTAAGCTCATATTGCTTGCTATGAAAAAAATTAGACAGGAGAAATTGTAATGAGTGGTATTTTATTGACACCTTATCGCGACTGGGCAAAAGAGAAGCTCGGCTACGATTTCGATAATATTGATTTGTTAGTTACGGCTTTAACTCACCGCAGCTATTTGAATGAGCATAAAAAATCAGCTACAGAACATAATGAGCGACTCGAGTTTTTGGGTGATGCTGTTTTAGAGCTTGTTACTACTGATTTTCTATTTTCGAATTATGATAAGCCGGAGGGTATTTTAACTGCCTGGCGTTCAGCTTTAGTGCGAACTGAGAGTATTGGTGCTGCCGGCGAAAGACTTGGTTATGAAAAACTAATCAGAATGAGTCGAGGAGAGAAGCACGGTTCAGCACGTGCTCGTCAGCAGATCCTAGCAAATGCTTTCGAGGCGACAACTGGCGCAATCTATCTCGATAAGGGCTATGAGGCTGCTAAGAAATATATCACAGATAACATCTTAAGCACGCTACCTCAAATTTTAGAAGAAGAGTCTTGGCGCGATCCAAAGAGCTATCTACAAGAAATCTCACAGGCTAAAGACGGCTTTACTCCTGTTTATAGGGTTATAAAGGAAGACGGACCAGATCACGAAAAGACTTTTACGCTAGGTGTTTTTGTTGGTGATAAAAAAATGGGTGAAGGTGAAGGCCCAAGCAAGCAGATCGCTCAACAAGAAGCTGCTCGCGAGGCGATTCGAAAATATAAAAATAGCGAAAAGGCGTGAGTTATGAATAATTTCGAAAGTAATTTTGGTAAAAATGAATTTCTTGATACGAAGGAGATATTCAAAGAGTCGGAGCCGAAAGTTATTTCAACATTTACTCCAAAAAATGCAAATGAAGCAAAGCTTGAATTCCTTGAAAATGATGATCTTTCTCGACCAAATAATGAATATGAAAAATTAAATAGTGATGAAATTAAAAATCTTTACCAAAATATTTCGAATGCAATTTTAGCGGTTGAAAACGATAATTCACTTGGTGAGATCGAGCGAGAAATGTACAATACTCAACTCGAAACAAGAATTAAAGCTGTTAAAATGCTCGAAGCGGCCTGTAATTTTCGAAAAGCTGAAAGTCTAGCAGACAAGCAAAAAGCTCAAGAAGAATTCATGAAAAACAATATTGAGGTTTATGGTGAGCCGGACTTTGAAACATTCCAATCTCTACTTTCAGATAAAATTACAAAAATTGATGCTTTGAAGCTTGATGAAAAAGGTGAAAAAATCCGTTCAGAGTTTTATGAACTAATTAAAAAGGATGAGATTTTAAATCAAAACACGGAAAGATTTAAACCGAGTAATGAAGTTTTTTATAATTTTGGTGAGATTATTAAATACCTATATTCAAAACAATTAGAACTTATTCCGGAAAAAGATAGCAACGAGAAATACTCAGCAAAGGAAATTTTTGAGGTTTTCGAAAATATTTTGAAAGATT
>ERZ773037.2113-NODE-2113-length-10010-cov-84.675841_pt1 | contig 10010 bp, 20 predicted proteins | sample MGYA00511466_ERZ773037 | MGnify/ENA primary metagenome ERZ773037 (study PRJEB29015, sample SAMEA2738146) | human oral metagenome | biome: human oral; feature: human-associated habitat; material: saliva | place: China | collected 2202 ...
CGGCTCATCGGAGCCGAGGTGTTGTTCACCTACACCGACCCCCAGTTTGAGGGGGCGTTGCCGGCGATGAACAACCAGATCGAAGGCGCGACCAACGCGCCCTTGCGTCAACTGTTGCGGGACCACCGGGGAATGCGGCTGACCCGCCGGATCAAAGCGATCTTCTGGTGGTGCTACATGCACACCGAAAACCCGCTCCCACCAGCCCAGATCCTCAAAATCATGCCCACAGACACCCAGATTGAAGCCCAATGGGAACACGCCTCGCGCACACACCCCGCAGCCGGTGTCATCCCCAGATGGGGCGACGCCATCGCCTGGCACGACCTCCACCACACAAGCCCCCACCGAAACAACTGGGACTAACCCTCCACCAACTCTTTTTGTCCTTTAACCCCACGAATGCGAATCGCACCCCTCAGGCACAAAGCCCCTCGGGCGCGCAGGTCAATAACACTCACACCCACAATTACCCGCCAATCCCACGACTCCTATAGGATACCGACTAACGATGCGTGTTGTCGCACATATTTTCTCACCCAATAGGAGGGGTACCAATGTCGCTATGGAAGCGTCTCGTGGCTATGCTTGTCGGCACATTTGTACTGATGGGCGCGCTGAGCGCCTGTGATCCATATGTGCCGAACGTAGTCGGCGACGCTCTCCCGAAGGCAGTCGAGCGTCTACAGAATTCCGGATACAGGGAACTCGCGGTCGTCGACGACCACGGAATGTCGATCACCGAGTCGCACTACGAGGACGGTTACAAGGTCACGGAGCAGGACGCGCAGGGCAGCGATATCCCAACGACACAGACAATTACCCTAACAGTCACTAAGAGCGAGATTGCGTCACTGGTGTCGACACCAACCGAAACGCCTTCCGAGACATCTTCCGAAGCCTCGGAGGGTGCGAGCCCCGACACCGAGCCCACCACCGAAGAGCCTGAACCGGCCCCGGTGGAGCCGGCCGAAGAACCCGCGGAAGAGCCAGCTGCTCCAGCCCCCGCGCCCGAGCCCGCTCCGGCACCTGTTCATTTTTCAAGCTGCAAGCAGGCCCGCGAAGCAGGTGCAGCCCCCCTCTACCGCGGAGACCCCGGCTACAACCCGAAGCTGGACCGTGACAACGACGGGGTTGCCTGCGAGTAACGTCGACAAGGACCCCCGGCGACAGCGAGGTCGCACCCGACAAATTTCGCATGCAATTCCCCCACGACACGAATCGGCACAACCTCAAAACCCGCGGAATACCAACGATTAAATTGCAGCATCTGAAATTCATTCACAGGAATTGCATGCGAAATTTCTGGCGACCACGAGACCCCGAAGCCCTATGGCGCGGCCTCACCACTACCAATCGGGGGGAATTGCACGACACAAGCCTCCGACACGCCGGCGACACGCCGCAAGAGGGCTTCGTGTAGTGCAAAATCACCAACGCTCACCCCGGCAGTCACGCCTACACCCGAGCCAATGCCGTCGGTTACACACTCCTTCGGCCACGCCGACCCCGTCGACACCCTCGATGCCGAGCTCGTCCACTCCCCCGCCTACGCCATCCGTGCCTTCGACTCCCGCACTGTCGACGCCTGCTCCTCCGGCTCCCACACCGAAGCAGCTGGCTCGAACAAGTGCCGACATCGTTAGCATCCTCGCGCGTTCCGGCATGCTGAGCCTGCTGCGTGCACTGGCGGTGGCGGCTCGCCGACACGGAGCCTGACCGTCCCAGCCTCCGCGTGAGTGTAGGCATCGGACGCACTGAGCCCCGGCCTCGTATTGAACTGCGCTCCGAAACTTGGACGCTTTAAACGGTAGCCGTTATGCGGCTTCCTGTAGGGCCTGATCCCCGCTCACACGGAGAAAACTGGATGTTCACGCCGCCCGTGCACGGTTTCGCGGGCTCATCCCCGCTCACGCGGGGAAAACATGTCCAGGAAGAAACAGGGCAGCCCCGTTTCCGGCTCATCCCCGCTCACGCGGGGAAAACGTTGGTGGCGACCGCCGCCGTCGACGCGGTGTGGGCTCATCCCCGCTCACGCGGGGAAAACGGTGGCGGTGACGCGCCACACGCCCGGCTGTAGGACTCATCCACGCTCACGCGGGGAAAACGTCGTGTTCAGGGTGGCGATGGGTAGCCCGTCGGGCTCATCCCCGCTCACGCGGGGAAAACAGAACGGGGGTTCCCAGACGGGTTCCTGCTGGGGGCTCATCCCCGCTCACGCGGGAAAACGGTGTTTCGACCGCGAGCTCACGCCAGTCGTCCGGCACACCCCCGCCCACTCGGGGAAAACGTCTTCGCTGCGCCGATAATCGTCTTGATCTGGGACTCATCCCCGCTCACGCGGGGAAAACTCGTACTCGTCGACCAGGTTCCACAGGTACTGGGGCTCATCCCCGCTCACGCGGGGAAAACAAGGCAGTGAGGTAGAAAACCGCCTCGGTGTGCGGCTCATCCCCACTCACGCGGGGAAAACCGGTGGGGTGAATCCTCACCGCATCTCCTTTTGGGCTCATCCCCGCACACGCGGGGAAAACGCAAGCACCTTCTCCGTGAACGCTTTCAACGCGGGCTCATCCCCGCTCACGCGGGGAAAACCCGTACGGGTACTCGCCGTCCGCGGTGATCTTGGGCTCATCCCCGCTCACGCGGGGAAAACAAGCAGCTTCTTGTGGCTGCTGCGTCGCAGCGCGGCTCATCCCCACTCACGCGGGGAAAACGTTACCTAACCACGATCAAACCGGCGTTAGCAAACCTCATCCCCGCTCACGCGGGGAAAACTCGGTGTACGGTATCGCGATCACGGCGATGTCGGGCTCATCCCCGCTCACGCGGGGAAAACGACGCGACCGTAGAAATCACATACTCACCGTAGGGCTCATCCCTGCTCACGCGGGGAAAACGCTCGAAGATCGCCGATCTCGTGCCCAAGCCCTGGCTCATCCCCGCTCACGCGGGGAAAACTGTGTTCTGTGTCACATTGTTTAAGGGTGGGCGGGCTCATCCCCGCTCACGCGGGGAAAACTCGAGCAGCCGTCGCTGCCGGTCATCGAGCAAGGGCTCATCCCCGCTCACGCGGGGAAAACTGTTTAAGGGGTCTAGAAGCGTGTTTGAGGGACGGCTCATCCCCGCTCACGCGGGGAAAACCCTATTCATACCCGCGCACGCCTAGGCGTAGCGGGCTCATCCCCGCTCACGCGGGGAAAACTTGCATCTCACTAGGCGTTGCGTTGTCTCTCGCGGCTCATCCCCGCTCACGCGGGGAAAACTCGTGGGAGGGGATGATCATCTCTTCTAGATCGGGCTCATCCCCGCTCACGCGGGGAAAACTATGTGGGATGTGAGCAAATCCCGAGGTTGCAGGTGGCTCATCCCCGCTCACGCGGGGAAAACGCCACGCATTGGGCCATTGCAGAGATACGCGCGGGCTCATCCCCGCTCACGCGGGGAAAACTCGTCGGCGGTGAAACAGAACTTAGTATCCCAGGGCTCATCCCCGCTCACGCGGGGAAAACCGTTGGTCAGGGTACACCGACAGTAGGGCATCGGGCTCATCCCCGCTCACGCGGGGAAAACCGCCCGTATATAGGTTGTCGGTGCGACCGCCCGGGCTCATCCCCGCTCACGCGGGGAAAACGTCAGGAGGCCGAGCAGCTCGTCCTCCTGGGCCGGCTCATCCCCGCTCACGCGGGGAAAACTTTGTTGTGTGTGCGACAGCCTTTGTCGCATCGGGCTCATCCCCGCTCACGCGGGGAAAACCCACATATGCTGAGGAATTTTTTCAGTGCAAAGGGCTCATCCCCGCTCACGCGGGGAAAACTGTCGGTGAGGAGAAGTTCCATGGTAGGTACCCGGCTCATCCCCGCTCACGCGGGGAAAACTATCTTTACACGCCCACTCCCACCTACTTAGACGGCTCATCCCCGCTCACGCGGGGAAAACGCCGTAGGTGCTTTGTCTGTACAAAGTAGCAAGGGCTCATCCCCGCTCACGCGGGGAAAACCCCCCCCCACGGTGCCCCGCCCGGTACCAGCGTTGGGCTCATCCCCGCTCACGCGGGGAAAACTGTCGAGGGCGTGGGGGCGGCCCGGCCCGTGACGGCTCATCCCCGCTCACGCGGGGAAAACACACCGACCGAGCGCTCCTGATTCGGCAGGAGAGGCTCATCCCCGCTCACGCGGGGAAAACAAGGGGACGGACCGTTCCGCCTACCTGAACGAGGGCTCATCCCCGCTCACGCGGGGAAAACCATGCGCCCGGCGTATAGGCGTTCACGTCGGAAGGCTCATCCCCGCTCACGCGGGGAAAACCAAACTCATACCCGCGTTCGACAAACCACGGGTGGCTCATCCCCGCTCACGCGGGGAAAACCCTTGACGCAGTTCAAGCTCTCAGGTTCTGACGGGCTCATCCCCGCTCACGCGGGGAAAACCAGCAGGCCGCGATTGAGGAGCAGAAGGCAAAGGGCTCATCCCCGCTCACGCGGGGAAAACGTAGAGGGTGGTCATTTTCGGCCCTTTCGCTGGGGCTCATCCCCGCTCACGCGGGGAAAACGCTCGCGGTTGTGGAAGTGGTGCCGTCGGCGGCGGCTCATCCCCGCTCACGCGGGGAAAACTTTGAGGGCGGCCTGGCGGTCCTCGGCGGTGAGCGGCTCATCCCCGCTCACGCGGGGAAAACAACAAGGGAGGTGACGGAACCGGCACGTCGCCGGGCTCATCCCCGCTCACGCGGGGAAAACACCCTCACGTCGACGGGCACGTCTGTCAAGGCGGGCTCATCCCCGCTCACGCGGGGAAAACCGTGGAACGGCCTCGATGACAACGGCAACCCCGGGCTCATCCCCGCTCACGCGGGGAAAACGTTCTACAATGCCGACGCACTTCGCGTCTACAGGGCTCATCCCCGCTCACGCGGGGAAAACTCCATGATGCGCGTCAGGAACGGCACCGACCCAGGCTCATCCCCGCTCACGCGGGGAAAACGTGCTGCCCTTGATCTGCTCGATTGCCTGCAGGGGCTCATCCCCGCTCACGCGGGGAAAACATGGTCCTCATCAGATGCGACGGTGAAACCGAGTGGCTCATCCCCGCTCACGCGGGGAAAACTGAAGCCGCCCGACAGGCCGGCATCCCGACCGGGGCTCATCCCCGCTCACGCGGGGAAAACGGTCGCTTCCATCGATCAAGCCCGGCCCGGCTGGGCTCATCCCCGCTCACGCGGGGAAAACGACGATCCGCACGCGTGGGAAGATTATGACGTAGGCTCATCCCCGCTCACGCGGGGAAAACCGGTCGTCGAGTTCGCAGCCGACCGCGCGCGTGGGCTCATCCCCGCTCACGCGGGGAAAACTGAAGCCGCCCGACAGGCCGGCATCCCGACCGGGGCTCATCCCCGCTCACGCGGGGAAAACAGCTTCAGGCGAGAAACCGCGTTCGTGTCGTTGGGCTCATCCCCGCTCACGCGGGGAAAACTTAACGGTCGAGAGAGGATCGCGCGGATTGTCGGGCTCATCCCCGCTCACGCGGGGAAAACATCGACACGAAGGCCGTGTATGCGAATGATAGAGGCTCATCCCCGCTCACGCGGGGAAAACTGCCAGGGGCCAGAGTCCCCGGCGCGGCGGCCGGGCTCATCCCCGCTCACGCGGGGAAAACTCGGAATGTTGCCGCAGCTCATCAGCGCGGGCGGGCTCATCCCCGCTCACGCGGGGAAAACGGTGCAGTTCGCCGCCGCCTTGATCACGATCGGGGCTCATCCCCGCTCACGCGGGGAAAACTCATCGACTGGTTCAAGACTTACCTCCTACCCGGGCTCATCCCCGCTCACGCGGGGAAAACTGGCTTCACCGATGTTGCCCGCGAGGCTGCAACGGCTCATCCCCGCTCACGCGGGGAAAACCCGGACATCCCGGATCGATTTCTTATCGTCGAGGGCTCATCCCCGCTCACGCGGGGAAAACTACTCCAAGATTGACGCGACCTGGGGCGCAATGGGCTCATCCCCGCTCACGCGGGGAAAACATGATGTTGTTCAGTTGCCCGTCCTGACGGGCCGGCTCATCCCCGCTCACGCGGGGAAAACTGCTTGTGCGGGCCTTTAGCAAGACAGGCAGGGGGCTCATCCCCGCTCACGCGGGGAAAACAAGACATGCCATCGACTAGGCATGCAACAAGTGGGCTCATCCCCGCTCACGCGGGGAAAACCAGGCCGACACGCTATTCACGTACACGGCGTGGGGCTCATCCCCGCTCACGCGGGGAAAACGGCACCCGCTCCGACCTCGCGTATGTCACGGAGGGCTCATCCCCGCTCACGCGGGGAAAACTAGAGGAAACCGGCGCTGATCTGGCTCAGACGGGGCTCATCCCCGCTCACGCGGGGAAAACAATGACGACGTTTTCGATCCGTCGAATTTCGTCGGCTCATCCCCGCTCACGCGGGGAAAACATAACCGCGCGAGGCGGGCGGGCGCGGAGGTGGGGCTCATCCCCGCTCACGCGGGGAAAACGCGTCCGACCGAGAGCACGTCAAACGCTCGGGAGGCTCATCCCCGCTCACGCGGGGAAAACTAGGCTATCGAGCTCCTCAAGCTGCCACGGACGGGCTCATCCCCGCTCACGCGGGGAAAACTTGATCGGCTACTCGGTGACGCAGCGTCACCTGGGCTCATCCCCGCTCACGCGGGGAAAACGCCGCCGCGACTTGGATGAAGCCGTGCCTGACGGGCTCATCCCCGCTCACGCGGGGAAAACGCCACATCCGACCGAACGTGGGGCCTTGGGGTGGGCTCATCCCCGCTCACGCGGGGAAAACGTGCCATGGTGGGGGTCCTTTCAGTTGGTGAGGGGCTCATCCCCGCTCACGCGGGGAAAACCGCGACGCCGAGCGAACAGCTCGCCCCGCCCGGGGCTCATCCCCGCTCACGCGGGGAAAACCGCTTTGACTCGAAACCTGTTCGGACAACGGCCGGCTCATCCCCGCTCACGCGGGGAAAACGCTAACGGGATATAGGCCGTCAATACGCCCGTGGGCTCATCCCCGCTCACGCGGGGAAAACTCGGCAGCTCCGATCATTTCTGCATCGCCCTGGGGCTCATCCCCGCTCACGCGGGGAAAACTGACTGTCGCGCAGGATGTGTCTCGCATTTTTGGGCTCATCCCCGCTCACGCGGGGAAAACAGGGACAGTCACGCGACGGGGCAGGTAGCCTTGGGCTCATCCCCGCTCACGCGGGGAAAACGATACGGATAAAGTCCATCTGCTCCCATGTCAGGGCTCATCCCCGCTCACGCGGGGAAAACGCCCGCCAAGCTCGCAAGCGCGATCGAGGGCGGGGCTCATCCCCGCTCACGCGGGGAAAACAAGGGGTCAACGGACAACACTGTTTCGGACCAGGGCTCATCCCCGCTCACGCGGGGAAAACATCTGGATCGGCGGCCCGCCGTACAGGCTGACGGGCTCATCCCCGCTCACGCGGGGAAAACCTTCAGTGCCTGCCGGAGGGCGAACAGGAGGTGGGCTCATCCCCGCTCACGCGGGGAAAACCAGACCAGCTCCTCGTCGGCCTTCTTGCCGGACGGCTCATCCCCGCTCACGCGGGGAAAACCTCAGCCATGGCCTCCCTCGCATCCCTGTTCGGGGCTCATCCCCGCTCACGCGGGGAAAACGGTCATGGGGGTTGTCCTTTCGGTGGGGGTGGGGGCTCATCCCCGCTCACGCGGGGAAAACTGTTTCGGTCGCCGAGGTAATCAGGCCAATGGGGGCTCATCCCCGCTCACGCGGGGAAAACTCCGGCAAGCTCCGATACTCCAAGGTGGTCGAAGGCTCATCCCCGCTCACGCGGGGAAAACCGTCCTGGACAACCAGGAATACTTCACGGCCTGGGCTCATCCCCGCTCACGCGGGGAAAACAAGGTTGAGGGCCTCGTGGGCGTGGCGGACCTGGGCTCATCCCCGCTCACGCGGGGAAAACTGGGTCTGGGCATGTCCGACTCGGTGGACAAGGGGCTCATCCCCGCTCACGCGGGGAAAACTTCTTCAAGAAGATGGCCTCCTGGCCGTTCACGGGCTCATCCCCGCTCACGCGGGGAAAACAAGAAGCCCGAGCAGGCCGTGAAGTACTCCGCGGGCTCATCCCCGCTCACGCGGGGAAAACCAGATCGATTCCAGCGCCGGGAAAAGCGAGCCGGGCTCATCCCCGCTCACGCGGGGAAAACGGGTTTCCCCAGTACAGGAGCGTTCCGGGAACGGGCTCATCCCCGCTCACGCGGGGAAAACAGATGATCGACTGAAGCGTGCCACTCATCCAGGGGCTCATCCCCGCTCACGCGGGGAAAACATCTCGACGGTGACGGGTGGCATCCAGAACGCCGGCTCATCCCCGCTCACGCGGGGAAAACCTGGGGGATCATGTCGACCTCGGGGAGGTCGCCGGCTCATCCCCGCTCACGCGGGGAAAACCGGTGTTGTCGCCGTAGTCGAAGATGGGGGCCTGGGCTCATCCCCGCTCACGCGGGGAAAACGAAGGGCGAAGAACTCGCATCCTGGATGACCTAGGCTCATCCCCGCTCACGCGGGGAAAACGTCCTCGTTCTCGCCATCAGCGGGTGCCGTCAGGGCTCATCCCCGCTCACGCGGGGAAAACTTGATCGAAGCCACGATGTGAAGCGTAGGAGCGGGCTCATCCCCGCTCACGCGGGGAAAACAGTGTGGGTGAGGGCCATGTCGGCCATGGTGAGGGCTCATCCCCGCTCACGCGGGGAAAACCGACGCAACACCCCTGTCCGCTGACCCGATCAAGGCTCATCCCCGCTCACGCGGGGAAAACTCGCCCGAGCCGAGGTTATCCACACGATGCGCGGGCTCATCCCCGCTCACGCGGGGAAAACCTCAAATCGGAATGTGATGCACATCTCCCTAAGGGCTCATCCCCGCTCACGCGGGGAAAACTTCAGCATGGACGGGTAGGACATGATGGCGGAGGGCTCATCCCCGCTCACGCGGGGAAAACTTCGCGGAGGCCGGCATTTCGACCTCGATCCGGGGCTCATCCCCGCTCACGCGGGGAAAACACCCGAACCGAAAGGACCAAGACAATGAGCAACGGCTCATCCCCGCTCACGCGGGGAAAACTCGACACCCACGACCGCCGAAACCTGATCGACGGGCTCATCCCCGCTCACGCGGGGAAAACAGGCGAGGGGCTGTCCGCAGTCTGGGCAGTGGGGGCTCATCCCCGCTCACGCGGGGAAAACTCGATTAGCGGCCTCATCGTGGACCGCGCGACGGGCTCATCCCCGCTCACGCGGGGAAAACCGCCACCCTTGCTAGGGCGCTTAGCTGCTTCTGGGCTCATCCCCGCTCACGCGGGGAAAACATAGTTTCGGTACTCATCGATGATACGCTGCCGGGCTCATCCCCGCTCACGCGGGGAAAACCCCGTCGCGGCGCGGGGAGCGGAACCGGTCATGGGCTCATCCCCGCTCACGCGGGGAAAACGAGTACGTCGCATGGCTACGCGCCGCCCAAGCGGGCTCATCCCCGCTCACGCGGGGAAAACCGCTCGACTTCCTCATTTAGCGCACGCGCGGCGGGCTCATCCCCGCTCACGCGGGGAAAACCAACTGCGCCGCGCCTGTTGCGCTCGTATCCGAGGCTCATCCCCGCTCACGCGGGGAAAACTCAAGGGGTGGGGGTCACCGGGGCGGTGACATGGGCTCATCCCCGCTCACGCGGGGAAAACCGTTTCCGCGCTGGTGGGGATGCCCTCGCAGCGGGCTCATCCCCGCTCACGCGGGGAAAACGTCGAGGGGCGCTTCGATGCCATGCTTGAAGCGGGCTCATCCCCGCTCACGCGGGGAAAACGGGCCCTTCCAGGACGTCAGGCTGGCGGTCAGGGGCTCATCCCCGCTCACGCGGGGAAAACCGGCCCATGATCGCCATGTGCGCAGTACTCCTGGGCTCATCCCCGCTCACGCGGGGAAAACACTTCCTGACCTGCGCTTTTATCGCGC
>ERZ773037.2114-NODE-2114-length-10006-cov-6.051955_pt1 | contig 10006 bp, 10 predicted proteins | sample MGYA00511466_ERZ773037 | MGnify/ENA primary metagenome ERZ773037 (study PRJEB29015, sample SAMEA2738146) | human oral metagenome | biome: human oral; feature: human-associated habitat; material: saliva | place: China | collected 2202 ...
CTTTTGGTTTGGCTTATCCGCCCGGCGGACGGAGTGAATCTCTTTTAGTTTATCTTATCCGTCTGGCGGACAAGATAAACTTCCCTTTATAAACATAGAATAACAAAAGAGCTGGAAAGTCAATTTCCAACTCTTGAGGGGGGCGTTGTTAAGAAACCAATTCTCCTGTGAGTACATTGATAGACTTGACAGTTCCTGTCGAATCAGTATAGCTGACCGTCTTGTTTGCAGGATGATAGGTAAACTTTTCTAAGCTCAAACCATATTTAAAAGCAATTTTAATCATTTTTGCTCGGAAATCTTGCAGAGACAATCCATAGCTTGCTGCGCGTGCCTTTTCAGCTTCTTCTTCAGCATTAACCGTCGGTTTTTCAGTCCCTTCTGAATTTTCCTTTTCATCATCTACCTCTTTACTTGCAGAGTCGTCTTTCTTATCCTCTGGCTCTTCATTTGGTGCGTAATTCTTGCCATCATCTGATTGGTTTTGTTTACCATGGTTGCTGTCATTACCAAAGCCATCATCAGAGTGAGGACGATCGTTTGGATTTTGCACATAATATTTCACCGTAGCAAGGAAATCTTCCATACTATAACCCTCTGGCGCGTTGTAAAGACCTTCGTCAAACCAAGAGAGGGAAATATTGTGATAATGATCATGGTGCGGAATAATCAATTGCCCATTCTTGTAATCCACAACATAAGCTGTATGATATGGCATTGCCTCAACCGGCACTTTTTTAGCTGGTGTCACGCGTTCATAGATTGATTGCGCACTTTCTTTTTGAGGTTGCTTTGGATCAGTTTTAGGCTTGTCTTCTTTCTTTTCATTCGGCGCTTTGGTTTTCAGATATTCTTCTGTCGCCTTACGCTCAGATTCTGACAAATCTTTCTTAGGAATATAATGGCTGTGTGTCATGTGTGGCGCAGTGTAGCCATCTCCCTGCTCCTCTGTCACATCATGCGGATCAAAGATATAACCGTCTGATGTCGCATAACGACCTGCAGCTTTAGCTAGCGCAACTTCATCAGCCGTATAAGCAATTTGCGAATTTGCTTTGCCTGCGCGGTCAGGGTGCTGTACCTCACTTGACAATTTCAAAACCTTATCCAATAAGGCAAGCTTATCCACATTCGGATTGGCAGCCTGTTGCATGAGGTCTTCAACCATTGCCAGTTGTGCTTTATCCCCTTTGCTTTCAAGCGTTTGACGAATTGGTGTTAAGACTTTCTTGAAAGCAGCAACGATTTCAGCATTTTTCTTTGTCAGTCCCGCTTGTGTTTCCGGATCAACCGCCTTGACGATTTCAGACAACAAATCTTTCACTTTTTGAAGCACTGTTGCTTTTTCTTCTGTTCCAAGAGTGAAGCCAGATTTGATACCAGCGAGTTGCTCTTCAAAGTTTGCCTTTTGACTAGCATTTGTCACCTTACTTATCAAACTTTCAGCCTTATTGATAAAGGTTTGAATCTGTTCATCCGTCACTTCTGTCTCAGATGGTTCTTCTTTTGGCTTTTCAGGCTCTTTGCTTGGCTCAGTTTGCTTGCCATCATTAGGTTTGCTTGGCTGTGTTTGATCCTTGCCCGTATCTTGGTTCGGTTTACTTGGGTTTGTCTGTTGATTACTTTGACCAGCTAGCTTTTTCGCTTCTGAATAGTCCGTACCAGGAACAATCATCCGCGAAATTTTTTCTTCTAGTGGCGACATTTGACTATAGTAAATGAAATGATAATGATTACCATGTGGCACTGCCACCCCACTAGAAGATTTTTTAGTAATCTGTGCCGGGTCAAATATCAAACCATCAGATTCCACATGACGTTGGTTTAACGGCATCAAGTACAGTTGTTTTAACAGATTGATGATTTCTTGATGAGCAGATGGAGTATTCTGATGACTTGGTTGTGATGGCTGCGCATGATGATTATTGCCCTGATTAGTCTGTGTTCCCGGCGTTGATGGTTGGTAATGGATAGAAGGTAGTGTAGTTCCGCCATTTGATGGTCTTGATGGCGTTGGACTTGGACTCGGAGTTGATGTCGTACCGCCAGATTTGTGTTTGTTGTCCCAATAGCTCTGAGCAGCAGCTAACTCACTAGGAGACAAATCTTTCTTAGGCACAAAGTGGAAATGATTACCATGCGGTACAATGAAGCCATCTCCAGTATCTTCTATCACATCGGTCGGATTGAAGACATAGCCATCATCCGTCGTATAACGACCTTGCGCACGAGCTTCTTTGACAGCTGCTGTTACAGCACCACCTTTCGCTCCTCCCTTATGGCCTTTGCCGCTATACTCTGCCCTTTGGCGAGCAATTTCTTCTTTTGTACGAACATTACTGGTATGATTTGGATCTTTCAAGTAAAGGTAATATTTCCCATTTACCTTGATAATGTAGCCATCTTTCACTTCGTTGATAATATCAGACTGCTGCAAGGTATAGTTTGGATCCCGCATAATCAGCTCTTCACTGATAATCGCATCATAAGGGACTTTCCCATTATAATAATGATAATGATCACCGTGAGAAGTTACGTAACCTTGGTCTGTAATTTTGACAACAATCTGTTCTGCATTGATTCCTTCTTTTGCGCTCACTTCATCAGGCGACAAATTCTCTGCTTGCTTGCCCTTGTTTGCTTTAGATTTTCCATTTACATAAGCAACACGGTTATTTTCCTTGCTAGATACTGTCTGATGACGCCCCAGCTCATAGCTACACAAACTTAGGACAACAACTGCAACAGAACCGATAAGATATTTTTTCTTCATGATTCTCCTCATTTTTTCAATTCTTTTGCCAATGTCGCTAGATTGGCTTCTAGATTTTCAAGATAAGTATGATTATTTTGCGGATCAGCTTCCAAAGGGTTTAATTGTTTTAGTTTAACGCCTGTAGATTTGACCAAAGTTTTCGCAACTTTTGATGAAGCATTACTTTCCACAAAAATGGTTTTAACTTTATAAGTTTTGACAAATTCTTCAATTTCCGTCAATTGGCGCGGACTTGGTTCCTGCTCTGGAGAAATCCCGGCAATCCCCAACTGCCTCAATCCAAATCGCTTCGCCAAATAAGAAAAGGCAGTATGCTGAGTCACAAATGTTTTTTGCCTTGCAGCTTTGAAAATCGGTTGATATTTTTTAGTCAATTCTTTTGCCTTACCTGCCAGCTCTTTCGCGTTTTTTTGATAGGTTTCTTTATTTTTACTATCAATCTTCGAAAGTTTATCAGCGATAATCTGTGCTTCTTCTGCCACTTTTTCTGGGTCTAACCACGTGTGTGGATCGTAAAGAGTCTTTTCATCCACTCCTTCACCAGCAGCTACATCTTCTAATCCCGGCACACGCTCCAGCTTCATCCCTTCTGAAGCTTCAAGTACCTTCACTTTAGATTTTTTCAAACTCGGATCTAAACTTCCAGCCCAAGATTCTAACGTATGAGAATGATAAACAAAGACATCTGCATCATAGATAGCTGCTACATCGTTGGCTGATGGTTCAAAGGAATGAATACCGCTACTTGATTGAATCATCCGAACATCATTTAAATCGCCTGATACTTCTTTGACCATAGCATAAATCGGATAAAAACTTGTTACAATTTTCAGACCTTTACTCTGTTTTTTTGGACTTGTTCCACACGCTGTCAACAACAAAGTCAATCCTACCACAAAAATAGAAAATAGATATTTCTTTAATTTCATAAACTACTCCTTAACCAGTTTATTAACCGGTTAATATGATACCACGATAGAAATTAACTGTCAAGAATTTTTTATCTATTTTTTTAACAATAAGAAAAAGCCCTCTAAATTAGAAAACTTTTAATCTTTTATATCATTGCTCTTTTCTCTATGAATCTCTTCTAGCATTCCTTCTTCTTCGGCTGTTAATTCATATTTTTCTAATAAATCTGGACGACGTTCATAAGTCTTTTTCAAACTCTCATACAGACGCCATTTTCGAATATTTTCATGATGACCGCTCATCAAAATATCTGGCACAACCATTCCACGAAAATCATAAGGGCGCGTATATTGAGGATATTCTAAAAGACCTGATGAAAAACTGTCATCAGTATGACTAACTTCCTTACCAAGAACTTCAGGAATCAGTCGTACCGTCGCATCAATCATCGTCATAGCAGCCAACTCTCCACCGGTCAAAACATAATCTCCAAGAGAAACCTCGTCTGTCACCAAACTCTTAATCCGCTCATCATAACCTTCATAATGCCCGCAGATAAAGATTAATTCTTCTTCTTGAGAAAGTTCTTCCGCATAGGCTTGATTAAATGTTCGACCAGCAGGATCCAACAAAACGACTCGTGGCTGATTTTTTTCAATCGCATCATAAGCATCAAAAATTGGTTGCGCTCTGAGCAGCATTCCCTGACCGCCCCCATAAGGCTCGTCATCAACGTGTCTCGATTTCTCTGCATTTTCTCGAAAATTATGATAGTGAATCTCTAGTAATCCTTTTTCGCGTGCCTTGCCAACTATTGAATGCTCTAAAGGGGCAAACATCTCCGGAAATAGGGTCAAAATATCAATCTTCATCGTCCAGTCCTTCCGGAATTTCCACATCTACTCGACTATTTTCAAGATCAATATTCAATACAACAGGCGGAATATAAGGCAACAGTAAATCACGCTTGCCTTTGCGCTTTACCACCCAGACATCATTAGCACCGGGCTGCAAAATTTCTTTAATTGTTCCAATCAAAATATCCTGTTCATAAACATTCAAGCCAATAATTTCATGATAGTAAAATTCGCCTTCATCTAAATCCGATAAATCTTCTTCAGCCACTTTCAAAGTAAAATCACGATATTTCTCAATGTCATTGATATGGGACATTCCTTTGAATTTGATAATATCAAAATTTTTCATCTTACGATGACTGGAAATTTCCACATTCATGACAAAATTATCTTTCTTATCAAAAAGGGCCAACATACTTCCCTTTTTAAAACGTTCCTCTGCAAAATCCGTCACCGATAGTACACGCATTTCACCTTGCAAACCTTGCGTATTCACAATCTTTCCAACATTATAATAGTTCATTTTCTCTCCAAGTACTAGCATTATCTTTTTTATTTTATCATGAATAAAGGGAATTCTCAAGAAAACAAAAACCCCTACTAAGACAAATCTTAATAGGGGATGGAGAGCGATAATTGTCCCTCACTTTTTATCGCCTCAACAATTAACATCAGACTTTAAAACTTGGCTTTCAAGCTTAACCAACCTGTAAGTAATTGTTTATCTATATCCAATATTTTATCAAAAATTTCAATAAATCTGTCCTCATCTTCTACCAAAGATAACTTAGCAACAATTTTAGATATAGAATCCTCATCTATAGTAAACGAAAAGAATGTTCTATGGTCAATTTCTAAAGCTCGTATAATTTTATCCAAAGTCTCTAATTTGACATTCCCATTTTGTCCTCGTTCAATTCGCCCTAGAGCATTAACATCCATTCCAACTTTATCAGCTAATTCAAACAAACATAGCCTCTCTCCTAATCACCAGACCAAAGTATAGTTACGTTTGAAGAGAATTTTGGTTTTTGTAACAAATCATCACAGAGAAATTATGGATACAAATTAAACTAGTATCTAGAATCTATTCCTAAGAGTACATTCGATAAATAAAAAATGCCCCAGAGAAAAAATAAACTCCGATGACATTTAAAATATAAGGTGCTGAATAATTTAGTTCTAACATTTTTCCAATCGCTACTGGTCCCCATTTTCAATATATGTCCCGACGATGTCCAAACTCAAGCGCCAAGATAACCATTTTTTCATCTTGAATATCACAAATCAATCTGTAATCACCGATACGATAACGCCACTCACTAACATGATTTCCTGTCAAGCCTTTACCCTTTTCCCTTGGATTATCAGTTCCCTCTAGGTGTTTATCAATCCAAGAAAAAAGTAACCGCTGTATTTGCTTATCTAACTTTTTAATCTGCTTTTGAGCTTTTTTAGAATATTCTACCCGATACATATTATAAGCCTAGCTCTTTTTTAAAATCAGCATGGCTGATTGTTTCGGGATCCTCTTTATATTCTGCATAAGCTTGTTGATAGATTTTTAAATCATATTCATCTTCAATATCACGCTCTAAAGCTTGTTTGAAAAGGCTTGAAAGACTTTTCCCCGTTAATTGAGCATAGCTTTTGAAAAACACTTCTTCTTCTTGGTTTAATCTAATAGTAACTGTACTCATATGTATTACCCTCTTTTTTGTATTACATTGTAACACATTTGCAAGAAGTTGTCAATTTGTTTGCTGTTTTCCAGTACACTTAAAACAACTATTAGCATTACAAAAACAATTAACCGATACAATGAAACTAATAGTCCAAAGTCTAAATCTGGAATAAGAGATATTGAGATTAATAAAGCTACTATCCTTATGCTAAAACAATACAAAAAGCGCCAACAAGTACAATCATGACAACTAGGGCGCTCTGAAATAGTTGTAGTTGTATTCTCTGTATTTACAGAAAGGTACGTTGAAACCAACGCACTACGTAAGAGGCTCAAGAAACATTTTAAAGCTGCTGGAGTATCCGATATAGGATTTCATGGTTTTCGTCATATTTATGCTACTATCATGTTATATAGCGGTATGGAACCTAAATACTTACAATATCGCTTAGGTCATTCTAATATCTCAATGACTTTAGATACCTATTGTTCATGCTACCAAAGAGGGAGCAAAAAAAGCCCTCTCAATATTTGAGGCAGCTATACATAATTTATAAGGGTGTCCCATTTTGGAACTACCCTATTACTATATAAAAATCACAAAATCTAAAGCACAGGGTAGTTAAAAGAGTAGTAAAATCAAAAGACACTCTAGGAGTACAGCCTAGAGTGTCTTTAAATAAAGGATTTTTACCCTTTAAACTATCAAAATACTTATTTCCCAAGAATTTCCCATTCTAATCGCTATCTGATTGACGAGAAGTTTATCTGAGAATTTGGAGTAAGAAGACTTGACTGTCTTCGTTTCGGTTTGTGTGCTTTTTTACTGATTGCCATTAACCTCTGACACATAAGTCATCTGATAAGAAACCTCTGCCAGCGCTTTATTTGTCTCCGCACTAACAAAAATTTCTTCCTTCTCAAAGCGATAGTCCAGAAGATAATCTTTGTAGACCTGATCGATATACTCTTCTTGGTAAGTTACTTCTTCTGAATAAGGTAAATCTGCCATGTAAGACTTGATACGGTGATTATTTTCTCCCAATTTTTCTTTGGTGAAATATTTGGTGAGAAATTCTTAAACTGTATCAGCTGATAAGACAGTTGCATTGTTTTTTGCTTCCTTCTCCTGCACCAGCTTTTGAACAGCCTGAGCAATCTCTTGCTGGTTTTGTCTAGCTGTTGAGTGTTGACCAGCAGTATAGCCCATCATAAGGACAAAACTAGTCACCGCAAGACTTCCCAAACTAATCAAAACCCTGGTCTTTACTTTATCTAGCATCATACACCTACTTTCTATAAACTAGGTCAAGCATACCAGATATATCTTTGAGTTTTTATCACAAGAAAAAGAGCTATCAAAAATAGCTCAATATTTTCCTAAGTCTAAAATTTGATTATATTTACTTTCATCCTCAATATGGTGAGCAATTTCTAGCATCATAACAGGTAGAGAAAACAGTAGATCACGCACCATCTTGCTGTTTTCCTCGTCCAAGGCAGCAGTTACCTCATCTACTAGTAAAACATCCTTTTTACGCAGAAGAAATCTTGCCAGTTCAATCCGAACCCTCTGACCACCCGAAATATTGTCACCATTGTTACTGACAACAAAGTCCAACCCTTCTGTTAATTCATTGTCGAGCTTGACTTGTTTTAAAACAGACCACAAATCTTCATCAGAAAAGACTTGTCCCAAAGTCAAATTATATCGAACCGTGTCATTAAAAAGGAATGGATGCTGGCTAATGATACCAACACTAGATACAAAATGAGATGTATATTTATTAGTTGTTGTCACACCAGTAATCTGCCCTTCATCAGCTTGCTCCTCACCAATAATTATCCGAAACAATGTCGATTTCCCACAGCCACTCGGTCCCTTGATTAAAACTTTCTGACCAGTTTGGATGTCCAAATTCAGATGGGTAAAAAGCTGTCTGCTACCATAAGATTTACTTAAATTTTGGATGTGCAGGGCACGAAGTTCTTGCATATCATCTTTCGCCAGTTGTTTATCATCTTTACTGTCTAATACTCCATAAATCTTGTCCGCAGTCGTTTTTGCCCCTTGGATATCTACTGTATCATACATGATTGTCTGGATAGGACTCACCAACTGACCAGCTGCGATATACATGGCGACAAGACTAGCGACAGATACCCTATGACCATTCATGGCAAAGAAGAAACCTAACACAAGCGGTAAAACCTGACTCAGAAATACCATAAAGCCATTACAAAAGAAGACGATATTATGGGTGAAGCAAAATTTTTGGATAGCTCGTTGATATTTCCAATTCACATTCCATAATTTTTGTCTATTTTCCAGAATCGCTTGATTCATGAGCAGAGTCTGCGCCCCTCGGATGCTGTCAGATACCTGATTATGAACCTCCACTCTGCCTTGAGCCATATCGTCACCAGTATGTTTGAGCCTTTTGTTCATTAAATATTGAGGAATAGGGCGTAAGATAGTAAAGAAGACAAAAATACTCCCCAGTAACAGATTTTGCGTAATAATATAAATTGCTGTTAGTAAAGCAACAAATCCCCAGCAAATTATGTTAATGTACTTTTCTAAATAATTATCCCCCAAATACTCCATATCCTGTGTGAGCATGGTGATTTTTTCATCTTCACTATAATCCTTATTTGTCATTAACTTACCAAATAAATCTGCTCTCATATTCATCTGAATCTCACGTCAAAATACGTTATGCGTGTGATTGCAAAAGAGCATCAAGCTATACAAGACAAAGTAGACTGTAAAACCAAAAAGAGCAAATTGCACTATCTTAAAATAGGTTAGTTCTCCTTGGTTTAAGGACAAAGCTCGAGATACTACTAAAGGTTGAGCAAGAGCCAATCCTCCATTTGCCAGTGCCCCGATGACAGTATAAAATTTCGTTTTCTTATCCAGATAGTGAAAAATTTTATTCATAATGTTCTCCTAGAAAAATAGAGAGGCTAGCACTCCTCTCCATATTACCGTTTCTAATCTACTAACTGCAAATATTACAGGTATTGGTTACAGTTTCTGATCTCTTAGGAAGTTCTTTGTTTTTCTTTAAATGCATTATACATCTATTAAAATAATGAGTCAAGTAAAACTCAGAAATCCATTTTGTGTCAGGTCTGCTGTATAAAGTTCAGGTTCTGTAAAGAGAAGATAGAATCCATAAACCTCTGTAAAAAGGACAACACAGGCTAGTCCTATCAAGAACAATCTACTAGCTAGGACAATCAGCCACCAAAGATCAAGGTCCTCATTTCCACAGCCATGAGAATGAGAGGAAGAATCAGATAATCTTCTTTTTCATGGCCTTCAAACTCTACTTCACGGTGCTCTTGGAGGGCGATTTCTAGTTGACTAGTGATTTCTCTCTTCGAGAAGAGTCCCCCAGTCGCTTCCTCGTAATGTTCTTTGAGTTCCTTATAAGTTTAGTATCCCCATTTGTCGGACTAGATAGGAAATCACGATGTACCATGACAATTGTATTTCCTTCTGCATGCTTCCTCCTTAAATACAAAAAAGCGAGAATTATGAAAACAGTTCTCACTTGAGATAAATAATTCTTTAAAAAAACAAAAATCCCTGTCAAAATTTGTTTGGCAGGGATTTTTAGCAGGGAATCAAATGATTTAACCTGTTTTTTTCATTTGCTTATCGCAATCAAAGACTGGTAAATCCGGATTCCGCTCTCAAATTGCTATGTGCTTCTTATTTAAGAGTAACAGTTACACTAATCCTTGAAACGCTGTTTTAACAACATT
>ERZ773037.2115-NODE-2115-length-10006-cov-2.721033_pt1 | contig 10006 bp, 9 predicted proteins | sample MGYA00511466_ERZ773037 | MGnify/ENA primary metagenome ERZ773037 (study PRJEB29015, sample SAMEA2738146) | human oral metagenome | biome: human oral; feature: human-associated habitat; material: saliva | place: China | collected 2202 ...
CTACGCCCTACTTGGACTTTCACCACAGACTGACGGCATGCCCGTCATACAGGAAACGGGCGGCTCTTTTTCAGGCCGCCCGCATTTCGGTTTTTCCGTCATCAGTCGTTCATAGATACTGTCTGTAAACCATGTCATAGTGTTTCATCCGGCTCTGCTTCTTCTAAAGCTTCCTCGCCGTCCTCGTTATCATCCTCTATAAAATCGTCCTCATAGTCCTCAAAGTCGAACTCGTCAAGCTCTGTCGTACCCTTTACATCCTGCTTAGGCTTTAATATTTTGAAATAATAGAAGGCGCCTCCGGCAAGTCCGAGAATTAAGATGAGGAATAAGGCAATCATTCCGGCTGGATTCTTTTTCTCCGTTTTTTCCTCTGCCTTCGGTTTCTCCGCCTCCGGCTCTTTCTTTTCCTCCTCTTTTGGAAGCTCCGGCTTTGCGGTCAGGCTGCTTTTTTCGTCAATGATAGAGAGCAGATCCTTTTCATCCACCTGATTTAAGAAATGAACCGTGTTTTCTCCCTGCGCCGCATGGTCGATTACAATATAGAAGTAATTTCCTCCCTTGCTTTTTACAATGATAAATTCCTTATCCTTTGCGGCATCTCCCTTGACATTATCCACAAGGCTCATGTTGCCGTCCGGGGTAAGGGGCGTTTTTTCTTCTTTCTTTTCCTCTGTTTTTACATTGCTGTCATTCGTGGCTTCTCCGCCGCCGTTTGCATAAGCGGGAATAGAAAAGCCGCCCATAAGGATCAGGGCGGCAAAGAGAGCAGTCGTTATTCTCATTATGATTTTATTCTTCATTTTCCATATCCTCCATAGATTCATTTTCACTTGCAGGTGTATCGGGGATCACGCCCTTTGCCAAAAATACGGAAAGCTCGGCAGGGGTCATGTGAAGCGACCTTACCATCTGCACGATTTCAAGATTTTCCGCCTCCGTTTTCTGCATTTCAAGCTCTTTTAGCTTGCCTTGCTGTTCCGTGATTTTCTCACGGGTCTTTTGAATTTCCTTTTCGATTTTCAGGACTTTCTTGTTTGTCATAAATGTTTTTCTCCTTTCGTTTTTTAATCCCAGTTCATCAGGCCGTAGCCTTTGATGTAACCTGAATTTAAGTCATAGCTTTTTATCTTGCAGGCATCGCCTGAATTACCCTCAACGGTATAAACACGGCTTCCGTCCGTTCCGATAACAATTCCCACATGATCGGCTCCTCCGTCGCCGTCCCAGTCAAAGAAGATGGCATCGCCCGGTGCAATATTTTTGTAGCCTCTTGCTCCCCATTGACCGCGTGAGGTAAACCAAGGAACGCCCTGCGACTGACAGCCTGCAAAACGCGGTTCGCTTTTTCCTGCCTTGTTGTAGCACCAAGATACAAAGCAGGCGCACCATTCCACGCGGCCGTTAAAGCCGTACCAGCTCCAATAAGGATAACCGCCTACATTTCCGACCTGCTTCTTTGCAAGGTTTACAAGCTCCGGATTTCCGGGACGGGTTCCGTTTACAAAGTGAACGCCGCTTAAATCCTCCGACGCACTGCCGTCAGGGGAGCCTCCGCCAAAGACAAGGGGCTTGTTTCCGCTGGTTTCAAGGTAGACGCGGTACATTTTTAACTGTTCTTCATTTAGAATTCCTTTTGCAATATCGGAAAGGGGCGTCGTTTTCAGCTTTACATGAAGAATGTAATAGTTGTATGGGACTTCTTCTTCCGTGGTTTCTCCGGTGTCCGGATCGGTATGGGTTTCTGTTCGGTATCGTACTTCGATTTCTTCTTTTAAGATCAAGGAATACTGCTTTGTGAAAATCTTCTGTAAGTCTGCTTGCACTTTGGAAAGGGTATAGCTTTGGTGCTTTGCCGTAAGGATAGACGCAAGCTCATGGGGATTGTGCCCGATACTGTCAAGCTCATATTTGTACTCGTCATAGCCAGGATGATTCTTTTCTACGTTGTCTATTTTCCCTTGCAGCTCATTTTCCATAGCGACATAGGCATTTTCTACCGCCACAAGATCGCTGTCCTCGGATGTATAGCTTGTACCTAAAATCCCGTTTAAGCCTCCCGATAAAAGAGAGGAGCAGGACGATAAGCCGGTAAAGATCAGAATGAAGATTAAAAGCAGGGAAATGATAAGGGCAAGCCCTCGTCTGTGGCGTATGATAAAAGAGCCTGCCTGCTTTGTCTTTTCTGCGGATGTCTTTGCCGCCTTTGCCGTTTTCTGTCCTTTCTTACGAAGATCCGCCGCATACTTTCTTTTTAACTTCCTTTTCTGCCACATACGGCTAACGGGGTTTGCAGATGACAGATTCGGGTTTTCATACATGGCTTTCTTATAGAAATACCTTGCATTTGCCTTTTCAGCGGCTTTCTCCGCTTTTCTTGCCTTGCGGTAGGGCTTTAGCTTCTGATTTCTGTAATTGGCTCTTGCCTTTCTCACGCTGTATCTTCCAAGTCTTTCAGCGGCTTTTTCGGTTTTGTGGGCTGCTTCAACGCCTGCGTTGTCATGCTCCGTTTCATGGATTTTCTTATGCACAAAGGCGCCTGCTTCATCAAGGGCAGGAGAAAGAGGGTTTCTGCCTTTTCCTTTTCCGATAGGCTTTTCCTTTTCTTCAAAGTGAAGCCTCGTTTTTCCTTTGCCGGATCTTTCATCAAACTCACGCTCAAAGGAAAGGCTCTTTTTCTTTGGGATTTTATCTCTTGCTTTATCAAGACGGTCCGCCGCCTGATCGGATTTTTTGATATATCTTTGAAGCTCCGGGATAGCTCTTTCTTCCTCGGTAAAGGTAAGCCTTGAGGATTTTCTTTTCAGGATTTCCTTATCCGATATAGGACTTTTGGGAATATCATTTTTGGGATTTTCCTGCATCCTTTTTGATATATTTTCTGTTTCTCCGGTTGTCATATTTTCTCTTATAAGCCCGTCCTGGCTCATCTTTTGCCTGAATTTGTCACGTGGCTTTAGCGGTTCTTTCAAAGTGCATCACCTTCCTTTCCTGAAAAGACGCAAGCGCTCTTGCAGCATCCAAGCTCAATATCCGCAATGTATTTAAGTATCGGGTAAACCTGCGCGGGAACGACGGCATTACCCAGTGCCTTTAAGCGTTTTACTCTGTCCTTCTTATCCTCTGTAAGCCTCGGTATGTCTGTCGGCTCCGTTATCCAGAGGAAATTTCCGTCCATGCTCGCGGGAATCCCATCAGCCACTCTGCCCACTCCGGATTGAAGCGAAGATTGGGAGCTGCATCCTTTTCCAGATAATAGATTGCCTCTGAAAGATTCGCCGACCAGTGTCCCGTTTTCTTCTTTCTGCGAAAGGAGCCCGCAGGAGATAGGACTACCTGCGGCACCTTTGGGCGCGTTCCCGTGTCGGAAGCAAGGGGCGTAGGAAACATCTGCCCCCACGATAAAAGTTCGCTTGCGTTCATGCCACGCGCCGACGCTGCAAGCAGGAAGTACGAATGTCCAAACGGCATATCCCGCCTTCTCCAAGTCAATGATCGTTTTGTTGAGCCCCATATTGATGAAGTTAGCAACATTTTCGCCAAGCACGAAATGGGGGTGCAGCTCTTTAATAACTCTGCACATTTCCGGCCAGAGATAACGGGGGTCTGTAAAGCCCTTTTTTGCTCCGATGGCGGAAAAGGGCTGGCACGGGAAGCCTCCCGATATGAGGGTGACGCTGTCTTGTCCTGTTTTTTCAATAAATGCCTCCTTTGTAACTGTGGTAATATCCTGAAAACGCGGCACATCCGGCCAATGCTTTTTCAGTACGGCAGTCGGAAAGTCCGCCCATTCGCATTGACAAACAGTAGAAAAGCCTGCGGCCTCCGCCGCAAGATCGATTCCTCCGATCCCGGTAAACAGGCTGAAATGCGTCAGTTTCTTCATTCGCTGCTCACTTCCTCCGGCTTTGTCGTCATGACCTTGTAAAGCTTCGTATCTTTCGGGAAGTGATCTACAAAGGGCAGAATCACATTTCCGTAAAAGAGAAGTCCTTCGCCGGATTCCGTATGGGTTACATATTTCATCTGCTGAGGAGAAATATTAAGCTGCTTTGCAAGGATATTTCTGTCGCTTACCGCTTGATTCAGCATCAGTACAAAGTCGCTGTTTTCAAAGATGTTTTCCACCTCTCTGCTGGATAAAAGATCCTTTATATTTTGAGTAATACCTGTGGGGATTCCCGACCATTTTCTGAAACGCTTCCAGATTTCAACGCTGTATGCCGCTGTCTGTTCCTCACGAAGCAAAAGGTGAAATTCGTCCATGTAGTAGCGGGTTGCTTTCTTTTTTGCTCTGTTTATGGTAACGCGGTTCCATATCTGATCCTGCACGATTAACATTCCAAGCTTTTTTAACTGCTTTCCAAGGCTCTTTATATCAAAGCACACAAGGCGGTTATTAAGCTCTACATTGGTTTGGTGATTAAACACATTAAGAGATCCTGTTACATAAAGCTCAAGGGCTGCCGCAACTCTTTCCGCTTCCGGTTCCGGCTGTCTTAAAAGCTCCTCATAAAGATTTCCTAAAATCGGCATCCTTTCAGGCACAGGGTCTGCAAGAAACTCCCTGTAAATATTTCTGACAGCACGATCGATGACCGTTTTTTCCACCGGCGCAAGTCCTTCCTTTCCTCCGACTACAAGCTCGCAAAGGGAAAGGATAAAATCCGATTTTAGCGCAAGGGGATTATCATCATCACTGTAATTAAGGTTTATATCCATCGGATTGATATATTCTTTGCTTGTGGGAGAAATACGGATAACCTGACCCAAAAGGCTGTTTACCAAAGGGGCGTACTCGGCTTCGGGATCGGATATATAGATGTCATCGTCCGTAATTAAAAAGGCGTTTGTAATTTCACGCTTTGCCGCAAAGGATTTACCGGAGCCGGGCGTTCCGAGTATCAGACCGTTGGGGTTTTTAAGCTGCTTTCTGTCGCATAAAATCATGTTGTTTGAAAGAGCGTTAAGTCCGTAGTAAAGGGCTTCGCCGCCCTGAAAAAGCTCCTGCGTGATAAATGGAATGAATACGGCGGTGCTTGAAGTGGTAAGTCCTCTTTGGATTTCAATTTCATTTCTTCCAAGCGGAATACTTGACATCAGGCCTTCCTCCTGCTGAAAGTCAAGACGGGTTAAGGCACAGTTATATTTCTGTGCGATTCCTGCGGCGGCGAACACATCGTTATCCAGCTTTCTTTTACTATTCGCCATATTCACCACTAAAAAGGTAACAAGAAACATTCTTTCGTTTCTGCTTTGTAAATCCTGCAACAGATTTTTCGCTTCGCCTCCGTAGGTGGCAAGGTCGGACGGGATAATATCCATGTCATAGCCGCTTCTGACGGCTTTTTTCTGCTCGTCAATTTTCATCTTGTCAAGGTCGGTGATTTTTCTTTTAATCGTCTTAATTGCCTCCGCCTGATCGATGCTTTTGATATGCAGGTTTACGATCATTCCCGTTTCCAAATCCAAAAGGTCGGATAAAATGCGGTCGTTTAATTCCGGCGCCAAGATTTCAAGAAAGCTCACCGCGCCAAGCTTACTACCCATGCGAAAGGTTCTTCCTTCTCCGAAGTAAAAAGAGGACGGTGCGATAAAATCCTTTGTCGATAATCCCGACGGAACAAGATAGTCCCAAGAGAAGAAAAAAGGCTCTCCCTCCGGGTGAAAGATGCCGTGCATGGTTTTCAGCCTTTCATAGCCGTTCATGGAATGGGCACTTACACCAAGCACCTTAAAATTGTTCAGCATATCCGTTTCAATACGATTAAGCCTTGCCTTTGCCGCGCTCATATTTTCCGCTTCCACGCTGAATGTTACGAATTTCAGTTTTACAAGACCGTTGTTTCCTTTGGAAAGCTGATTAGAAAGCATGGCCTGATACTCGCTTCTTATGGACTGAAAGCCATCCTCACGCATTGGAATTTCGATTGCGGCCTTTGCTTCGCCGCGGCTTCCCTGATTGATAAAGGAAAGCTGCACATCCACGGAGGAATCAAAATAGTTTAGAAAATCGCACCAGTTTTCAAAGATAGCGGTTTTATCGTCCGCTCCCGCAAGCTGGTAATTGATGTCGGAAAAGGAAATGCACTTGCTGTATCTGTTTTCTGTTACTCTGCATATCCCGTCCGGGTGCATGGAAAGGTAAGGGATGCTCTCCTGCGCAGAAGATGCCTTTTTATCCGGCTTTGCCTTTCTGATCAGCTCCGCAATCTGTTTTTTCTCACTTCTTGTCAGCTTTCTTTTATTTTTTACGCTGTTTTTTTCCTTTGTTTTGTCCTTTAACAATATGAAATACCTCCTTTTCAAGTTTTCTCTGCTTTATTAACAGGGCATAATAGTTTCTCGTCCTGTATGGACGCTCTTTCTTTCGTATAAACTTTGTTTGCACGATATGCTTTAAGACGACCTCAAGGGGCTGTCCGTGCTTTTCGTACATGGCAAAGAGGAAAAAGGGAAGCATGATTAAAATCATGAAAAAAGCCGCAAGACTTGTTCCTGCGCTTCCCTTTAGGAGAAAGAAAACAGGCAGCCCTAAAATTAAGGCTGCCGTAAAGCAAAGGATCTGCCTTTTTGTCAGGTTAAAGGCGACCTTTGTTTTAACCTTTGTTAAGTCTTTTGGTACGGGTACATACGCCATAAAAGCCTCCTTTCCGTTAAAGCGTAATATTGCTTTTTACTTCGTTTCCCCATACATCCCAGCCGGGACTTTCTTTCCTTGCAAAAAGCTCTATTTTAGGAAGATCTCCCATAAGGGCTGTGATTTTTTCTCTTGCCGCATCCGGCTTTTTGCTGTGTGCTTCAACGGGGCTTATGATAAGCTGGTGGATATTTGCAGCCTTCCTTTTGGGATGACCTTTCGTTGCAAGCAGGCAGATTTCCGCGTTTCCTCTTGTCCAAAAGCCAAGCCCGTAAAACCATGTGCCTGCTTTCCTGTTCGTTTTCAGCCATACGAAAGCAACCGTCTTATACTGAAAGCCCCATGCCTTGATAAGCTGCAGGGCTTCTTTTAGCTGCGGGAAAGTAGCCCATAAAAAAAGTACGCAGTCCTTTTCCGCAATTTCAGAAACGGGAAGCACACAAAGTTCCTCTATGCTCATGGTGGGGTAGTGATTTTCTGCTGCGCCCTGTACCTTACTTCTTTCGTACTTCCACGGCGGATCGGCATAGATAATGCTGTATTTTTTACTGATTGTTCTGATTCCTCCTTTCCATTAAGGGCTAATGTGCCCCGAAAATTGATTTTGAAATAGCACTTGATTTTAGAAGCATAAAGCAAAGCAGCACGGTATATGCCGCAAGAGAAAATATCGCGGTATGCAGGTTGTCCGATAGGGTCATGCCCTTTACCAAGACGGCATAAATTCCGACGCATACCATGATTAAAAAGCCCTGAAAACCAAGTGCGAATAAACTTTTAAGGTAATTGTTTCCGATCGATCCCCATTCTCTGTTTGTCATAGTGGCAAATGGAATCGGGGCGACGGAGCAGACTAAATAGATCTCTATCATTCTGCCGTAGATGACAACGGTAATAAAAATGGACATAATCTTCATGGAAAGGCTTATAAGTCCCGTTTCTATGGAAAGGAGCAGAAGCTCCGGTATCTCCATATCCTTTAATTTATCTCCCATAGAGCTTATAGTTGAAGAAATATCCATGCTGGTGTCTGAACTGATTACACCGGCGGCACCGGATACGACATGCTGCGCCACATCGAATACCGCCATAGTAATATCAAAGGTATGGGTAACGATAAATACCGCTACCCACGCCTTGAAAAACCACTTAAAGAACATAAAGGTGTCCAGCTCGTGCAGGTTATTTTTATCAATAATCATGCTGATAAGCTCGTAGCAAAGAACATAGGTAATGACAAGCCCCGCAATGGGGACGATCACATTTTCCGACAAGGTTTTTATCATGGAAAATACGCTGCCGTTCCAGCCCTGCGGGGTCTTGCCTACCTCTGCCGCTATGGTTCCTACCTTTTCGTTGACATCGCCAAGCAGAGCTTCAAGATTTCCCTGAATGGATCCAATTAAAATTTCCTTGATCCATTCATTGATTGCATCAAGTATGCTCTGCACCTTCTACCTCCTTAACCGAAAAGTCCGCGAAGAAGCGGAACAAGGGTTGTACCGATAAGGGCAACGCCTCCTCCTGCCATAAGCTGCTTGATGCCCTGACTCTTCGCGCCGGGATTGTCGTTTCCATATCCTTCCAACAGGTTTACGATGCCCCAGATTCCAAGACCTGCGCCAAGTGCGATAACAAGTGTCTGTAATACTCCGACTGCTGAATTAAAAAATCCCATAGATTCATCCTTTCTGCCGCCTTTGCGGCTAAACATAAATTTTTCTTATTTCCTCATAAAAAAATCCGCTTTCTTTAGCGGATCGGAAACGGGCGTCAGGTGCCCGCGCTCTATATACTGCTGTCTTATATATCAAGCTTTTTCCTCCTTCTTTTATTCTTCCGTTAATTTCTCCGAATCGATTTCGTAGTAGTCAAAGACTTCATTTTTCCTTACGACAGCGGGGCGGTGCTTGATATACCTTTCCGAATCAAAAGAATTTTTCTTGTCATAGTCGGAAAGGTATTTGTAGTTGGGATGCTTTGTAATATCGTACTTATCCGAAAAGAACGGTCTTATGCCTCTTATTTGCAGGATGCACTTTCCTCCGTCCATAACCGCAATCTCATCCTGTGTCATAAGCTCTTTACCGAGCTTTTGATAGTTCAGCCCGTGGGAAAGCTCCCGTCCTCTTGTTTCAGAGGTATTAAAGCTGTCGATGGTTTCCTTACCGAGTATTTCAGATACGTCCTTTAGTGTTGTTTTTTCCTTTCCTCCAAGAAAGAGGAAGCTGTCGCAATTTCCTGTGATGGTGTCCGCATTTTCCTTATATATGGCTTTAAGCTGGGACTGGGACTGCAAAATAATAGAAGCCGATATTTCACGGCTTCTAATGGTGGCAATCAGTTTTTCAAACTTTGGAATCTGCCCGATATTTGCAAACTCATCCAGTAGGCAGCGCACATGAACAGGCAGCCTTCCGCCGTACACATCATCGGCTTTGTCGCAGAGAAGATTAAATAGCTGGGTGTAGAGTATTGAAACAACAAAGTTAAAGGTATCATCGGTATCGCTTATGATAACAAAGAGGGCTGTTTTTCGATCCCCTATGGTATCAAGCTCCATTTCGTCCTTTTCAAGGAGCTCTCTAAGCTCTCTGATGTCAAATGGAGCAAGACGGGCGCCGCAGGAAATTAAGATTGAGGATCTTGTTTTTCCTGCGGAAAGCAGAAACTTCTTATACTGCCTTACCGCAAAATGCTCCGGATCTTTTTCCTCCAATCTCTGAAACATAAGGTCCACCGGACTTTGAAACTCCGGATCATCCTCCCTTGCTTCCGATGCGTTTATCATTTCAAGAAGCGTGGTGAAATTCTTTTCTTCCTCTGGTGCTTCATAGAAGATATATCCGATCAGGGCAGAGTAGAAAAGGCGTTCCGATTTTGTCCAGAAGTCCTCTCCGGATTTTTCACCGTCGCCTTTGGTGTTCATAATGATTGTATTTACCAGCTTCAAAATATCCTTTTCGCTTCGGATATATGAGAAAGGGTTATACCGCATGGATTTTTTGAAATTGATGGTATTCAGAACCTTAATTCTATATCCGCCTCGCTGCAGAAGCTTCCCGCAGGAGAGAAGCAGCTCGCCTTTCGGATCGGTAACCACATAAGAGCTGTGCATCTGCATAAGGGACGGCTTTACAAAAAACCGCGTCTTTCCGCTGCCTGATCCTCCGACCACAAGGATATTTTTATTTCTTGCGTATTTCGGATTTTTCGGACGGCTGCTCATGGTAATGCACTCCGTTTTTGTAAGGGGAATGTTATTTCTAAAGACCGGATCGATGTATGGTTTAATATCCTTTTTATTTCCGAAACGGGCGGATCCGTTCTCTGTTCCTTTCCTGTACTTCTTTGCATTTTTCCCTT
>ERZ773037.2117-NODE-2117-length-9994-cov-3.014488_pt1 | contig 9994 bp, 9 predicted proteins | sample MGYA00511466_ERZ773037 | MGnify/ENA primary metagenome ERZ773037 (study PRJEB29015, sample SAMEA2738146) | human oral metagenome | biome: human oral; feature: human-associated habitat; material: saliva | place: China | collected 2202 ...
TGATGGATCTGCGTGAAAAAAAAGCAGAGGCGGAGAAGGCGAACTAAATGGCGATTGATATTCCTCCGCAGTGGGTGGAGCAGGTACAGCGCATCGACTGGGGAAGCGTCCGTGCCGCAGTGGCGGACTATGGCCCCGTGCTCACGGTGCTGCGCGATACGTGGGATCGCGAGACGATCAGCGAGATCGCGGACGGGCATCTCTTTGTCCGTGACGCGGTGCTGAACGAGGCGATTGCGCATAACCTCGGCGCGGACGGCACAATCCGCTCCGTAGAGCTCACCTCGCATGAGGATGGTCACCTCGGCATCGTCTGCACGACCGATAAGAAATACAAGCGGATCGAGCTCTCGGGAACGATCAAGGAGTTTGTCCATACGGGGGAGAAGTCCTACGCAGTCTACCATGTGGACAAGAAGAAACTGCCCAATCACGGACTTGTCTCATGGCTCTTTTCACGGCTGTCGCTGTCGATGGTCGAGCGCATGGTCGGACGACTCGATGTGTCGGATCGCATCCCCGTGGACATCAAGGGGAATAATGTCACGGTGGACTTTCACGATGTCCTCGCGGCGTCGCGTCTCGGCACGACGGAGTTCCGCGGGCATTCGCTGCTGAGCATGGTGGAGATCGAGGGCGCGACGGTGAAGGAAGGCGGCATCATGTTTGATACGCGCCTGAATGTACCCGATGATGTGAAGGATGCGCTGCGTGCTATTTTGAAGGAAAAATCGGCTGCGCTGCAGAGCAGTGCAGGAGAAGGAGACGGACATTGATGAGGCGATTGATTCAGCTGCTCTGTATCGCGATGCTTGCCGTATGGATCCAGCCGCAGGCGGCGGACGCGGCAAAGGCGGAGCCCGTGACGGAGAAGATCATCTTCATCCCGCATGACAGCCGCCCGATCTCGAGTACGCAGACGGCGGATGTCGTGACCAAGGCAGGCTACGAGGTCATCGTTCCGCCGACCGAGCTGCTCGGCAGCCGTGAGGATCTGGGGCATCCCGATCAGCTCTGGACATGGGTGCATGAGAATATCGCACAGCCCGGGGTCAAGGCAGCGGTCATCTCCTCGGATGCGATGGTCTACGGCAGCCTCGTCGGCTCGCGCAAGCACAACGAATCGCGTGCACAGATCCTCGCACGCGCGTCGCGCTTTACGGAGCTGCACCGTGCACATCCCAAGGTGCCGCTCTACGTCTTTGGCTCGATCATGCGCACGCCGCGCACGGGCGAGGCATCGGGACATGAGGAGCCGGAGTACTATCGCCGCTATGGGGCGGACATCTTCCGCTACACCCTCCTGCGTGACAAGGAGGAGGTCGAGGGGCTATCGCGCCGCGAGCGCAAGGAGTATGAGTTCCTCACGCGCCTCATCCCGAAGGAAGCCCTCACGGACTGGATGGGACGCCGCGAGAAGAACTATGCGGTCAACGAGTTCCTCATCAATCTCATGCGCAAGAATGGGACGTTCCACTACCTCGCGCTCGGGCGTGATGATAATGCGCCGTTCTCCCAGACCCATCTTGAGAGCCGGCATCTCGCAGCAGTAGGCGCAGAGCTCGGAAAGACGCGGTTTCAGACCATGGCGGGCATCGACGAGATCGCCCTCCTCATGTTGACGCGCGCCGTGAACGAACAGCGTCATGAGGTGCCGTTTGTCTTCGTTCGGTACAACTGGGGACGCGGCGCGGACACTGTGCCTGCGTACTCGGATGAGAAGATCGGCACCTCGATCAACGATGCGATTCTCGCCGCCGGTGGGATGAATGTGCGCGCGCCGGAGAAGGCGGATGTCGTCCTCACGGTGAATACGAACCCTGACGGGCGCACCTACGAGGCGAATATGCCCGTCAATGACGGTACGCTGCGTGAGGGTACGGCGTATTTTGCCGACATCGTGTCGGACTATGTGACGCGCGGCTATCCCGTCTCGATTGCCGATGTTGCCTTTGCCAACGGCGCGGACAACGCGCTCATGGCGGAGCTGCAGCGGCGCGGTCTGCTCTACAAGATTCGTGCCTACGCGGGATGGAATACCCCGACGAACAGCTCGGGCTATGCGCTCGGCGAGGGGATGCTCGTCCGTCACATGAATGCGGATGCCGTCGATCAGCTGCTGACGACGCGCTACCTCGACGACTGGGCATATCAGGCGAATGTGCGCAATACGATTGCACGGCAGCTCACGTGGCTGCGCGGTGACGGATTCTACGGCAGTCTCGGCTCGAAGATGGATGCCGTCTCTGTGCGATCCACGCGCATGATGGACCGCTTCATCGAGAACAATCTGCCGCCCATGGCGGAGACGAACAGCGTCGTCGTGACATTCCCGTGGAACCGTATGTTTGAGGCGGACATTCAGCCCGAGCAGCAGGGCTTTGCCCATGATTACTTGGAAGGAAGGAAATAATATGTACGGAAAGCGGATGATTGCGTTCTTTTCGGCATCACCTTCGCGGCGCACGGCAACGGTTGCCCATAAGATCGCCGACGTCACCGGCGCAGATCTCTACGAGATTCGCCCGGTCATCCCCTATACTGAGGACGACCTCGACTGGGACGATAAGACGAGCCGCGTCAACGTCGAGATGCACGACCCTGCTTGCCGCCCCCAGATCGAGGGAGAGCTTCCCGACCTCGCACCGTATGAGACCGTCTTCGTCGGGTTTCCGCTCTGGTGGTTCGCCGCGCCGCACATCATCAACACCTTCCTTGAAAGTTACGACCTTACGGGGAAAACCATCGTGCCGTTTGCTACCTCGGGCGGCAGCTCCCTCGGACAGACTGTGACGCATCTGCGCCCCTCGGCGAAGGGCGCACTCGTCAAGGAGGGGCGTCGCTTTGAGATGGGCGAGACCCCGATGGCGATTAACTCATGGGTCGCGGCACTTGGGATCTGACATAGAAAAAACACGGTTACAGCCGAATCGACTGCAGCCGTGTTTTTGCTTTTTTCTGTATTTCAACGAATGAAAAATTTTCTTTAGACAGAGTGGGGCTTTATACGATAAAATATAGGAATGTGCAAACGACCGCGCCGTGATGCGCGCATACGGCTTCTCGACGAAACTCACGGAGTCGGCGTGTGTGGCAGAGCTGATGAAACGATATGAGGAACTGGTACAGAGAGGAATAGAGGAGAAAAAGTGATTTCATCTAAGATTCGATTCCCCGTCATCTTCGTGGGGATCTTTGTCGCCGCGATTCTTGCGGCACTCTACTTTGCGACCTTTGGGCGCATGGCAAAGGCAGACCCTGCCGAGAGCATCCAGCTCTACTGCGATGCCTTTGTACGGCAGGATGAGGAGGCGCAGAAGAAACTCACGTCCTACGGTGCACCGACGGATGCGTTCAACATGAAGGCGGCGTTCGCGAATGCCCTCCAGACGGCGGGAGCGAACCTCTCGCCCGAGGAGGCAGCGGAGATCGGTGATGCCTATATGGAGTCGCTGAAAAACGCATCGATCGAGACCTCTGTCTCAAGTCAGGGGGAAGGGCAGGCGACGGTTGAGGTGACGGTGACGCGGTTCAACATGATGGCGGCACGCGAGAAGGCAACCTCTCTCATGCGTTCCCGTATGAAGCTGAACGGAACGCCCGAGGAGCTGCGCAAGACAGCCGTCGATGCGACGGCAGACGCCTATCGGGAACTCCAGCCGATGGGGATGGTGACCTTCTACGTCCCTGTCCGCTACAACGAGAAGACGCGCATCTGGGATCCCGCCGACCCTGTGCAGTTTGGCTTTGACCTGTCGAAGCAGACCATGGGCGTAGAGTAGGCGTCCCAACACCTGCGAAAAAAGCCTCCCCCGCTTGTGGTGGAAGGGGAAGCCGTAAACTCTCGTGGATATACACAATATAGAGGAGCATCAATATGGCAGAGACAGATTGGCAGCATACCGATCAGGTAACGGCAGAAGGGAATCCACGCCATCCCGAGGGGGATGCGGGGCGTGCGATGCTCGCACGGATGAACGAAAGCCATGCGCATCTCGTGGACTGGGGACTGGGGTATCTCGCCCTGCACCCAGCGGATACGGTACTCGACATCGGCTGCGGCGGCGGCAATACGCTCGCGCGTATGGCAGAGCGCGTGACGGAGGGGCACCTCGTCGGCATCGACTACGCCGAGACCTCGGTGGAGGCGTCGCGCGCCTTCAATGCGGCATTGGTCGAGCGTGGACGGATGGAGATTCTCCATGGCTCGGTCGAGGCACTCCCGTTTGCGGACGGACATTTTGATGCCGTTGTGACGGTGGAGAGCTTTTACTTCTGGCCGTCTCCTGAGGAGAGCCTGCGGGAGGTCGCACGCGTTGTGCGTAAGGGCGGATCGTTCCTCCTGCTTGCGGAGATCTACGGGCGGGACGACCTGCCGGAGAGCACGCGTGCCAAGGTCGCGGAGTATCAGCTGACGAACCCGACGCCCGCAGAGTTCGAGCACCTCTTCCGCGCAGCGGGATTCCGCGAGGTACAGATTCACCTCAAGGAAGGCGAGTACTGGATCGCAGTCGTGGGCGTGCGGTAAAAGTTTTCTTGTCAAAAAAGACTGCTTAGGCAGTCTTTTTTGCTAATCGCATTACTTCTGGACGGAGAGGAAATGCGACAGATCGTGTAACTGGATATTTCACAATACGAAAAGGGCAGATACAATCTGCCTTTTTGTATTGTCAATGTCTTTACGGGGGGGGGACAAGTGCTATTATATAATTATAAGAGTAATCTGTGGATAACTTGCCAATGGGTAAGAATCAGGGAAAGGATGAAGAATCATGGCAGCACCAAAGATGACCGAGTTTATGTGTACCTACTGCGGAAAGAAGGAGCAAAAGAGTATGCAGGCAGGGCGTCCTCAGCCGGGGAAGTGCCCGCGCAAACCGGGCAATCAGCCACATTCATGGGTGGTGAATCGGACGTACTAGTCTGCATGGATGAGAAATGAGGGAATGTCATGAACGATCAGCCGGTATTCCGCAAGGAACTTGAACAGTACATGGACGCATATTTGCCCATTCTCTATGTCGACACGTTGGAGAATGGGAAAGTGCAGGACATCCTCGCTGAGCTTGCAGCGCAGAAGGGGCGCGGCATTATCAAATGGAGTTTGCACAGCGGCTATGAGGACGCGAGCGCGGGGCTTCGCTATCCGTCTCCTCTGAGTGGTGCCCTCGATACCATACTGCTGGAGAAAAACGTTGCACGTAAGATTCTCGTGCTCGAAGATATCGCAGGCGAACTCGAATCACCCGCGATTGTTTCACGTCTGCGCTGTATTGCTGAGCGGATCGCAGGCGGTACGATGGACGATTGTACCGTTGTTCTTCTCTCGCCGCTCGGCACGATTCCACGCGCACTTGAGCCGTATATTACCCTTATGAGTCTGGACTACCTAAGCCCAGAGAAGATACGGGAGCACATTCTTCATTTTCTTGAGAGCAACGATATGCCTGCTCCCGTAGAGGAGCTGCTTGACACTTTTTCGATGCATCTACGCGGGTTGAGTGAGACGGAGATCGACAACATCCTCTCCCTCGCTGTGAGCGATGATGGACAGCTTGACGCGAGTGACCTGCCGATGGTGCTCCGTCAGAAACAGCAGATGATCAAGAAATCTGGCATCCTTGAGATGGTGACGGTGAAGGAGACCGTCGAGGACATCGGCGGTCTTCAGAACCTGAAGGACTGGCTGCGGACAAAGGCACAGATCTTTCGCGACGTGCGCCGCGCGAAGGAGTTTGGTGTCGACATCCCGAAGGGCGTACTCATCGCGGGGATGCCGGGCTGCGGTAAGTCCCTCACGGCAAAGGCGGCGGCGAGTATGTTCAAGGTGCCGCTCCTGCGCATGGACATGGGGCGGCTCATGGGCAAATACGTCGGCGAGTCCGAGGCGAATATGCGTCGTGCGCTCCAACTGACGGAGGCAAGCTCGCCCTGCGTCCTCTGGATCGACGAACTGGAGAAGGCGTTTGCGGGTGCGGGAGCGCAGGGGGGCAGCTCCGAGGTGACGACGCGCCTCTTTGGCAGCTTTCTCACATGGATGCAGGAAAAGGACAGCCTTGCCTTCGTTGTCGCCACAGCGAACAACATCTCACATCTGCCGCCGGAGCTCATGCGCAAGGGTCGTTTCGATGAGATCTTCTATGTGGACTTCCCAAATCAGAGCGAGCGTGAAAAGATCATCAGTCTCCACATCGGCAAGCGGCGGAGTGCCGATCTCGCCAAGATCGACGTTGCTGCGCTCGCACGAAAGATGAAGGGCTACTGCGGCGCAGACATCGAGAGTGTTGTGCGCGACGGCATCGAGGCTGCGTTTGTCGCGGGCAAGGCTCATGTCACCACCGAGGATCTGCAGGCGGCAATCGGACGCACGCATCCCATCTCCGAGACGATGAAGGATGCCATCGAGGAGATGGACAAGACCTACAAATCAAAGAAGTTCACGAACGCATCACGGGAGGAGTAGGGATGGCACGCGACATTCATTTGGATGGATTTCGGACGGAGGAGTCCAAGGGGCTCTTCTCTCTCGCGAAGGACATGATCTCCTCGTGGATGGAAAAACCGCAGGAAAAGAGCACAATGGTCTGGCTCGGTGAGGAGTTTATTCAGCGCGTCGGCGGTATGACGACGGCGGCAGCACAGGAACTCAGCTCCTCCATCATGGACGGCGTCGATCAGTTCACAGAGAATATGAACGCCATCGAGGAGACTTATCGGAGCGGCGGGACAAAGGAAACGTGGCTGCAGCAGAAATTGCTCTCCGTACCGGGCACGACCGAGGAGGAGCGTGCGCGTTATCTTGCCGAGGCGCAGGTGGCACTTGCGGCGGGCAACAACGAGGTATATGCCGCACTGCATAGCGCGGAGCAAAGTGCAGATCTAAGGCTGCCCGCCGCCGTCGAGGAGCGTGTTCCCGATGGAGCGAGTGGCGCATCGTGGCAGCCCATCCCCACGCAGGTCGCTGCACAGGGCGTTGCCGAACAAGCCGTGCTTGCAGGTGTCGGCGGTGCGGCGCTTGATACGGGACTGAAATATGCCGAAGGGGAGACGGGCGAACCAGTCAATACAGGGATCGACCTTGGAGAGGAGCCAACCGGATCGGAGACGGATCGCAGTATCAAGGCTATTGCAACGGGGGCACTCTACGTTGCCGTCGAGCGCGGCATCGTTCCATTCCTCAAGAAGACGACGCCGCTGCCCGTGCTCACGAACACCGCCTGTTGGGGTGTCGAGGGCGTACGCACCGCCGCGCAGGTGTTCAGCGGGAAACTCAGTGTTGCGGCGGCAGTCGACCGTGTGGGACGCATCGCCTCCGCCGCCATCGGTGACCTCTGCTCAAAGGGGATCGGTGCGCGTATGCTCTCTGCAATTCCCGTTGTCGGCCCCGTCCTTGGCATGGCGGTCGGCTCTGCGATCAGCAGTCAGTCGGGCAAGAAAATTGCCTCTGCCGTTCATGCGGGCTTCAAGATCATCCAACCCGCCGTAACCACCATCGCCGAGGGGTTGCACAAGGCCACGACGAAGGCAGTGGAGACCGTGAAGAGCTTTGGCAGGGCAATATTGAGCATGTTTGATTGAGAGAATGAGGCGGGGCAGGGGACTGCTCCGCCGTTTATGGAATGTGGAGGAAGCATCATGGCGCGAAAAGTGAAATTCCCACTCGAACTAAAGGACGGCTATCTGGCGCGCAGCAATATCGAGGAGGTGCGTGAGCATTTTGATCTCGAGAAAGTCATCGCCCAGTTCCATAACGGCAGACTAAAAATTTGGCTTGACGATCACTATTTGCCGGAGATGGCGGAGCAGGTCGCTGGATTGGATGCTGATGCCCCCAATCTCGCTGCGAAGCTCTGTGCCATCCTCGGTGTCGAGGGCATTGCCACGGAGAATGTAGACAGCAGCCTTATCCAAAAACGCGAGGAGAAGCGCCAACGTCTCAGTCAGTACACCACGAATCCAATCCTCTGTGATATGGCAGAATGTGCCGCGTTCGAGCAGGGGGATTTGGACGCGCTGATTGACGAGGGAGCGCGTGAAATCATCCTCTGCAATAACGCCTTCCGTATCCCACTCCTTGCTGAGAAGCGTAAATATTACGGCGTGGGCAAAGCCATCGCCGTGATTGACAGCGATACGCCGATTGACTTCGCGGCGCGCGGGATTCAGTTCGTGGATATGCCGTTTGATGAGAAATATGCGGCTCTTTTTCAAAAGTCTAAAAAAGAAACTATCCTTGAAAAGAAAAGGAAGCAAACAACACCCGATGTGTTGGCGGAACTGTGTTCCATTTTGATGAATGGAAGACTAAAGGATGGCACGGTCTTGTGGAAAAATCAAACTTCGCACTCAATTTATTGGGACGGCGGTGGATATACATATCAGATCCATTCTAATTTTTCAATAGAGAATTCATCATTAGAAAATAAAATTAGGCGTAACGAAATTATCATTGGATATGGAAAACCGAACAGCAATCAGAATGTCCTTTTATTTACATATCGGGGAATATATCTCGCGATCTCTCAGCGAGTGACATTGATTCGATATGTTGACATTGACAGTATCGAGTTTGGAAAGAAAGATTCTGATGTTTTTAATATCCGCACTATTTCCGGGGATGAAAAGAAATTGGAGATTCCATATGCGTGGAAAGCCTATATTCCTTTGGATAAGTTGCGTTTGTTCCTTCTCATGGCAGCACGTTTATTGGGGGAGTCCACCTACAAATTTACCCCAAAAGAGATGAATATTCTCAAGGGGGTTATACTGGAGAGCCTTGATTATAGAAATATTGTAGAGCTTTTGTAAGTTCATTTCATTTTTATAGTTGGGAGGAATTGATATGGCACGAAAGGTGAAATTCCCGCTGGAGCTGAGGGACGGCTATTTGGCGCGCAGCAATATCGAAGAGGTGCGTGAGCATTTTGATCTTGAGAAGATCATTGCCCAGTTCCATAACGGCAGACTGAAAATCTGGCTCGACGATCACTACTTGCCGGAGATGGCGGAGCAGGTTGCGGCTCTTGACGGCGATGCCCCCAATCTCGCCGCGAAGCTCTGCGCCATCCTCGGTGTCGAGGGTGTTACCGCAGATGCTGTTGATAGTTATGCCATTCGTGAGCGTGAGCGAAAGCTGCAAAAACTTCGACAATGCACAAGCAATGAGCGTTATCTGAATATGGTGGAGTATGCTGCATTCGATCAAAAAGATTTGGACGATGTGCTAAAAAATAATCCGACAGAGATTCTTTTGTGCGGTGGAGAGTTTCATATTCCCCTCGTGGCACAACAGCGTACTTATTACGGAGTTGGAAATGTTGTTGCTGTGATCGACAGCGAGCGACCAGTGGATTTTGAAAAACTGGGGATTCACTTCATCGATGTGGACTTTGATGAGGCGTATGAACAGGTGCGGGAGAAAGGAATCGACTCTTCAAAATACATGACCCCCGAGGTCTTGGCGGAGCTTTGCAGTGTTCTGATTCTTGGCGATCTAAAGGATGGACGGCGTGTTCTCGATCACTGTAATCCCTTTTGGAAGGATGGTTTTACCTATCAGGTGCATCCGTATGTGTCCATCCCTGATACGGGGATTGGAGAGGAAATCGCAAAGGGGCAGGAGACCATCATAGGATACGGGAAAGCCGTCAGTATGATGGCCATCGTCTTTACAGATCGAGCCTTATATGTTGCAGATTACAATGAACCTCTGATTCATGTGTGTTATGCAGATATTATACGCGTTTTGTTTGCTTCCAATTCGACGGATCGTGTTTTTCAAATCGATACACAGGATGGATCATATCAATGTAAGGATGTGAAGCTGTGGGATGAATGTATCGGGTTCTTCGGCGTTCGTCTCTTCCTCCTCATCATGGCACGTATTTTTGGAAGTTCCCAATATAAGTTTACAGAGAGTGAGCTATATATGCTCAGTCAGGTTCGTTTGGATTCTCTGAACGATCAGTACATCACAGAGTTTTTATAATTCTTT
>ERZ773037.2118-NODE-2118-length-9988-cov-2.111749_pt1 | contig 9988 bp, 6 predicted proteins | sample MGYA00511466_ERZ773037 | MGnify/ENA primary metagenome ERZ773037 (study PRJEB29015, sample SAMEA2738146) | human oral metagenome | biome: human oral; feature: human-associated habitat; material: saliva | place: China | collected 2202 ...
TTCATCTTTTCCTCCTTGAATCTCTAAAATACACTCTTTTCGTTTCCTTCCTCATCTATCCCGAACTCTTTCCGTAGAAATTAAACTGCAGCGAAAAATCCTCTCAATTTACGACGTACTTACTATTATCCTCGTCAAATATATAGATATATATATATTGTCTCTTTTTAATGATTATTTTTTTATTGCTAAATAAAATTAATTTGCAGAAATTGCAAGTCCTATACTCTTAGAAAAAACGCATCTTTATGCTTTTGATTGCTACACCGCTTTGGAAGGCCGGCAAGCTCTCCGACTTCACCTGTGTTACTTGTTAAACGAGATATTGCAAGCTCTGCAAACAATACCCGTTAAGAACAAAAAATGCAGCTAACGGATTCTACTCCGGAAGCTGCATCTTACTTTGTTCTATATTTCTTTGTTCTATATTTTGTACACTTAGCGCAGTGCATCCTCGATTACCTTCTTTAAGGTATCAGCTGAAGCTTGAAGAGCCTCTCTCTCTTCTTCGCTTAATTCAATCGGCACCACTCTCTCCACTCCCTGTCTTCCGACAATGGCAGGCACACTTAAGGAGACATCGGAAATCCCGTACTCTCCATGTTGCATACTGGAAACGGGAAGGATGGATTTCTCATCACGGATAATCGCCTCACAGATTCTTCGAACGGACATCGCGATTCCGTAGTAGGTCGCCTTCTTCTTTGCGATAATCTCGTAGGCACTGTTTTTTACATCCTCCGCAATGCGTTTCATGGAGGCGTCATGCTCCAAGTGACCGCGAAGCTCGCAGAAATCATTTAGAGGAATACCGGAAACATTTGCACTGCTCCAAGCGGCAATTTCGCTATCTCCGTGTTCTCCGATAATAAAGGCATGGACAGAACGGTTATCAATGGACAGATGCTCCCCTAAAAGATACTTCAGTCTTGCCGTGTCCAGCACCGTTCCGGAACCGAAGACTCTGTTCTCCGGAAAACCGCTGAGTTTTACCGCCGCATAGGTTAAAATGTCCACGGGATTTGCCACAATGAGTAATATTCCCTCATACTTTCTCTTGGCAATCTCCGGAATAATACTCTTAAAAATTCCTACATTCTTCTTTACGAGGTCAAGTCTTGTTTCTCCCGGCTTCTGCCCTGCACCGGCAGTGATTATGATGATGGAGCAGTCCATGAGATCATCATAGTCTCCGGCATAAATCTTCATAGGCTTTGCAAAGGGAAGTCCGTGACTGATATCGAGTGCCTCTCCCTCCGCTCTTTCTCTATCTACATCATTTAAAACCATTTCCGAAAAAAGACCGCTTTGCATAAGGGCAAACGCGGAACTGGATCCCACAAAACCGCAACCGATAACGCCCACTTTTCTCTCTTGAATATTCATCTCTTCTCCTTCCCTTTCATCCCTTTTTTCTCTATTTCCTTAATTTGCCCTATCCAAAGTCCGGAAACGGGATATCACACGATTCACGCACGACACTCGTTAAGCGTATATGCTTTGGTAAGGTCTTGCATCATATAGTAAATACAGGAAATTCCGAAGAAAAACTTTTCGAAAGAATATCCCGCCCGAAGTTAGTATAGGCTAAACAACCCGGAATTGCTAGTTATTTTTTTGTCAATCTTGTTTTTCTTTGTATACACGGAGTTCTTCCAGCACCCTCCGCTTCTTCTCCTGATATTCCGTAAAATGCTCCATGTAAGAGTGGAAGTCTTTTCCGTTATCCACTCTTTCCAGTCTTCCGTTTCCGAAGAGAATTTTCGAAGAGCTTCCTGCCCCGACCCCGAAAACCGTATGCTTTTCTTCCATCATGAAAATATTATAGAGGCACTCCTTCCCTTCCTTACTGAAACCGATATTTTCCAGATTTCCCGCCATGTTTTTTTGCCTGTAAAGATAATACGGATATAAGGACAATTCTTCTGCAGTCTGCATGGCGGAAAGCATCATCCACTCCATTTCGCTCCGGCTCTCTCGTTTCTTCCAGGAAGGAATATAAGAGAGGGTAAAATTTCTTTTCAGCGGAAATTCCTCGGAAGACGCCCCTGCCTGATAAGCACCCCGATACTTGTTTTCCTCTGTTTTCAACTTTGCGGCACGCTTTACCGCAAGGGAGTGTACGGTCAGATTCTCCGGGGCAAGCTCCCGAATCCTTCGAAGGCTCTCCTCCACATCGGAAAGCCTTTCTGAAGGCAGTCCCAAGATGAGGTCCATGTTAATGTTGTCAAAGCCCAGAGCTCTTGCTTCATAAAAACGCTCCACCACAGACTCGACACTATGCTTTCTTCCGATTAAATCCAGAGTTTCCTGTCGGAAAGTCTGCGGGTTAATGGAAATGCGGTCTACACTATGCATTTTTAAAAGGGCAAGCTTATTTCCCGATAAAGAATCCGGCCTGCCCGCCTCTACCGTGTATTCCAATATTTTTGCGTGCGGAGAAGATAGAAGCTTTTTCTCTACCAAAAGGAGCAGATTCTCCAAGTCCTTCTCCGGAAGAGCCGTCGGTGTTCCTCCGCCGATATAGATGCTTTGCAGACTTTTTCCGCGCTTTTCTCCCATTTCATAGAGTGCAAAATCCAGCTCTTCGGAAATCTTTTCCAAATACTCCGGAATGCGGTCGGAAAAGGGTCCAATCGGGGAAGAAAGAAAGGAACAGTATGCACATTTACTCGGGCAAAAGGGAATATGAATGTAAATGCTGAAGCCGTCTTTTACCTTCACTCCACTCCTTTCCTCCGCCCTCCGTAAAATCTCTCTCTCCCGTATGGCAAGAAAATGCAACAGCTCCGCCTTTTCTCCCTCGAGGCAATATTCCTCCTTTAGGGCTCTAAAGAACTGCGGATTCAATTTCTTTTCCTGCATGCAAAATGCATTCTCAGCTTTTGGAGTATTGGGAATATTGGGAGTATTGGGAAGATTTGGACTATCTTGCACCTTTGGTTCTTTTTGCGCTTTTGACTTTTCCAATTCGTCCAAGAGTTTTCCGGAAAGGGAAACCGGACGAATCCCCGTTAAATCCCCCCAAGGAAGACTCCGCCCGCATTTTTCTTCTAAAATGCGGTAAAGATACGTCTTCACAATAGACTTATCCTTTGTGCGCTTTCCGCTGAAAGGGAGTCCTGCTCCCCGTAAATCCAAGGACAGACGGAAAAGAGAAGGGTCGGAAATCCCCTCCTCTGTCAGAATTCGATTTTGTTTTTCCGCATCTTTCCGCTTTAAGCTCTTCTTGTTTACGGGCACGGCAGACTTTTGCTCTTTCGCACGCTTTAAGGCATTCTTCTCCTCCTGCGTCGTCTCCATAAGCCGCACGCCCTCCGGCGTATGCAGCTGAAAATCCTCCCCCGGATAAAAAGCCTTACAAAGCTCCCGAATATCACTCTCAAACGGAAACAAAGCCTCATCTAAGAAAATCTGAATCAAAGCAATGTCCTTTCTAATGCATGAATGAATATTTATGTATTTTAAGAAAAAAAGTATTGATAGTATTGGAATAAAGCGTATGGAGACGCCGGTACTTGCAGAAAACGAGCACCGCGAAGTTTGATGCTTAGTACCGTTGCGTCGGAATCGAGCGAGAGCGTCTTTATGAAAATACTATAATACTTTTTTCTATTATTGCATCTATGAGTACATGGCAGTGGACAAGGGGAGCTTAGAACATACTCTTCCTTACATTGCTCTCGAGGAGCTTATTGTATCCGATCCAGCCATTCCCTTCCTTGGCCTTCCCCGACTTCTCTCCCTGCTCGATAAACTCCCGCATGGTTTGCAGTTTCGCGTCCGTATTGTCCGCAAAGGCAAGAGCCAGAGCTTCCATAGTAGCCGGCTTCTTCGGAGAGCCGAATTCCAGTTCCCCGTGATGGGAAAGAATGCAATGCAAAAATTCCGAGCGAAGCGCGGTCGGAAAATCGGGAATCAACGCAATTTTCTCGGAAAGCATGGTGTAACCGATCATGATATGGCCAAGAAGCTGTCCTTCATCAGAATAATCATTTCTCGGAAATTCACTGAGTTCCTTCATTTTTCCGATATCATGGCAAAGTGCTGCGGAAATCAAGATATCCCTGTTCAAATCCGGATATTGCTCTGCGTAGAAACGGCAAAGCTTCGCAACGGACAAAGTGTGCTCGAGGAGTCCTCCCACATAGCTGTGATGCACTGTTTTTGCTGCGGAATGAAAGGAAAATTCCTGTAAAAATTCCTTATCTTCCACAAAAATACTTTCCAGAAGTTTTTTCAGAAAAGGATTTTCCAAAGCGGAAATCATACCGAGCAGCTCTTTCTTCATTTCCTCTCTGTCCCGTTTGGAAACCGGTAAGAAATCTTCCGGAAAGTAGCTGCCTTCTCTTGCCACGGAAAGACGCTGAATACTTAATTGATTGACTCCGTTATAGATAGCGACATTTCCCTCTACATAAACATAGTCTAAGGGGGAGAATTCGGAAATCCCCGGAGAAAAGGGATCCCAAACCTTGGCGTCAATCGTCCCTGTTCTATCCTGCAGAGTCACGTTTAAGTATTCTTTTCCATTTTTTGTGAGTGCCGTGTTTTTCATTTTCACCAAATACACATTATTCACTCTTGTGCCATCCCTGAAATTCTCGATAAAGCGATTAGGGTTAGGGATATGTTCACTCATAAAATTTCCTTCCTACCTTGTCCCCAGCGGACAAGAAAACTCCATTTCCACATACTGATTTCCGTTATTGCGAAGGAGATTGATTTGGAAAGGACTTCCGGGACTTTCTTTCAATAAGACTGCCTGTAAGTCTTTTACTCCTGTAAGTTCTTCTCCGTTCACCTTTTTGATAACATCTCCCGCCTGCACGCCGGCAGCATAGGCGGGACTCCCCTCTTCCACTTCGGAAATAAATATTCCTTCCGGAATGCCTAATTCTATCATACTTTTACTCGTATTTTGTATCTTCACGCCCAAATAAGCTAAAGTTTTTCCGTTACTGAGATGTTCCAGCATATCCAGACAATCGGAAATACCCGTTATGTGTGGAAATGCTCCCTGCTTTCCCGCACAAAATCCTACAAATTCTCCTGCAGTATTAAGGTAGAATACATTTCCCTCTCCCTCTTTCGGGCCTTGTACGGCAATGTCCTCTCTAATGCCGTCCACGGTGGGCACATCATAAGAAAGATAGGAAGCGTACGTTATTTCGGTCGAATACAGCTCCCCGCTTGGAGAACCGATTCCGATTAAAGTTTCTCCTCTTTGAATAAGACGGGAATTCCCTCTCGGCATCACACTGAGCTTTTCCAGATCTTTTTCCGTAAAGGCGGAAAGCGGAACCGAAAGAATCATCACCCCGTCCTTTTTACTCGAAGATAAGAGCCTTCCCTCTACTTCCTTCTCACGGAAGAAACGGATTCGATAGGCTTCTTCCCCCTTTCCGCTTCCCAAGTACAAAATCAGCAAACTGTCGGCGGTTTTTTCTAAAATAATTCCATTCCCCCTCGTTTTTCCTTCCGTAAGTAAATCCTCTCCTCCGGTAGAAATCTCAACATCCACCAGAGACTTTTCCCCTTCCTGAATAATGCTTTTTAAATTTCCCATCATGCTATCATAGGCGGAAATCGGGAAATCCAGTTTCTGAATCTCGGACTGTACCACATCCTCTATTGCTTCCGTTTTTTCCGTGCCGCTTTCCGCTTCCGTACTTGCTTCTTCCGTAAAGGCTACCGTTTCCTTTTCTTTTCCTTCCTTCTTTTCCGGAAGAATAGGAAGAAGCAAAAACAAAACCAAAAAAATACCCAAGCCGAAAACACCTCCGGAAAAGAGGAAAGATAGGGCTTTTACAACTTTCTTTTTCCAGCTTATCTTCTGTCCGACTATCTTCTCTTTGATGAAATTTTTTTCGTCCAAGGATTATGCCTCCTCTTTTAACGAGACGGGAAGGGTAAAAATGAACTCGGTGCCAACCCCCTCGGTGGATATACAGTCAATATGCTCCTTATGTGCAGTGATTATCCCTTTTACAATGGAAAGGCCAAGTCCAGTACCTCTCTTATCTTTCCCCCTTGAAAGATCCGTCTTATAAAAGCGCTCCCAGATTTTCTGCATATCCTTCTTCGGTATTCCGATTCCCTGATCCTTAACCGAAGTAAAGACCTTTGTTCCTTTTTCCTCCGTTCGGATACAAATCTCAGTTCCTTCTTTGGAAAACTTCACCGCATTGTCAATCAGGTTATAAAGAACTTGTTGTATTTTCGGATAATCCGCATAAACCATTTCTTTTTTTTCGGCAAAGATAAGAGAAAATTGTAAGTTTTTCTTTGCGCACTGCATCTCAAAACTGCCGCAAACCTGCCGAATCATCCGATTGATATCAAGATTACTGCGATTCAGCATGCCTTCCTCATCCAGTTTGTTAAGGCTCAGCATAGACTGTGTCAGTTTGCTCAATCGATCGGTTTCCGTAATCAGTCGTTCCAGATATTTTTCTTCCATGTCTCGAGGAATCGTGCCGTCCAGCATAGCCTCCAAATACCCTTTTATGGAGGTTAGAGGAGAACGAAAGTCATGAGAAACATTCGCAATAAACTGCCTCTGATAATCGTCCGACTTTTGTATTTCCTCCGCCATAAAATTTAAGGTTTCCGCAAGATAGCCCATTTCATCCTGCCCGCCCACCTTGATATGGGTTTGATAATCTCCCGAAGCATAACGAAGCGCTCCTACAGTAATTTTCCGTAAAGGCCGATATACATAAGTATAAAATACCCCAAAAATGGAAAGGGAGAAGAAAAAAATTACAGCCATGGCCATGAAAAAAATATCCATTATTTCCGCCTTTTTCCGCTCTATTTCCTGCATAGGTACCATGAGATAGAGGTAAGCTATTTTTTGAAAATCCCTTTGCACCGGCGCCTTGGCTACAAGCCTCGTTTCCTTCAAAATCCCTTGAAAATCTTCTGTATAATAGGTTCTTTCTCCATTTTTCGTGAAATCGAAGTCTTTAAGTCCTTCCGCTTTAAGTTCTTCCCCGGCTTGAAAGGCAAGGAACTTTCCCTGAGGACTTACAAGAGCCCATTCCGGAGATTTGCTTCGAATATTTCCCTCCATATCCGCTGTGATTTTACCGATAGAAAGGCTGCCGAACTCTTCTTTAGAATAATAATTTGCGAGCCTCGTTACTTCACGATAAAGTGAAGCTCCTTCCGAATTGTAAAAATAATTTTGGACTCGCCTTCCTCCATAAAAATAAGTAAAAAAAAGGGAAAGCAGAAAAAATACGGAGTAGCCCAGTAAAAATTTAATGAATAATCGCCTTCTCAAGCTCTTCACCCCAGCCTAAACTTATAGCCTATACCCCAAACCGTGGAAATTTCCCATTCCTCCCCTCCGGGAAGCTTTTCTCTTAGACGTTTAATATGCACATCCACCGTACGGGAATCGCCTGCAAACTCATAGCCCCAGATATGATCGAGGAGCTGTTCTCTGGTAAATACCTGATTGGGACAGCTCGCGAGAAAGTACAGAAGCTCCAATTCCTTCGGCGGCATATCCACAATTTTCCCTTTATAGTGCACCGCATAATTACTCAGGTTCACCACCAGATCGGAGTAGGCAATAAACTTTCCTTTCTGTAATTGTTCCTCTTTTTCCTTTTCCTCCGCATTCTCGTAGGAAGAAGCTCTTCTTCCCGGCTTAAAACGACGGAGAACCGCTTTCACTCTTGCCACCAGCTCTTTCGTATCAAAAGGCTTTAAGATATAATCATCCGCTCCAAGCTCCAGCCCCAGTACCTTATCAAAGGTTTCTCCCTTTGCGGAAAGCATGATAATGGGCACATTGGAGCTTGTGCGTATCCTTCTGCAAACCTCGTAGCCATCTATTCCCGGAAGCATCAGGTCTAAAATAATCAGTGCCACCGGCTCTTTTTCCAAACTTTTCAATGCTTCTTCCCCATCTTCACAGATTCGGGTATCGTAGCACTCCTTTTCCAGATACAGAGAAATAAGCTCCGCAATGGAGCTGTCATCATCTACTATTAGAATTCTTTGTTTTTCCGCCACAATTCCTCCATTTTCTAAACTACTTCTTAAAATACACAATCGTCACACCGTCAGAGCCTTCTCCGTATTCTCCCAGGCGGAAGGACTCGATGTGCTTATTCTTTTTGGCACATTCATGCACCATTTTCCGAAGTGCACCGGTTCCTCTACCGTGTACAATACGCACCTGAGGGAGTTTCGCCAAAAATGCATCATCCAAATATTTGTTCAGCTCCGGCAGGGCATCGGCAGTCATTTTCCCGATAAGATTGATTTCCGGAGAAATCCCCATAGCCTTCGCTCTTCCAAGTCCCGCGGTCTTCCCTTGATTTCGAGTAGGAGCTTCCTTTTCCTTATGCTGGATAAATTCCACCTCTTTTGCAGATACCTTAGTGCGGAGAATTCCTGCGCTGACTGTAAACATCCCGCTCTTATCGGGAAGCTCCGTAACAGTTCCCACTACGCCGTGCATATTGAGGAGTCTTACCTTATCTCCCAAGGCAAGATTCTTCAGGGAAATAGTCTGAGAAGGCCCCTTTACCGTCTGCGCCCCTAAGACAGATTGATTCTCTTCCAGTTTCTTCCTTAGCTTGGTTCTAAGCTGCTCCGCCTCTAAAGAGCCGGAACCGCCGTTTTCCTTCTTCTTTATTTCTTTAATGATTTCATCGGCGGTTTCCTTGGCCTCGGCAAGAATCCTCGCCGCTTCTTCTCTCGCCCGGTTTAAAATCTTATCCTTTCCCTTCTCGATGCCCTTGGTAGATTCTCTGGCTCTGGCCTTTAGTCTTTCCACCTCTTCCTTATACTGCTCAATCTCGAGCTTTTCCCGTTCCGCAAGTCGCCTTGTATCCTCCAAGTCGGCAATCAGGTCCTCGAAGTGCAGATCTTCCTCACCGATTCGGCCTCTCGCATCCTCTATAATCGCATCACTGAGTCCCAACTTCTTTGCAATCGCAAAGGCATTGGACTTTCCGGGCACACCGATAAGCAGACGGTAGGTTGGGCGAAGGCTTTCTACATCGAATTCGCAGGCAGCATTTTCCACTCCTTCTTCAGAAAGAGCGTAGAGTTTGATTTCCGCATAATGGGTAGTCGCAACAGTTGTGACTCTTCTTTGGAAGAGGTCATGCAAAATCCCCAGTGCCAAAGCGGCTCCCTCCGTCGGATCCGTTCCTGCACCAAGCTCATCAAAAAGACAAAGACTGTCCGCATCCGCCTCTGCCAGTATTTTCACGGTATTGGTCATGTGGGAAGAAAACGTGGAAAGACTCTGCTCAATACTTTGTTCGTCTCCGATATCGGCAAAGATTTCCCTAAATACGGTAATGGAGGCCCCCTGAAAAGCAGGAATCAAAAGGCCTGCCTGTCCCATTAATTGTAAGAGTCCAAGCGTTTTTAGGCAGACCGTTTTTCCGCCTGTATTCGGGCCGGTAATCACAAGAAGACGGAATCCCTCTCCGATATGAATGGAAATCGGAACCACTTTATCTCTTGGAATCAATGGATGCCTTGCATCAAGGAGACTCACCTTTTTCTCTTCTAAAACAGTCGGGCGGATTCCTTCCATTTTCTTTCCGAGCTTCGCCTTGGCAAATACAAAATCAAGATGTGCAATGCACTCCACATTTTCTTGTAAAGCAGAGATTTCCGGCTGCAAAAGAAGGGATAAGGCAAGAAGAATCTTCTCCACCTCCCTCCTTTCTAAGGACAAAAGCTCTGTCAGGCTGTTCTCCAGCTGGACTATGCTTAAAGGTTCCATAAAGAGGGTAGCCCCGGTACTGCTTTCATCATGGACAATTCCGTGAAAGGCATTCTTATACTCCGCCTTAACCGGAAAAACATGACGGCCGTTTCGCAAGGTAATGACGCCTTCCTGCAGCATGGACCGCTTATCATTTAAAGTTCGGTTCAGCTCATCGCTGATTTTGCCTTCGATTCCCTTCTCCTTACGGCGAATCTCCGAAAGTTCCTTACTGGCGTC
>ERZ773037.2121-NODE-2121-length-9984-cov-38.480814_pt1 | contig 9984 bp, 7 predicted proteins | sample MGYA00511466_ERZ773037 | MGnify/ENA primary metagenome ERZ773037 (study PRJEB29015, sample SAMEA2738146) | human oral metagenome | biome: human oral; feature: human-associated habitat; material: saliva | place: China | collected 2202 ...
CATCTCAGATTACTTTTTCAGAATATATTTTTTCTTACTGCTATCACTCTTTTTATCCCAACTTTTATCCCAAAGTTTTGAATTGTTAAAGATAGCTACGAAAATATTTGCAAATATAAAGAACCCTATCACCAAATGTATGGAATCAGTTGTTAGGTATTGTCGATCCAAACCATCCTTTAAATGGAATAGTATAATTGTTTCGTCAACAATCAAAAAGGTTGGCCAATAAAATTTTTTGAAAAAAGTAGATATTTTCATTATTTGTTACCGCTTTCTGTAAGGTTAAACTTAGTATACTACTGGGAAAGAAAATAAGCAACTATCATAGAAAAAGATACCGTTACGAAAATTGCCTTCTATTTTAAAAACACCCCACGGTATGAACCATGAAGTGTTATAAATGCTGTATTGTATCTGGTTCTTAACGTTTTGAGAACTGGCTATCTTTACGATCTTTCTTAAGACCTAGTTTGATAAATAAGGGTTTTACTTCATTTCAAAATCCCTCTATAAAAGAAATTCGAGAAATTCTATACTTAAGAATTGTACTATATTTGATTGGAGAGGGAAAATATATATTCTATAATTCATTAGCCACTTTTAAATAATAATTACCGTTTCTCACTATATTATTTAATAAGGTAAATATAGTCTAATTTTTGAAATCCAATTTTTGACAATTTGAAATAATTTCTTCCCAATTATTTGCTGATTTAATGATTTTACATATTTCTGTGTATTTAAGTTTTGTTTTAAATTCACTAAGGGTAATATTTGAATTTTGTCTCATTGTGTCCCAATACTTATCAGCTCCAAGTAAGCCTTTCTTTATCCCTTTTTTATGAAATAATTCATCTTCAGCTTTAACTATATAATTATAAGCATCTTTTAAAACCGATTCTGGTATTTGTACAATCTCTGCAATCCACAACATCAACTGAGGACATCGAATTCTACCTAATTCGCAGTCTTTAAAGCACTCCTTGTCTTTCATCTTGCTAAATTTATATTCAAAATACGCTTCTGCGAGATGAAATTTTTGTGATGGATTAGGTACATTTCCATGTTTAAAATATCCTTCAGCATTTTGACCATATCCCATAAATGATAATTTATCCGCTAAAAATTCACATTCATTAACATCACTGAAATTAATGAGAGAATCTGGAATATTATTAAAATTTTTATTGATTATTGTTTGAAAATCTTTTTGTTTCATTTTTTCTCCATCCTTATCCTGTATCGTTTTCTATATTGTCAATACATCTTATCTTTTCTGTTTCTTCATTATCTCATCAAAAATAATACCACTCAGCCATTCACTGAAATCAGAATTATTTGTCCATTCCCCAAATAATTGCATATTATCCCACATGATTATTCGAAAGACATCACTTAATGCTGTTTCATACTCCCGTTTAATATTTTCTAAATCTGAATTTTTTAAAGCATTTCTAAACTTTTCATTTTTCATAACCATATCTGGTAATTCTTTAATTTGACGAGCGACATTGTCCTTATCTTTCCATTTGATATTACCATAGACATCATTAAAAGTCGTAATGATATTTTCAAGTGAATCTAGTTCTAATCGTCCTTTTCTTCCTGTACCGATACCTAATCCTTCAACAGTTCCATCTTCATCCTCTAAAATGATCGCCATCGTTGTTTTCTTTTCCAGACGGTAGCTTTCCAAGTCAATAGAATCCAAGATCCCCTGTGAAAAATCCTTACCTTTAGGTGTTGGCAGCCGATGAATTAACTGCTCAAAAAAAATAACTTTCTTTTCCCATTCCACTTGACCAATAGAAAGAATAGAAGCTATAAAATTGTAGGTTCTAATGAACGATTTAACTCCACTCTTGAACGCTACTTGCTCTTCCTCAGTTAATGCAACATATCGTTCAACAACACTATCAATGATATGATCAATCTTACTTCTTGAACTATTTTCTAAGAAAAGTTCCACTACTGTATCTACTTCATCCTCTTCATAAACATACATTCCATCAAGTATACCTAACAGATTATTAAGTTTGTTTGGATCTGTTTCTTCTTCCAATTTTGTTTCACGATAATAAGGTTGGAAGGCTTCTTGAATATGTTCTGGTTTGTTTGCAAAGTCGATCACACATGTGTCAATTTTATATTTAGCACTTCTATTCAGACGAGATAATGTTTGAACAGCCTTTACATCATTTAACACCTTGTCAACATACATAGTATGAAGAAGTGGCTCATCATATCCTGTTTGATATTTATCCGCAACAATCAAGAATTTATACTTATCTTCTTTGAATCGTTCTGGTGTTTCTTTATCTGAAAATCCATTCAGGCTTGTTTCTGTAACGACCTTACCTTTGTACTCTTTTTCTCCTGAAAAAGCAATTACTGCCTCAAAACCAGTGTTTGAACGTTTCAATATATCGCTAATAATATTATAGTACTCAATAGCACGAAGAATACTCTGCGTTATAATCATCGCTTTTGCTTTTCCATTTATTTTTGAAGCGACCGAAGTCAAAAAATGATTAACCATTACTTCCGCTTTTTCTCGAATTGGAAACTCTTGCCCCTCAACATAGTTTCTGATTTTATATTGAGATTTCTTTTTATCAAAATCAGGATTGCTTTCTATAGTTTTATAGACCTTATAATAGTTTTCATAATGCGTATAGTTCTTTAAAACATCTAAGATAAAACCCTCTTCAATCGCTTGTTTCATAGAGTAGAGGTCAAAGACACTGCCAAACATTTCAATTGTTTTAGCTTTTGGAGTTGCTGTAAAGGCAAAGAAGCTAGCATTCTCAGGCATTTTTCTTGCTTCAATGAGTTCATTCAAATGATCCTCCATATCTTTATCATCTGTCGAACGGCTTCCTGAGACTGCCATATTGAGAGAAGCAGCAGCTTTACCACTTTGAGAAGAATGAGCTTCATCAATGATAATCGCAAAGTTTCTTCCTTGTAAGTCTGTTCCAATCTTCTCTAGGAGATAAGGAAACTTTTGTACAGTAGTAATAATGATTTTTTTACCATCTGTCAATAAGTTTTTCAAATCTGTCGATGAATTAGCATGACCAACAATACTCTTCTCATCAATAAACTTACGAATATTCGCTTCAATTTGCTTATCCAAATTCAATCGGTCTGTCACAACAATCACAGAATCAAAAGCCTTCTTATCATTGTAGCTCACTTCTACAAGACGATAAGCAAGCCATGTGATGGAATTACTCTTTCCACTGCCAGCACTATGTTGAATCAAATAACGGTTCCCAACACCATGCTCTTTTACATCCTCTACCAAACGAGTTACTGCCCGATACTGATGATAACGTGGAAAAATCAATGCCTCAGTATGTTTAACTTTATCCACTGAAATATAAGCGAAATCACGAATCAGACTGGTCAATGTCTCTTTCTTCAAGAACTCTTTCCAAAGATAGTCTGTCATAGTCCCTGATGGATTGATAGGATTCCCAGAGCCTCCAGTTTCTGTTCCCTTATTAAAAGGCATGAAACGAGTATTTTTGCCATCTATCCTAGTCGTAAAGCTGATGAAATTCTCATCAACTGCAAAATGAGCCATACATCGTTTAAAGGTAAATAATGTTTCCTTAGCATCACGGTCATTCTTGTATTGTTCTTCAGCGTCTTTATATGTCCACCCTGAGCTAGAGGCACGACTCTTAAGCTCCATTGTCATAATCGGCAAACCATTGATCATAATCGCTAAATCCAACTCCAACCCTCGATTCCTGTCAGAATAAGTCAGTTGGTTAGTAACGGCAAAAATATTAGTCTTAAACTCTTCGTATGAGCTTGGTCTCTTAGGATCTAACGCATGGTAAAAGATAATCGTCCCAGATGAAGGGTAACACTTAATTCCATTTTTAAGGACAGATACAATTCCTTCCTTACGAATTTTATGATCGAGTTGCTTGAGAAACTTATCCTTACCTACTGGTGTATCAAGAGATAAAATCTCATACTCACTTGGTTGTGATTTCTGAATAAATTCTAACAGCCTCACTTCATCAAAAGCATACTGCCGATTATAAGCACCTTTCATCTCATTATTATCAATATAGATATACCCGTTCTTCTCCACAAGATATTCAATGATATTGGTTTCTAACTCTTCTTCCATTTTTGTATCCCGTATTCCCATAAAAAGTACCTCCTATTCTTTTATTTCTTCCTCATCTGTTGAGACATCAATGTCCACTTTTTCATAAGATGGAATAACAACGTTACGGACGTCTATCTTACCGGTCACTACCTCTGATATAAGGGAGGTTTTAAGAGATTCCAGATTTGAAATTACTTGATATATTGTCTCATTACAATCTTCAACAGCGATACCAATCTTTTTTATTAGATTTAATACCCTTCTTTGTTCTTCAATTTCTGGTAATGGAACTACAATATTACAAAATTTTTCAGAATATACACGCCATTTCATTAATACAATCCCTTTGCCGTTCTTATACAATTCTGACTTAAATTTATTAGTTCTAAAAAGATAATGATAGTATTCTGGGACAACTTTTGTTAAATCTGGTTTATACACATCATAAGCTGGACTTGTGACTCCATTATATCTAGACACTCCAATCGCTCCCATCCAACACAACATAATATTTACAACAATATCCTGTTCGCAAACGTTTTTATAATTTTCTACAGTTGTGTTTTTATTCCCTGCAGTCTTCTTTACATCCTTATTTCTTATAACTCCGATCTTAGAGTACAAAGAAAGTAGTTCGACTTCATTTTCTGTTAAATGATTTCTCTCATCTCTTAGTTTAAAAATATTTTTAATTTTTATCTCTATCGAATTTCGAGGAATATTGTCATACCAATCTGAGAGGCTACTGTCATTAGAATTATTAAATATTATTTCTTCTATCTTTACTTTTTCCCATTCTAATAACCTTTCTATTTTTTCCGTTTCCAAAGCAATCAATTGATCAATCTCATTAATTTTCCAATCTAGGTATTCTACAATTTTCTTCTGTTCATCAAAAGATGGTATAGGAAGTACATATTTACCAATATTATTCAACGAAACTCCATTACGATCTCCATTAGTAAACATAGAATAAAAAGTCTTAAAAGATTCTGAACGTATGACGTAATAAATAAATTTATCACACTGTTCATAAGTTTTTATTGAACATAATTTATTTCCAAATGTTACTTCTTCAGTTGAGAAAGCTACTTTTCTTCCACCACTTCCACCTTCAATACACACAAGAGTAGAACCAGGAGCACTGACTTTAAATCGTGTATCGTTATAAGGGACAAAAATATTAGAGCTATGGACAATACTCATATTTATTGCATTAATATCCGCAGTTGTAATAAATTTTCTTGAATTTTCGTTTGATGAATATTTCCTTTTTTCATCATCTTTTATACTATTTCCTGTTTTGTAATTGGAAATACGTTTTAAGGAACCATAATCCCAATGTTCAGGAACTTTCTCCAGCCAAGGTAGGTCAACTTTCTTATACCGTTCGTACTTATTCATACAACCCCTCCAAAACGCTTGCCATCATGCCATCTGATTGTTTTTCTAACTCTTTGATTCGAGCAACAATGGTTTCGACGCTTTCTAATTGTTTTGGCTTGTAGAAGTACTTGGTGAAGTTTATCTCATAACCAATTTGTGTCTTTTCTTTATTGACAAAGGCATCTGGATGATAAGGTAGTACTTCTTGGGCGATAAAGGCATTGATTCCACCTTTATAAGTCATCGGTATGTTTTCTGTATCAGTTAAATTTGTATCAATGATGACATTACCTTTACTATCTGTTTGCAACTCCGCATTTTCATCTTTAACAATGATATTATCTAACATCCCTATTGATAATGCTTTTGCAAAGTTTGCACCTTTGATATTATAGGCTTTAAGGGCTTTATTAAAGTTCTTCACAAATGTTGAAAAGTCAAGGTAGAGTTCCTCTTGCCCAAAAGATTGTAATACAGCCAAGTAGGCTTTGATGTTCTCAGTTTTTTTGAGTTCTGAAAGAGCAGCTTTCGTGTCTTTAAGTCCACTATTGGATAATTTAGCTTTATCAAGGTTTCCTTCTAAGGCACCGACGGCTATTAATGTCGCTTCTAATTGTTGAAGATTAGTTTGATTGCAAAGAATAGCTTGTCTAAGTGGGCGTTCCACTGTCACCTTATAGTAACCAAAGTCTTCGTTATTGAATATTTTTGAATACTCGCTTTCTTGAAAATTGAGGTATTCATCAAGAATGAACTGACGATTCTCTTCTGAGAGTTCACAGTTTTTCTTACCAAGGTTCTTCCGTAAGGAAGTCTTAATACTGCTGGCATCGATTAATTGGATTTTTCCTTTACGCTTTTCTTCTTTACGATTGCTGAGAATCCAGATATGCGTTGTAATTGGTGTGTTATAGAATATGTTCTCTGGTAACTGAATAATAGCTTCGATAAGATCTTCTTCAATCATATAGCGACGAGCATTACTCGCCCCACTGCCTGCATCACCTGTAAAAAGGGCTGAACCGTTATGTACTTCGAGAATGCGAGATCCTAACGCTGTCTCTTTCATCTTAGCGATATTATTCAATAAGAATAGCAACTGTCCATCACTGACATCTGGAAGCATACGGAAGTCTGCTTGTTCTTTGTAAGATTTGACAAAACGTGAATCCATCACACTTTTTTTAGATTTATCGTCTGTTCCTCCACCCAAGATAGTGAGATCTGTTTTCCAGTTCTTCCCATAAGGTGGATTGGATAGCATAAAGTCAAAATGCTCACCCGAAGTTTGGTCGTAAGATAGGGTTGAGCCATAGAAAACTTTATTTGCATTGGTGTCCCCACCCTTGATCAGCAAGTCGGCTTTAGAGATGGCATAAGTTTCTGGATTGACCTCTTGTCCGAACATGTGAATCGATAGAGACTTGCCTGTTTCTTGAGCAAAAGTCTGAAGTTTTTCCTCTGCTACTGTAGCCATTCCAAGTGTTCCACAGGCTCCATCATAGATAGAATATGTCCCATCTTTCAACTTATCAAGAATCGGTACAACAGCGATGTCAGCCATCAATTCAATAACATCACGAGGAGTAAAGTGCTCCCCAGCTTCTTCGTTATTTTCCTCATTAAACTTACGAATCAACTCTTCAAAAAGTGTTCCCATAGCATGGTTATCTAACCCTTTTTTTATCACTTCACCTTGCGAATTCAACTCATCATAAGGACTAAGATTTAACTCTGATGATGTAAATTTTTCAATGACAGAACCTAGGATGCCTGCTTCTGTCATCTTAGTTAGCTGATTATTGAAGTCAAACTTTTGTAAGATTTCCTTTACGTTTTCTGAGAACCCATTCAAATATTCCTCAAAATTTTTCTTAAGATTTTGACGGTTTGTTTCGTGTTTTAAATCTTTCAGCTGAAATTGTGATGTATTGTAGAATGGCAAGTTCACAGCTGTTGCCAATGTTTTTTCAACATCCCACCCTTCTTGTTCTGCTGTCTCTTTAACTTTCATAATATTCGCTTTTTCTTTTTCGATAATAGTATCAAAACGGCGAATAACAGTCATGGGAAGAATAACATCACGGTATTTCCCTCGAACGTAGACATCTCGCAAACAATCATCTGCAACAGACCAGATGAAACTAACAAGTTTATTGTACTCCAATGCATTATATGAACTATCCATTTAATTATCCTCCAAATTAAATTTTTCAATCGTAATGATATCTCCAATATCACTGTCTAGTTCCCTACAAATTTTTCCAATAACTACTGGAGAAACAGCTTCCCCTTTTACCATTTTTGAAATAGTTGTTGGTGAGATTCTAGTTTTAGCCATTAGATACCTCCAAGAAACGCAAAAAGCCTACTGGATTTTCAGTAGGTTTCAGTCTATATTTTTTACATTTTTTTATTAGGTTATATATATATATATATATATGCATTTGCGTAGTCTGGCTCATTTTGAACTCCTTTAGAATTAAATTTTCAGAGATGCTATAAACAATTCTAATAACTCTCAGCCTAAAACTATTATACCATGATTTCTATTTTTTCAAAAAAACGAACCAGCTCTAACTGATTCGTTTTCTTACGTTCTACTCCTACTTCCGATACATTTTAAACTGTAGGAAGAGGTCGCTATATTTTCCTGTCCATTTATGGTCAAATTTTTCATAAACTTCTAGGTGCTTCATGGTTTCAGCATCTGGATAGAAGGCTTTATCTTCTTTTTTCTCCTCTGGGAGCAATTCCTTAGCTGGTAGGTTTGGTGTTGAATAGCCGACATACTCTGCATTTTTGAGAGCATTTTCGGGTTTCAACATAAAGTTGATAAAGGCATAGGCTGCGTCTTGGTTTTTGACTGTTTTTGGTATAACCATATTGTCAAACCAAAGGTTGCTAGCCTCGGTCGGAACCACATAGCGTAAGTTTTCATTTTTTTCTAGCATTTGACTAGCTTCGCCAGAGAAGGTCACACCGATTGCAGCGTTATTCTGAATCATGTAGCCCTTCATCTCGTCCGCCACAATAGCCTTGATATTTGGAGTCAACTTGTAGAGCTTGTCCACTGTCTCTTCTAACTGCTGGGTATCCTTGGAGTTGAGGCTGTAGCCAAGAGAGTTGAGCCCCAGTCCTAATACCTCACGCGCCCCATCAAAAAGCATGATAGAGTTCTTATACTCTGGTTTCCAGAGGTCATCCCAATGCTCAGGCGCCTCATCTACCATGGTTTCATTGTAGACAATTCCCAAGGTTCCCCAGAAGTAAGGGATGGAGAATTTATTGCCTGGGTCAAAGGACTGGTTGAGGAACTCTGGTCCGATATTTTCAAGACCTTCAAGTTTTGAATAGTCAAGCGGTACCAAGAGGTCTTCGTCCTTCATCTTGTTAATCATGTATTCACTAGGAATGGCAATATCGTAGGTCGTTCCACCCTGCTTGATCTTGGTATACATGGCTTCGTTGGAGTCAAAGGTCTCGTACTGGACTTGGATTCCTGTTTCTTCTGTGAATTGCTCCAAGAGTTCAGGATCGATATAGTCACCCCAGTTGTAGATAACCAATTTTTGACTATCTCGACTATTGATTTTACTATCTAAATGCGTCGCAATTCCCCACAAGACGAGGATAATGGCTACAATTCCTGCTAAAAATGAATAGAGTTTTTTCATGCTTGCTCCTCCTTCTCACGTGAGATAAAGTAATATCCAACCACCAGGATAATACTAAAGAGAAAGACAAGGGCAGACAGGGCATTGATCTCTAGCGAAATCCCTTTGCGAGCACGAGAGTAAATCTCGACTGATAGGGTTGAAAAGCCATTTCCCGTTACGAAGAAGGTCACAGCAAAGTCATCCAGTGAATAGGTGAAGGCCATGAAATAACCTGCAATGATAGACGGAGTCAGGTAAGGAAGCATGATTTCCTTGAACATCTGAAATTGACTGGCACCAAGGTCATAGGCAGCATGAATCATGTCACCGTTCATTTCCTTGAGACGAGGCAAGACCATCAAGACCACGATAGGAATGGAGAAGGCCACGTGACTAGATAGAACGGTCAAAAAGCCGAGTGAAAACTTGAGTTGGGTAAAAAGAATCAAGAAGCTGGCACCAATCATAACATCAGGCGCAACCATGAGGATATTATTGAGTGAAAGAAAGGCTTCTTGGTATTTCTTACGAGACTGATAAATGTAAATAGCACCGAAAGTCCCGATAATGGTCGCAATCAAGGCTGACAGGAATGCCAAGAAAAAGGTCTGAGTCACAATCAACATGAGGCGACCATCGCCAAACATGGTTTTAAAATGGCTCAAGCTAAAGCCTGTAAAGCTGTTCATGTCGTTGCCTGCATTAAAGGCGTAGCCAATCAAGTAAAAAATCGGCAGGTAGAGGACAAGAAAGACCAGTCCCAGATAAAGGTTGGCAAATTTTTTCATCGTTCTCTCCTTT
>ERZ773037.2128-NODE-2128-length-9967-cov-35.050444_pt1 | contig 9967 bp, 6 predicted proteins | sample MGYA00511466_ERZ773037 | MGnify/ENA primary metagenome ERZ773037 (study PRJEB29015, sample SAMEA2738146) | human oral metagenome | biome: human oral; feature: human-associated habitat; material: saliva | place: China | collected 2202 ...
TTAGCCTTCTGACGGCCGCGCCCCATGGCGTGACCCCCTCTTTCATCCTGTCCGAAGCTGCGGGCGCGCGGGGCACGCCCTCCCTCGGATCGTTCTACAGTCTTTACTACACTATAGAGTACCCTGTTTTGACGTTCAATGTCGCGCTCTGCAACACGTATTTTACGGAGCGGAGCACCCCTATGCACCAGAACATCCGTTTTATTTTTCTCGCTCTCGGCTCTCCACGCACGGAACCCCGCCTCGAAGGCATACTCAGCTTCGAAGCGGGGTTCGTGTCTCTCAAGCGGCTCACTCACAAGACCGGCATCGAGAGAATCAGCCGCACCGGTCATGACCTCCGGTGCGGGGTCTATGGGATTCCCAAGTTCCGGGCCCTAGCTTGCGGTGAAACTACCCAGCGAGGTGGCGTTCGAGGCCACGGAAGTGCTGGAGGCATCCACGCTATCGGTCGTGGTGTACACCGTGTAGCTCTGGCCCTTGGTGATATTGGCACTGGAAACCAGGATCAGTGCGGTGTTGGAGTTGGTCACCTTGTAGTTGGCCACCACCTTACCCGAGGAATCGGCCACCTGAATGGTCGTGCCGCTGCTGACATTCGACAGGTTCGTCAGCTTCACGTAGCCGCTGGTGGAGGAGGATGCGGGCGCCTCGAACATGTCGCCGGAGTTACCCGCAACCACGGTCGTACCGTTGAGCAGCAGATCGCCGTTGGTATCCAGCGAGGTGTTACCGCCCGTGAACGGGCCGTTCACGACCAGGGTGCCGCCCGAGAGGGTTGCCGTACCGTTGGAGTCGATGCCGTCGCCGTTTGCGTTCACGGTGACAGTACCACCGGCAATGTTGATGGTCGCGTCGACAACCTCAAAGGTGCCGCCGCCACCGCCCATGCCGCCGCCCATGCCACCGCCGCCACCGGCCGGGGGCTGACCCATGTTACCGGAGGGCGCCTGGCCACCTGCCGGGGGCTGACCGCCCTGACCGCCCTGCGCTGCATTACCCTGTGCCGACTGGCCGCTCTGGGTATTCTGCGCGGTCTGGTTGCTCTGCGCGGTCTGGCTGGTCTGCGCAGTGGAGCTCGACGTCGACTCGGTGCTGGATGAGCTGGAGGTGCTGTACGAGGCGTTGATGCCGTCATCGGAACTGGTCACGTTCACGGTACCGTCCAGGATGTTGATGTACTGCGCCTCGATACCCTCGTTCGACTCGGTGATGTTCAGGGTACCGCCCGAAATCTCCAGCACGCGCTCGGCCTTGAAGCCGTCGTCACCGGCGGAGATGTTCACGGTACCGCCGCTCAGGCGAACCCAACCGCGGTTGCCGTCGGTGTCATTGGTTGCCTTGATGCCGTCCTTGGTTGCGGTCACGGTTACGGTGCCGTCCAGGATATCGACGTAATCCTTACCCTTGATGCCGGTGTTCGCGGCGGTCACCTCCAGGGTGCCGGAGGCGATGACCAGGCCGTCCGTGGTGTGGATACCCTCTTCGTAGTTGCCCTCAACCTTCAGGGTGCCCTCGCCGGCAAGGGTCAGGTCGCTCTTGGAGTAGATGGCTGCGTCGGGGCTGCCGCTGGCGGTATCGGAGTAGGAGGAGCCGTCAGAGACGGTGTTCGTGCTACCCGAGGCGGTGTAGATAACGACCTCGTCCGCCTCAACCACGTTGATGGCCGCACCGGTGGAGTTGGTGATAGTCGCGTTATCCAGGATCAGGCGGACCATGTCACTGTCGGCTGCCTCAACCTTGACCTGGCCGCTATAGGTGCCGCTCAGGCGGTAGTTACCCGCCTTGGTGATGGTGATGACGCCATCGCTGACGGTCACGCCGTCGGTTGCAGTCGGGTTAGAAAGATTGATGGTGACCTCGCTGGAGGAATCCCAGGTCAAATCCTTCGCGGAGTAGTGGGTGTCCTCGGCGAGCTTCGCGCCGTTCTTCACGTCGGTGGAGAAGGAATCGGCGGTCTTCGACTTGGTGTCGGAATCGCTCGAGGTGGAGGTGCTGATGGCGCTCGTCGCGCTGGTGTTCGATGCCGAGGTTGCCGAGCAGCCGGTCAGGGCCAGGGCCGCCAGGAGGGTAATGGAGGTTGCACTCTTGATCATATTGCTCTTTTTCACGGTATTCCTCTTCGTGGTTCACAAGCACTATGTAGTGCCGCTGCGGTTTTCGGGTAAGTCTTTGGGGGGTCAGGCGTACTCTTAGCGAATCCTGTTGGTGCCTGCGCCCGGTCAGGGCTATGTCTGGTCAGGATCCGGTTCCATCCGCGCGGGTAGAGCCTGCTACCCTACCCGCGCATCCGGGGTGACGGCCCTAAGCGGCCGCGTAACATTCGGTCAGAAGCTTGCGGTAGTCTTCCTCGGTCAGCGCATCCACGTCGGGACGGGTGCCGTTGACCGGTTCCAGGTGCATCCAGTTCTCCAGGGTCTCTTTCCACTTGTTGCTTGCCAGCTGCGGGTTCAGCGCCGCCATGCCGGTTGCAAACTTGGAAATCTTTGAGGGGGTGATGCCCGCATCCCAGAGGTGCTGATCCGCTACGGAGGGCTCCACACCCGACTTGGTTTCGATGATGACCGTGTTCGGCAGGCCGTAGGTGGTGCCGACCAGGTTGCCGTGGAAGTTACGGTAGTTCACGCCCGCCATGAGTATGTTCTCGGACAGCGGGGTCCAGGTCAGGTTGGTGTCCACCGTCATGCGGGAGGCGACCGGGTTCTTCTCGCTCTGCGGCAGGAAGACCGTGGTACGGCGGTACCCGGTGGTCAGGACCGCCTCCAGCTTGTGCACGGGGCCCGCGAGGATGTCGCCGAGTGCTTCGGTGATGTACTCGTGGCCTTCCGCGGTGAGCGTATCGCGCTTCTCGAAGGTGTACGGGATGCGCTTCTTGACGGTCATGTCCTGCTCGCCGTCGGTCTTGACCTCCAGGAAGGTCAGCTTCGAGTCCAGGTAGCTACGGGTACGGATTTTGAAAGTATCGTCGCGGCTGTAGGCTGCCGAGTGGTAGCTCTGCATCTGCGGGGTGTCGAAGTAGACCGAGTCGTAGGCGAAGTCGCGCTGGCCCTTGATGTCCATGACGGAGGCGTCTGCGTCAAGCGTGGAGAGTACCTTCGCGGCGGTTTCCGCATCGACGATGTACTTACGGTCCACACGGGTCTGCATGGCTGCCTTCTCGTTCATGGCTTCGAGACTGATGCTCTTCCACTCTGCGGGGATGATGTTTGCGGCTGCGTTCGTCATGGTCCTATCCTTCTGGGGTTCCGCCTCGATTCGTCGAAGGCGGCGGGAGTAGTGCGTCTGTCGTGGATTTTAGATTTTGGGGTGGTGCCTACCGGGCTTACTTAGCGACGGGAGTCCGCTGGAGCGGCATCATCCGGGTATCCAGCGTGGCGTACGCCTCGGCGGTGGGCGCTACCGGCTGAGTTGCCGCGGGCTGGCGGGTTGCGGTTACCTGCGGTGCTGCTGCCTCCACCGCTGCGGGGGTGCCGCCCTCGGTGGTCTCCTTGGGCTGGTAGGTGATGGTAGCTCGGGTCAGGTTGTTCACCAGGTCCAGCTCGGTCACCTTGACCGAGGTGATGGCGTAGCCCAGGCGCTTGCCCAGGTAAGCCTTGAGCTCTTCCTCATCGCTAATCGCGCGATCGGCGGTAACGGTCTGGGTCTGTCCCTTGACCGCGGGGGCGCTACGCGCATCCAGGATTGCGATGAGAGCCACCAGGGCCGCCATCAGGATGAAGGCGATGTACGCTGGGCTGATGTTGATACCGGCGATCATGCCGACCGAGAGTGCTACGAAGTAGTAGCCGACTTCTCGCTGGCTCAGGGCGGTGGAGCGCAGTCGAATAATCGACAGAACGCCGAAGAGGCCCATGCCCATGGCCGAGGCGTTTGAACCCGCCGAGACCAGGGCCACCGAGACGGTGAAGATACCGGCGTTGATGACCGCGTAGGAAATCATCATTTCGCGGTTGCGGTGACGCACCAGGTAAAGGGTGCACAGGATTGCGATCGCGAGGGCGTCTGCAATCGCCATGGTCAGGATTGTCATGGGGTGCTCCAGGTCGTGGGGTAGGTTTCTAGTCTTCCGAGCCGTCTGTTCTCGGCTCCGGCTTGAGTACCTACGTGTTCTGCTTGGTTTCTAGAATCCCGTCCGAAGCTGTGTCACGCCTGTGCGCTCTGTAATTCTCACTTATGTCTTCGCAAACACCGATTAAATGACTGGTCAGAGCGTTTTACCTTTAAGGTTTTTTCAATTACCGGGGCGCAGTGAGGCGGTCAGCCGCGCCCGGATACAACAAATGGGGCCCCCTCTACATCAGAGGGAGCCCCACTCGGGTTTCTAGGGAGTACCCCTAGAATTCAGTATGTACTTATGCCTTCTTGCGCATGCGGGTTGCCACGATGGTTGCACCACCGGCACCCAGAGCAATCAGACCCAGGCCAGCAGCGGTCATCGCACCGGATGCACCGGTCTTAGCCAGGGAAGAAGAGCTCTTGGAGGATGCGTTGGAGGAACCGGAGCCCAGGTTGTCGCCGGAACCGGAGCCCAGGTTGTCATTGTCGGAGGAACCCAGCACAAGGTTATCGGAATCCTTGGAGCTCTTGGGAGCTGCGGAATCGCCCTCAGCGTGGTCACCCTCGGGAGCGGCCTGGTCCTCAGACTTCTGCTCGTCAGACTTCTGGTCTTCAGACTTCTGCTCTTCGGCAGGCTTCTGGTCCTCAGCGGGCTTGGTTTCCTTAGCGTCCTCAACTGCAGGTGCGGAGGTCTCTTCAGCAGGCTTGGGAGCCTCAGTGGTCGGAGCCGGGGTCGAATCCTCGGAGGGAGCGGGGGTCGGGTCCTCAGTGGGAGCCGGGGTGGGCTCGGTGGACTCGCTCGGAGCCGGGGTAGGCAGCGACTCGTTAGCGGCCTTAATGGTCACGGTAGCTGCCTTGCCGCCGCGGGGCACGTCGCCGTCCTTCAGGGAGCCGGACAGCAGGTAAATGTCAACGGAAACACTGCCGTGCAGTTCTGCCTGCCAGGGAACGGTGACGGTGAAGTTGCCGGCTTCGTCGGCGTGAATCTCCAGGTAGTCCTGGCCGTTAATCTTCACTGCGCCCTTGTTCAGCTTCAGGGCCAGCACGGAGCCGGAAGCGCCGTCAGCGGTCTTGAAGCCCTCACCCGCGATGATCAGGCCCTGACCCTCAACCCAGGTGTCGGGGGTAATGAGGTGTGCGGAATCCGCGTAAGTAAAGGAAATCTCCTGCGCAGCTTCTTCAGCGAAGGTAGCGGGGACGGTAGTAGCGACCAGGCCACAGCTAATCAGGGCGGTGGCGCCGATGCGTGCGATGTTGTTTCGAATGCTCATGCCCCCCATTCTAACGACCGAACCTGACAATATCGGGGTGCATGATGCCAATTTAACATGAGCTGACTCACTTAATAGGCCCTTCTTGAAGAATTCTTGAGGGGCGAGTTGAAGAATCAATCGCATATTCAAAGAATTCGAACGCTACCGGCGCCTTGGAATCCGGGCGTTAGTTTAGACGGTTTTCCGTCCGTAAACCCACTCAACGCCCTCCCGCTCGGGACCCCGTTAAACGCAGAATCCCCCACGCCCGCGAGGCGAACGAGGGGAATCCTGGAACAACGCATCCGATGCCCGGAGCACCGGATTCCTAAACTCTAAACTTAGGAGTTCTTGCGACGGAGCACAGAGGTCACGCCCGCAACACCCAAGCCGACGGCCACCATTCCCAGGCCGGCCACGGTGAACACGTTCGAGGCGCCGGTATTAGCCAGCGAGGAACGCTGCGCGCGGCTCGAGAGAGAGGCACTCGACGAGGAAGAGCCGAGACGGTCCTGGGCGCCCGATCCGCTGGAGCCGAGATTGTCCTGCGAGGAGGAGCTGCCATTCGAGGAGGAACCACCGTTAGAGGAGGAGCCGCTGTCGACAACCTCGCAGCCGAGGCCGTTATCATCGGCGTCGAACTGCTTACGGAAGTCCGGGTGGCTCGAAGGAATGGGAGCCAGGCCAGCAGCGGCGACCTCGGAGCAGTTAGCGAAGCGAGTGCTCTCGGGCGAAGGCTGTTCGGTTGCGGGAGCCTGAACGCTCGAGGAGTTACCCAGCTGATCCTGCGCGGCGGGTGCCTGCTGGGCACCGTTCTTCTGCTCGGCCTTCTGGTCGTTCTTAGCGGTCGATACCTTCTGGTCGGCCTTCTTCTCGTTCTTTACCTCAGCGGAGGCAGAGGGAGAAACAACGGTAGACGCGGAAGCCGATGCGGGGGCGCTCGGGCTCACCGAGGCGGAAGCGGAGGCTTTCTCATCGGCACGGTTCTTCACCTCGGCATCCACCGAGGCGACGGTCTCGTCAGCCGCGGGAGCCGATGCCGAGGGGCTGGCAGAAGCATCATCCTTGGATTCCTTCTTCGGCTCGGCGGTAGCGCTGGCGGATGCGGAGGGCTCGGCGGTAGCACTGGGGGATGCGGAGGGCTCGGCGCTTGCCGAAACGCTTGCCGAGGCACTGGGGCTCTCGGGGGCCACGGAACGAGCCTCAATCTTCACGGTCGCAGCCTTACCGCCGCGAGAGGTGTCGTTATCCTTCAGGGAGCCGGAGAGCAGGTACACGTCAACGGAGACGCGATCCTCCAGGTCGCTCTGCCAGGGAATCGAGACGGTAAATTCGCCCTTATCGTTGGCGGTTACCTCGAGGTAGTCCTTACCGTCGATCTTAATGGCGCCCTTGTTGAGCTTAATGGCGATGGTCGAGCCGGAGGCGCGGTCCTGGGTCAGGAAGCCCTCGCCGGAGATCTCGAGGGTTTCACCCTTGTACCAGACCTCGGAGATGTGGGAGGCGGCACGGTCCTGGTATTCGTGAGTGACGGTCTCGCCGTCATTCTGAGCGAAGGTGGCGGGGATGGCGGTCACAACCAAACCGCAACCGATGAGGGCCGTGGCACCGAAGCGAGTGATAGTGTTTCGAATGTCCATTCCCTCATTCTAGCCCCGGGTTCCAAGGTATTTTCACCAGTCAAGGGTGTATTTGCAATGAATTGCAACACAACCGCGGGCGGGTGGTCGCAGCGGCCGGGCCATCGAGAGCCTAGCCGTCAATCGCATCGAGCATGAGCTCCAGGGCCTCCCCCACCCCGGTGCGCCACAGGAAGGTGGCCTTCGCATCCGCACGGCCCGGACCACCGTTAATGACGGCAACCGGTTTGCCGGCACGCAGGGCCTCCAGCACAATCTTGTAGCTGCTCATCACCGCCACCGAGGAACCCACCACCAGCAGCGCCGAGCACTCGGCAAGCATGGCGTCCTTGCGCGCCTTGCGTTCGGCCGGCACGGACTCGCCAAAGTACACCACGTCCGGCTTGAGGCGGGTCGAGCCACACCCCAGGCAGGGCACCATCCGAAAATCTTGGATGTACTGCTGGTCCAGCTCCACGTCACCATCGGGGTTCACGCGCAAATCACGGCCTTCCAAGCGGTCCAGGTAGCCAGGGTTCGCGGCATCCAGGCGCGCATCCAGGCTCTCGCGGCCCTCATCCTGACCGCAGTCCAGACAGACGATGCGCGATAGGTCGCCGTGTAGCGCCAGCAGATTGTGACTTCCGGCGCGGGCGTGCAGGCCGTCCACGTTCTGCGTGATGATGCCGCTAATAGCACCCAACTGCTCGAGCTCGGCGAGCGCGTAGTGAGCGCGGTTCGGCTGGGCGCGGCGCATGCGACGCCAACCCACGTAGGAGCGAGCCCAGTAACGCTGACGGGCGGCATCATCGTAGCGGAATTCCTGGTAGGTCATGGGACGGTGGTCGTGCAGGGATCCGCCCGGGCCGCGGTAGTCGGGGATGCCGGATTCGGTGCTCACGCCGGCGCCGGTCAGCACGAGAACCTTACCCTCCTTGAGTAGGCGAGCGATGCCCTCGGCGGCATACCTCTCGTCGTGGGGTTCGGCGGTATCCGCCACGACCCGCTGGATAGAGCGAATCGCGGCCCTATGCACGGAGGCAATTTCTTCGCGCTGTTCACCGGCGGCGGCGAAGTTCTGGTGGTCGGTCCAGCGGTCCATTCTTCTCCCATGCTCTGTGTTCTCTATACATTAAAAGGCTGCGGGGCACCCCCTTTCGAGGGTACCCCACAGCCTATTTCTTGCGGTTTCGAACTCGCGGAGTCAGCCACGGGCTAAGCCCGCCCGGCTAACCGGTTGAGCTTAGTTCTCAGCCTTCTGCTCACGCTCGGAGGTCACAGACAGACCGTCGCTGGCAACGTCCGGATTCACGTCCACGGTCACGGTGTCGCCGTCGTGGATTGCACCGGAGAGGATGCCGCGAGCCAGGCGGTCACCAATCTCGCGCTGAACCAGGCGGCGCAGCGGGCGGGCACCGAATGCCGGGTCGTAGCCGGTCTTACCCAGCCACTCGAGGGCTGCCTCGGTCACGTTCAGGGTGAGGCGGCGGTCCTCCAGGCGCTTAGCCATGCTCTTGACCTGCAGACCCACAATCTGACCCAGGTTCTCAGCCGACAAGGGCTGGAACATGATGATGTCGTCCAGTCGGTTGAGGAACTCGGGGCGGAATGCCTGGTGCACAACCTCCATAGCCTTCTCGGAACGCTCGTCGAAGGGCAGGTCCTGGTTGACCAGGTACTGCGAACCGAGGTTCGAGGTCAGGATCAGGATGACGTTGCGGAAGTCCACGGTGCGGCCCTGGCCGTCGGTCAGGCGGCCGTCATCGAGCACCTGCAGCAGGATGTCGAAGACCTCGGGGTGTGCCTTCTCGACCTCGTCGAGCAGGACCACCGAGTAGGGGCGACGGCGCACGGCCTCGGTCAGCTGACCGCCTTCTTCGTGGCCGACGTATCCGGGAGGGGCACCGACCAGGCGAGAAACGGTGTGCTTCTCGGAGTACTCGCTCATGTCGATACGTACCAGGGCGCGCTCGTCATCGAACTGGAACTCAGCCAGTGCCTTAGCCAGCTCGGTCTTACCGACACCGGTCGGGCCCAGGAACAGGAAGGAACCAATCGGGCGGTTCGGGTCGGAAATACCGGCACGGGCACGGCGCACGGCGTCCGAGACAGCCACCACGGCGGCTTCCTGACCGATGAGGCGGGCACCGATGCGCTTCTCCATTTCGAGCAGCTTCTCGGACTCACCCTGCATCATGCGGCCTGCGGGGATGCCGGTCCAGGAGGAAATCACCTCGGCGATATCGTCTGCGGTGACCTCTTCGGAGACCATGGACTCGCTCTTGGCGGTATCCTCGGCGCGCTGTGCTTCTTCCAGCTCAGCCTGCTTTGCGGGAATCTCACCGTACAGCAAGCGGGATGCCTCGGCGAGGTTACCCTCGCGCTGTGCAACCTCGGCGCGGGAACGCAGCTCGTCGATCTGGGTCTTGATGTCACCCACGCGGTTCAGGCTAGCCTTCTCAGCCTCCCAACGGGCGTTGAGGGCGTCGAGCTCTTCCTTCTTGTCCGCCATGTCCTTGCGCAGCGCTTCCAGACGCTCAACCGATGCGGGATCGGTCTCGTCAGCCAGGGCCAGCTCCTCCATGGTGAGACGGTCCACGGCGCGGCGCAGCTGGTCAATTTCCTCCGGAGCGGAGTCAATTTCCATGCGCAGGCGGGATGCTGCCTCGTCAATCAGGTCAATTGCCTTGTCCGGCAGCTGACGGGAGGGGATGTAGCGGTTGGACAGGGTTGCTGCGGCAACCAGTGCGGAGTCAGCAATCTGCACCTTGTGGTGTGCCTCGTAGCGCTCCTTCAGGCCACGCAGAATACCGATGGTGTCCTCGACGCTGGGTTCGCCCACGTACACCTGCTGGAAGCGGCGCTCCAGGGCGGGATCCTTCTCGATGTTCTCGCGGTACTCGTCCAGGGTGGTGGCACCGATGAGGCGCAGCTCGCCTCGAGCCAGCATGGGCTTGAGCATGTTACCTGCGTCCATGGAACCCTCGGATGCGCCAGCACCGACGACGGTGTGAATCTCGTCGATGAAGGTCACAATCT
>ERZ773037.2130-NODE-2130-length-9962-cov-8.701625_pt1 | contig 9962 bp, 14 predicted proteins | sample MGYA00511466_ERZ773037 | MGnify/ENA primary metagenome ERZ773037 (study PRJEB29015, sample SAMEA2738146) | human oral metagenome | biome: human oral; feature: human-associated habitat; material: saliva | place: China | collected 2202 ...
TTTGGGCAATATAGTGCAGATACTGCTCGGTAATCTTCACCATCGGAATATCGAGAACGTCGATATTTTGTTTGCGGATAAGGTAAAGCAGCAAGTCCAACGGCCCTTGGAAGCTGCTTAAGACAACCTTCAACGCATCGGGCGGAATAAACAAATCCTGCGGCAAATCGGTTACGGGCTGACCGAATACCCACGCGACAGTGTGTTCAGACGACGTTGCCGCAGCGGAAGAGATAAGGTGTTCTGAAGGCATGATTAGAGGAGCTTTTTCTTTTTAGGTTCGATGGAGATTTGATACATAAAGGGGTCGTCTGAAAACGCAGCGGGGTTCGCCAAAACGAATGCGGCAAAACAAAAATCAGCCTTTTTTGCGTTGGCTTTTCAAAGAAGCGATGGCGATAGCAAGCGTTTGCGCCAACGCCATGCCCAGCAGCGGCAAAACGGCGAAAAACGAACCGGTCAGCACCGTAACGGCATCGCGGGAAAACACAAATCCATCGCGCGCCAGCATCGCGATTATCCAAGCCGACAGCAGCAGCCACTCGCAGCTGACCAAAAACCAAATCATCCCGACCGAGCAGCGTTTGCACCACTTCATGATGGCAGCGTGCAAAAGGCTGAATATCGGAACGGACAGGAAAGGATAAAGGAAATTGGTAAACGGCCGCGGAGAGCCGTCCTGAAAACACAAATAATCGCCCGACTGCATGTCGCATCCCATTGCGCCAAACATCGGATCGACGGCATACATCAAGACGCCGAACCACACCGCATAAATCAGGCTGCCGATAAAATAGGCTTTAAAAAATCGGTTCATAGGCAAAAAGGTCGTCTGAAAAAATTTCAAAAGGCGTTAAACCGCATCAAATTTTCTGATTGGCATTTGCAGAAGAGACCAACACACTCAGAGCTTGAACTGCTGCCATGCCATAAACAGGCAAGGCAAGAGTCGTCAAAGTTGTATAGCGTACCGTGATTCAACGAACCTGCAATATATCCGCCTTTCACACTGACAGCTAATGCCCCGAATTTGAAAGGTACCATGACGTCGTGGTAGATGATTTTTTTGGGGGTGGTGTGCTGCTGCCTGATTGGAGAGGCGGTACATTGTATAAAATTTGTCGACCGTTTCCATCTTATGATGCGGCAGGTTCCGATGGCTGCTTGGTATTCTCCGCCACAACCGTTGGCGTAGGTATTGAAACTTGCCAATCCCAATGCCAACGAGAACAGTTTTTTCATAAGGTCATCTTTTTTCTTCCGACTTGTCTTTGAGTTATGTTTGGTAGGTGCCGTCGATATGTATTTTCATCAGACGGCTATACCAATTGCCAATCAGTATTTTGGTATTGAGCAGCCTTCAGGGGTGGTAACAGCACACTGCGGAAGTCCAGAAGCCTGACATTTTTTTAATGCCGCAGCTTCAGCAAGTCCAGGAGCTTCTATCCCGTAAAAAGACTTCCATTTACCACCCGATTTCCCTTGAGCAACGGCGATACAGCCATTTCTAACCCAAGCACCTACTTTACATGGAGCGTTACGTCCGCCTTGTTCGCAGGCTTTGATGGCTTCTCTTTTGGCAATAGCAAGTGAATCGGCATTGATGGTATCGCCTGAAATACCTGTTTTAAGGTTGATTGCCCATGCACCGTATTTTGACGGGACATCAATATTGGTAACTTTTGTTTGACTCTGGGTAGAACCACTATTGGAAGATTGAGGCTTGCCAACGTTATATAAAATTTGCCGCCCTGAACTGTCAATAATACGACAGGTTCCTGTTGCAGGCTGGTATTCTCCGCCACAACCGTTGGCATAAATATTAAGGCTTGTCAGTCCTAACAATACAAAAAGCAATTTTTTCATTACGAATCCAATCTTTTGTTTTTTTTAAATATTTTTAATATTATTTCCAAATGTATTTTTTCAATTCTTCAGTAGTAGGAGTTCTAAATGCAAAAATATAAACTTTTTTATCTTTAATTCCAATAAATAGATAAGGAACAGAATATTCTGTATTTAAACGGACATCTGTCTGTTTCCTAAACTCATAAAAGTTTTCTGTTGTAAATAAATTGTTTACCCAAAGAGGATTTGACCATTTGTAATATTTATTTGCATAGTCACAAAATTCATTCCATTGTTGAACATTTTCAAAAATAATTTTTTTATCAAATTTCATATTAAATCCCTCATTTATTCTTCTCTCTTTTGTAGATATATTATATAAAAAATAATTAAAATTGTCAACATTAATAGACAAAAGGAATATTTAAACAAAAAGGAGAAGTGATAAAATTGAATGATGTAGTTTGGATAGGTCATGATGGATATGATAATGGTGGTTCAGCAACATTAGGAATAGAATTTAATAAAATATTAGGAATTAAAACATTATTTAAAGATAAAGAAACAAAAGAAGACATAATATCAACTTATAAAAATATTGAAGATTTAAGAAATATTTTATGGAAAATCAAACCCAAAGTTATATTATTCTATTTAGCTCCAACAAAAGAATTTGAAGAATATAAAGATTTTTTTGAAGTTATTTTTGAATTTCAAAATAAATTAAAAACAAAAATTATTGCAATTGATTGTACTAGAAAAGGTGTTTTAATAATTAAAAATGACACTCAAATTCAAGAAGATTTTAAATATTTTTTAAATATAAATTTGATTATATATGGAGTTTTTCAGGAGAAAGTAAAAAATATTGGTTACAATTTACAAAAAATTATAAATTAATAGACATTAATTTATACTCTTTAACTAACAAAGAAATTAATAATAAAGAAAATAATATTGGTTATATAGCTAGATTTCATGCTGTTAAAGGAATTAATAAATTAATTAAATCATTTGAATCAACTGATTATGTTCATGTTAAATATCCTTATATTTATATAGGTAATGACCATGATGTTACAGTATGGAATAATAAACATAAATTAGGTGGCCCTATTTATGTTGTAAATCAATATGCTAAAACTATTAAAGATAAAACGCCAAAAGATTGTTATTCTATAAAAAGTTCTATTTTAGAAGAAATCACAAATGATAAAATTAATATTTATCCAAGATATAATTTTCATGAAAAAGAAGAAGTTTTTAGAAAAATAGGAATAGCAATTTGTCCAACTCTTGCTAGAGAAACAAAAAAAGATGTGAATCATAATATATCTTTATTTCCATCAATTACAAATAATAAGAAAGATAAACAAGATAAATATATTGAAAAAAATAAAAAATATTGGTCTTATTCCATGGAATATGTTAATTATGAATTTATTGACTATGGAATTCCTGTAATGTTTTCTAGAGATTACTGTTTAACTTATGACCCAGAAATGATAAATATTTTTCCTGAATTAATTTATGACAATCTAGAAGATTGTTTAATCTATTGTCAAAATAATTATGAAAAATTATTAAAATCTGCTCCAAAACAAAAAGAGTGGTTAAGAAATAAGCTAGATTCTATAAATAATATTGTTAAAAAAGAATTAGAAGAATTATTAAACAAAAAAAGAGATTAAGCATTTAGCTTATTCTCTTTTTATTCATATTACCCAAATGAATTAATAAGGGGAGAGCCGAGCTACGTTTCGGTTTAGCTTCTCTCTAGCTACTTCTAGGTTTCTTTATTATTTACCTGTTATTCCTGCGAAGTCACAGAAAACTAATTGATTTTTTCTGTTTGCTCAATTAGAAATATTTTGGATAGATTTAAACTATCAGTAGATGAAAGGAGAAAAACTCTTATTTAATTTAAAGTTCTTCTCCTTATGAGTAATAAGATTAATTGAAAAATCTTATATAGTTCTTTGGGCTAGTTCTTTCTGTAGTAGACCAGCTCTCTACTTCCCTCAGTGGATTAATCTCTGTAGATTAAACAGAAATTCTCGGATCTATATATCTTGGGGTTTCTGACTGGGATTACCCCTAACCTAATACGGAGGGTGGGACTTGAACCCACACTGGCAGGATTTTAAGTCCTGTGTCTCTGCCAATTGGACTACCCCCGCTAAGTGATTGTATATATTAAGTAAGAAGTTCTTATCTCACTTTCTAATAAAATTATATCATATGAAATACTGTTTGTCAACAGTTTTTTAAAAATAATTTATTTTAATTTTAATTAAAAATGAAAATGATATTGTAATCCGTTATCTTTTTAGTGTATCACCAGATTCACTTTAAAATCTTTCATCTTAAAAAATATGTTGCCAAAGCATATAAATGATTAATTTTAAATCTCTTGGAGGAATCGAATCTCCACACTATTCATTTCTATTACAGTTATAGGAATCGAACCCATGTCTTATAAATAATTTTAAATTATTTATGGAGAAGCCAATCCACTTTATCTTCTCTTTTCTGAATCATCTCAAGAGAATTGATATATCAATTCTTTTTATCTATCAATAATTTCATTGGTGCCTTTCCACTTGGCTAAACTGTAACTCCTTCAACAGGAATCGAACCTGTAACCATCCGATTAACAGTCGGATGCTCTGCCAATTGAGCTATGAAGGAATAATTATTTTATATTTTTATAAATATAATATATTTCACTACGAGGATAGGAATCGACCCTACATTAATGTTGTAGTCCACTCAACTAAGGAAAATATAAATTATAGTAACCTCCAGATATAATTTATATTTTCCCAATATAATAGGTATTTAAAATGTCTTATTAGTCACTTTTAATATTTAGGACAAGATTAATCTCGTCTCAAGGTTGCCCTACAACAACCATTATCTACTCACTTTATTTAAAATAAAGATTTTTGCAGATTACTTTTATTTCCTCGTCAAAAAAATTTAAAGGACGGTGGGAAATAAATGATTATATAAAACATCATTTAAATAATTAAAAATCTAAAATCTTCAAAATCGGGATAAACTTAGTTGTTTGATAACACTACAACTAAGAAAAGTGCTTAAGACCTCTCGATTGAAACTTAAAAAGTTTGCATGCCGTTATTATTTACCGAAGAGCTAAACGACCAACATCTCTCTCTTTCTAATGAAAGTCAGAGGGCTTTTTGTGCATTTGTTACCTTGACTTTTTTTACTATCCCTATCATTAGAAAGGTGAGTAAATTAACTCAATTAAAAATTCATAATTTCTTAATTCAATCAACTTACAATCTTATTATACATCATCAAATAAACTTTGTCAAGAGTTTTTTGATAAAAAAATAAATTTTATTTTCACAATGAGATTTGCACTCATAAACCTGTCATTTTTTGAGGTATCTGTTAATTCAGAATTTTACGGGTTTTGGCGAGCATGACAACTCACTAAATTTCTAGCTAAAGCACTGGCCCGATGTGTATTCTAGTTCCACCATGTGAAATAAAATTTTAAAAGGAGGGGATGGGATTTGAACCCACGCATGTTTTACCATCTAACGGTGTAGCAAACCGTCCTCTTAACCAGACTTGAGTACCCCTCCAAAATTTATAGTAATTAAGCCATCAGTAATCAAGATAGAAAAATTATATCTCTATAATCTTAGCAGAACTTCGACCTGGTTCATAATATTGTGAAATAAATATAAATTAAACAAAATTATGAGATTTCGCACTTATTTACATGGAATATGTAAAGTAAAGCCTTGGAACTACCCAGTATTATTTTTTATTTACATGAGATAAAAAATAATTTCCGCAGACCGTTTTATAAGTTTAATTTAATAAAAATAAATGGAAGTGCTTACACATATCAAGCTGAAAAGTTAGATTTTAATAAAACCGCTTTTATCATCCATTTTATGTTTAGTTTAGTTTATTTCTATACCTTTATATCTTTTTAATAAGAATTGTCCGTACTATTAAGATTCTAAAATGGTAAGCATTACTATAATAACATACCCTAGAGGATTTGAACCCCTACTTGCGTGGTTTTGGAGACCACAGCTCTACCATTGAGCTAAGGGTATTAAATAAAGTAAATTATTAATTCACTTTATTTATAATATCACAATTGATTTTAAAAGTCAAGAATTAATTTTAAAATAAACCAAAAAATCGTTTCTTTTCAGAAGACTTTTGTTCAGAAGATTTTTTAAATCCATTAGTTAGCATATCTTTTACTTCTGGATATTCAAGCCAATTAGGATATTCATTCAACAAATATTCATAAATTGAATCTTTTTCATAAAAATCTTTAATATTTGATACTGAAAAGAAATCAGCATTATCAACATATCTATCTTTTAAATCATCTAACTTTTCAAGATAAGTAAATTCTGATTTTCCAATTCCGACAAATTGCCAAAAGATTGGATATTCTGAAATCTCTTTAATAGTTTCAGTAGTAGCTCTTTTATCAAAATTATCTCCATCTGTAACAAATAGAATATAGTTTGGAACTAGTTCAGGTTCTTCATCAATATAAAATTTCTTAATATCATTAATTACAGGAGCATAATTTGTTCCACCCATATGATAACGTTTATCTAAAATTTCTTTTTGAACATAGTCATAATAATTATTAATATTCATTCCTGGCATACGGCGGAAATAATCATCAAACAACCAAACATCTAATGTTCCATTATCATCAAATTCTAATGCAATAGGAAGAATTTTTTCTAAGATAGCTTGAACTGTTCCATCTTTATAAAAACTACGCATTGAGCCAGAATAGTCGACAGCAATTGCTACCCTTGCCTTTTGATTCATTTGAGGCTTACTAAGATTCAACTTCTTAATATTATCTTTTCGTAAATTCAAAAGATTGATAGACTCTTCTTTTGAAAGATTTAACATATCCATATGATTCTCCTTTATAAGGTTGAAATTGTTATGGTAGTATCATCTTTAAGTTTTATCCATTCTTTAGAACTTCCTTTTTCAATTAAAAATAAAAGATTTGAAATATAACCTTTTTCTTTTGATGTAATATAGGGAGAAGGACCATAAGAACTAAGTTCTCCTTTATAGATAATAATACCATTTATTTTAATAGAAATTTTCATGATTTTTACCTTTCTTAGTGTAGCGGTAAAAATTTATCACAAAAATCTGAATTTGTTTAGGACGGTGCTGACCCGCCATTTAGACAATTCTTAATTTCAATTCTACTAAGTTGTACCCTCTTAACGGAATATGATTTCAGTGATTGTCCGATTCGTAAGCTCTTTACCGGTGTAGAACTTTAAACCTTCCTCTATCAAAAACTCTACTAAACAAATGGGGTAAGGGGGATTTGAACCCTAAACTTTTCAGTCTGCTCCAAGTAACAAGTTTATCTAGAATATTTAGTGTTACAGCTATTTAACCAATAGCCAAGTTTCTCCATTAACTTTTGTTACCCCATAAAATTAACTTTGTTTAAATTATAATAAAATAATTTTAGAAAGTCAATAGTTATTTTAAATATTTTCAAGAGAAAGATTTGCCATTCTATTTGAAAAACTATAAACCAAATCTTTTACTTTCATTTGAGATTGAAAATCTTCTCCTTTAGAATAAAGAAACTTATCTAAAATTGCTCTAGCGTAAGTTTGGCCAATATTTTCATAAATTCCATATTTTTTAGCTTCTTCTGTCAAATATTTCTCAGCTCTACGAATAGCTGTTTCTACTTTCTTAGAATTTAGAATTTCTTTTTTAATTGTTTCGTTCATTTTCTTTTCTCTCTTTCTTTTTATATCTTAATTATAACATACTGTCGCTAATCTATCAAGAGTTGCGATACGAAATTTGAAATGATATTTTATTTAAGCGTTACAATTAAATTAATAGGAGAAATTAAATGAAGCATTTTTATTTAAATTTAATAGGGTTAATGTTTATTTATTTAAATTTTGCTTATCCCTTTGTATATTTATTTACTATTCCTAATTCAGATTTAAATATTTTCTTGTCAGGACTAATAGGATATACTTTATTAGGAACAAGTTTATATTTAGTTTTTATAGATAATATTAAAACCTCTATCTAAAATAGAGGTTTTAATAATTTTTCAAATCTAAATCTTCAACTTCTAAATAATTCATGCCTTTAGATTTAGATTTATCAATAATATTTTTTATTTCCTTTACTTTCTAACTTTCAATAGAGATGACCATATCTACAGTATTTTCCCAGCCTTCTTGAATTGATTTCTCATGAAGATAATCAAGTACGGCTTCATCTTCTTCAATCTGATTAAGGAGTCGCCCATAGAATCCTTGTGATTGAGCAAGTATAGCAATATTTTCTTTAATATCTTGTTTGGTCATAGTAAAAAACTCCATTTCTTTTTCTCTATAGTAATATTATATAATAAAACATACAGTTTGTCAATGGTTTAAAAAGATTTTAATATTTACTTTTTATTTATTTTTCATATATAAATCTTCGACTTCTAGAACTTCATTATAAGAAGATGGAAATGAGCCTTCATAGGGAATTAAAGTAAAATATTTATTTTTCATATAGTATAATTTTAAACAACTATTTGGTAATCTAAAAATTTTATCAATTTCATTATTTACATCAGATTCTTCTAGATATAGATTTTTAGATAAATCTAAAAGAAGAAGTTGAGAATAAATAAAGTAAATATAGTAAGAATCATTACACATGCAATTGTTTTTAAAGTGAGTAATTGCAAACTCAATCAATTCTTCAAAATTAAATTTTTCTGGAAATAAATTATGATAATTCTTATAGAAATAAAGAGTTTTACCACAATCCATATTTTTAATTTCTTCTTTATATTTATCTAATAAAAAATTACCTACTTCAATTCTTTTAAATTCAGCATTTGAAAAATCTTTAAGTTTTTCTAAAGTTGTTTTGCTTTTTTTATTTACTTTATTTTTAAATTCATCAGTTTGAAAAATAAAATCATAAATCTTTAACATAGTATATGGGATCCTTTTTAATAATTTAATTTATAATATTAATTATACTACACTAAAAAAGTCTTGTCAATATTATCTCTAGTAATTTTCATATATAGATTCTCAACTTCTAAGACTTCTTTATAACTATTTAAATCTGGCTTAACTATATCAAATGTAAAATAGTTTGTTTTCATATAATATAATTTTTTAGGATAATTCTTTATTATGTAAGCATGTTTTATAGAAGGATTACTACAACCTTCTATTTTTAATTCAGTTTTAAAACTTATAGATAAATCTAACAATAACAATTGAATATAAATTTTATATAAATTAGAAAATGATGAAAATTCTTCTTCTACAATTTTTCTATCAAAAATTTCTTTAAATTTAGGAAAATCATAAGAAAGATTATCTTTATCAACTTCTATTGGATTTAATTCTTCATTAAACCTTTTTATTAAATCTTTTAATTTATTTTTATTTTCTGATAATCTATATTTATGAAGGAGATAGTTTCCTATTTCAAGTCGATTTTCAGTTGGATCTATGAAATCATAATAATCTTTTATTTTAACTAATTTACTATAAAAACCTTCATTTTTCATAACGTAATCATAAATTTTCATATTGTTTCTCTCCTAGTTTTTAATTAATTTTAATTTATCATAATTTAAACATGAAAACAATATCTTTAATTTAATAAAACAGGTTAATTAAATATGACTAAATGTGATTTTATTGTATAACAAACATAATCTATTGACAAAATTTATAAAAAATGATACAATATAATTGTAAAAAGAAAGAAGATAAATTAAATGTCGGACTATTTTAAAGATTATAAAACAATTGAAACTTGGCAAGTTACAGTTTTTGATAAAACTAAGAAACCTTACTATCTGCAATCTTTAGCAGAAGAAATTGAGGATATTCTTTACGGGAAACAAGATCCTGTCTATGAATTTGAAACAAAAGAAGAAGCTGAATCATTTTTAAAAGAAGCTGAAGCAAACGGTGAAAGATGCCATTTAGCACATGTATTTTCAACAGTAAAAAATAAAAGCTTACTATTTTAAAGTAAGCTTTTTATTTTATATTAATTAAATA
>ERZ773037.2134-NODE-2134-length-9957-cov-3.267320_pt1 | contig 9957 bp, 10 predicted proteins | sample MGYA00511466_ERZ773037 | MGnify/ENA primary metagenome ERZ773037 (study PRJEB29015, sample SAMEA2738146) | human oral metagenome | biome: human oral; feature: human-associated habitat; material: saliva | place: China | collected 2202 ...
AATAGAGAAAAACGTGCAGGCTTTACTGATGGGCAAAGTTCTGCACGTTTTTATTCATAACGAGTATCGTGCGCAAAGCGTGCGATATCTCGTTCTTAACAAGTGGCTAAGACTTTCCGGAGACGTTTTGTTCTCTTAAACCGTATCCTCTTTCACTTTGTGCTTTATAATGAGAAAATCGCATAAAACACACGACATTTCATTTAAGACATCAGTTTTTCGCTTACCGTTTTTACGCTGAATTTGTTCTCTTTTGTGTCTATATTGAGTTCGATTTTGTCTTCGTCATATTCTATGGCATCGATATGCTCATCTGGGCTTTCTTCCTCTTTCTCTATGACGGACTTTTTTTTCTTGTCTTCCTCTATCCGCATTTGTATGGCACGCATACTCACGGCTAAAGCATACATTTTGGGATCTTTTTCTCTTAGGTAGTTTAGGTCTTTGGGGCTCACAGCCTTTCCGCTGCCATAGAGGATAGTGATCTTTAAGACATTCATTTGTACCTTTAGTGCTTCATTTTCCGCCTCTGCTTTTTCCTTACCTTCGGCAATTTCTTTTAAGGCTTGACTAAATTTAGATTTTAATTCATTGAATTTTTTTACATCCTCTGCAATTTTTTTGAAATCCTTCTGTTCTTTTTCTGTTAAGTTGATTTTTTTTCCGTTTACTTCTATATATCCGTCTTCGGCAATGTTTAGTAAATCATCTGCGCTTTCAAAGCGAAGACTCCAGTGATTATTCTGGGATACTTTGAGCCACCTGTCCGGGTTTTCGGAGCCACCGTTCCGGAAAAAGGGAGCCACGAATTCCGGTGTTCGAGAGCCACTTTCGTACCCTGTTTATAAGAAAAATTCCTTTATACTGTATGTACACACCCAAGTGTGAATACAGATAAAGGAGGTCAAACTTATGACCCAATACCGAGAAATCCTAAGGCTTAACAGCCTAGATCTCAGTGAACGCAGCATCGCTGCAAGTGCGGGAGTGTCCCGCAACACCGTCAGCAAAGTCCTCAAACGTGCTAAGGAGTTAAATATCTCCTGGCCGTTGGATCACGACATGTCGGACAGTGTCTTAGAGGAAATGCTATTCCTGAAAGACAATAAAACTTCCAAGCAGAAGCGCCTGCCGGATTTTGATTACATCCGCAAAGAACTCCTTAGAAATGGAGTAAACAAGAAGCTTCTTTGGACAGAATACTGTGAGGAGTGTCGTCTTAATAACGACGAGCCCCTGATGTATTCACAGTTCTGCTATCACATCCAGAAGGATGAAGAGAAGCGCCGTGCTACAATGCATATTCCTCGTAAACCCGGAGAACAGATCGAGGTTGATTGGGCTGGCGATCCAGCTCACGTCATTGATCCGGATACCGGTGAAATCACAGATGCCTGGATTTTCGTAGGCGTAATGACTTACAGCCAGTATGCCTTTGTAGAAGCATTTATCAATGAACGAGCAAAGAACTGGATTACAGCTCATGTTCACATGTATGAGTACTTTGGCGGTGTTACACCGGTACTTGTACCGGATAACTGTTCTACTGCAGTCAACCATAATAGAAGCGATTGGTATACAGTAGAACTACATCGTACTTATCATGAGATGGCAGAGCACTATAATACTGCTGTACTTCCTGCCAGGGTACGAGAACCCAAAGATAAACCAAATGTAGAAGGTTCTGTAGGAAAGCTTTCTACATGGATTACAGCTTCGCTCAGAAATGAGCAATTCTTTTCACTGGAAGAGCTGAATGGCGAAATCAGAAAGAAGCTAGATGCTTTCAATGCCAAAAAGTTCCAGAAAAAAGAATGTAGCAGGACCGGTTTATTTCTTGGGGAAGAAAAATCATTATTGGCACCGTTACCTGCTACGCCTTTTGAATTCGCAGAGTGGAAACTTGCCACGGTGCAGTTTAATTACCACATCGCAGTAGACAAGATGTACTACTCTGTTCCGTATCAGTATATCAAAAATAAAGTTGATGTACGTGTAACAGATACAACGATTGAGATTTTTTATAATCATAACCGGATTGCATCTCATCATAGACTCTACGGTCGTCTTGGACAGTATTCCACAACAGAGGAACACATGCCCGAGGATCATCGTAAATATCTGGAGTGGGATGGTGATCGTTTCCGTAGATGGGGCGAACAAATCGGTCCTTCTACTGCAAGGGTTATTGATGCAATACTTACTTCCGGCAGGATTGAGCAGCAATCATACAGAAGCTGTATGGGATTGCTGAAACTTGTCGATAAACATACCTCTGTAAAGCTCGAAGCAGCCTGTAAAAAGGCACTGGAGTACACCGGTAAACCCAGCTACAAGAGCATTAAGGATCTTTTGACCAATCTGAAGGACAAGCTGCCTGACAGTTCTCTCACAGAAATCGAAGGAACACCTAAATCAAATGGCATCACACGAGGTGCCCGCTATTACGGAGGTAAGAAATCATGATCAACATAAGTACCATTGACAAACTCATCGAAATGCATATGACACCTATGGCTGATGCTTTTCGTGCACAGCTTCAAGATGAAACCATGAAAGGCGTCTCCTTTGAAGACCGTTTTGGAATGCTGGTTGATATCGAATATACAAGCAGAAAGAATAACACCAGAGCCAGACTGATCAAAAATGCCGGTATGGAGCAGCCGGATGCAAGTATTGCAGCGATTGATTACCATTCAGGGAGAAAACTGAACCGGGACCTCATTAATCGTTTGGCTACCTGCGAATACATCAGGCAGAACAGAAATATCTTCATTACCGGTGCTACCGGTAGCGGAAAGACCTACATGGCCTGTGCTTTTGGGATGGAAGCCTGCAAGCAATACTACTCAACAAAGTTTATACGTCTCCCTGACATGCTCATGGATCTTCAGGCGGCTAAGGATGCTGGAAATTTACAGGATGCTCTGAAGAAGTATACTAAACCGGTTCTGCTAATCATTGACGAATGGCTCCTTCTTAAACTGACAGAACAAGAAGCCAGGCTTTTACTGGAGGTTATTCATAAGAGACGTAAAAAGTCATCTACCATCTTTTGCTCCCAGTGGGCTGAGAATGACTGGTATGATCAGATCTGCGGTGGTGAGAGCACCCTTGCGGATGCCATCATGGATCGCATTTCCTACGACTCCTATAAGATCAACATCGAGTACATCGATAAGAACAATGATCGTTCTATGAGAGAAGTCTATGGAATGTCTCAAGATGAAGTACTGTAACTAATTAAAAAATACTCAAAGATGGTGGCTCTGTCAGCCCGGACAGGTGGCTCTCGCCACACCGGACTGGCGGCTCTGCCGCACGAGAATAATCAACTCCAGTTTCTTTCATTCTTATCTTCCTTCAGTTTTACCATGAAAGAATTGTTTACCCATACGGATTCTCCCTCACCCGTAATCTCCGGTGTTTTTTCCATTTCTGCGAAGCCTTTATATTCTTTACTTAAGGTAAAACTATCTTTTTTTTGCAGCATGCGAAATTCTGTTGTTTTATACTCTCCGTTTAGCTCGTATCCAAGAACCTTTTTTCCAATCGGTCTGTAGAGAGAGCTTTGCCCTCTGTTTATTCCCTTAATGCCCATTTTCATCTCCTTATAAAAACATGCAGTATTATCTTGCATATCGACAAAAAGGAGAGTTGCTATAAAGTTTTGCTTGTTTTTTAGAAACATTCCTTTAGTTAAAAATTTTTCTTTTAAAAAAATGAAAATTTTTGCTTGACGAATGAGGAAAATGGATTATACTACCATACAAGACTTGAATATAGGACATAGATAAATGAGTCCTAATATAAGGAGGGGAAAATATGAAGGCAAAAGCAAAGAGCGGTGCTCTACTCGGGGCGGCATTCCTTATGGCAACTTCGGCTATCGGGCCGGGATTTTTGACACAGACGGCAAAGTTTACAGGAGACTTTCAGGCAAGCTTCGGCTTTGTTATCCTGATTTCCGTTATCCTTTCCGCCATTGCCCAGTTAAATATCTGGCGAGTGCTTTGTGTAAGCGGGATGAGAGGACAGGATGTCGGAAACCGTTTACTTCCGGGACTGGGATACTTTATCTCCTTCCTGATTGTTCTTGGCGGTCTGGTCTTTAATATCGGAAATGTAGGCGGAGGCGCTCTCGGGATTCAAACTACCTTGGGAATTCCGGTGCAGATTTCCTACTTTATTGCAGGGGGACTGGCCGTACTCGTTTTCCTCTCCAAAGATGCTAAGGGAATCATGGATAAGCTCGTAAAGATTCTGGGCGGTATCATGATAGTGGTTATCCTTGTAGTGATTTTCATTGTAAAGCCTCCTGTTGCGACAGCGGTAAAGAACAGCTTTGTTCCGGATGCGAAGCTCGGTACTTTGGTGCCGGCTATCTTGACACTCCTCGGCGGCACGGTTGGCGGATATATCACCTTTGCCGGTGCACACAGACTGATTGATGCAGGGGTTACCGGAGAAGGAAAGCTTAAGGACATTCAGTATTCCGCAGTGATGGGCATGATTGTGGCAGCGATTGTTCGTATTCTTTTATTCCTTGCGGTGCTTGGTGTAGTGGTAAAAGGGGTAACTTTAGATGCGGGAAATCCTGCAGCGGATGCTTTCTTCCAGGGAGCAGGAGAAATCGGAAGACGCTTCTCCGGACTGGTGCTTACCTGTGCAGCGATTACGTCCATCATCGGTGCGGCCTATACTTCCGTCAGTTTCTTAAAGACTTTCTCTTCGAAGATAGCGGAGAAGGAAAATCTTTGGACTATCGCCTTTATTGTGATTTCCACCTTGGTTATGGCCTTCCTCGGGAAGCCGGCAACCCTCCTTGTTTTGGCGGGTGCTTTAAACGGACTGATCTTACCGGTAACCCTTGGGGTATGTCTTGTGGCTTCACAGAATAAGAAGATTGTGGGAGAGAACTATAAGCATCCGAAGCTGCTTTTTATCTTAGGTATTGTGGTTGTTGTACTTGCAGCCTATGTAGGCATTCGTTCTCTTTCGGCATTGAAATTATTCTAAAAGCATTGAAAATAATCTAAAAGATTAAATAATACAAAAGATTGAATTGTATTTTGCAGACAAATTTGGTTTATAATGAGTGCCGTACGAAATCGTACGGCAGCTCGCTTGTAGGGGAAATAGCAGATTCCGTCATGAGATTGCTTATTACTTTTGGCACGGCAGCTCGCTTGTAAGGGAAATACACTTATATAAAGCTAAAGCAAGAAAAATTGCTCAAAAATACGATTATGTATGGAAGTTTATTTTTCTCCCTCAAAAACGAAAATAGATCGTCTTTTTTAAAGCATAAAGATTGGAATAGATTAAGAAGGAAAATTTATGGAAAAGGTAAGAGTGGTAGCGGCAGGGGATTCCGCAATTCTGATTCTTTTTAAACAGGAGATCAGCGAAGAAGTGAATCGAGCTATCAGTGCTACGGTACAGCTGATAAAGATGCAACAGATTGAAGGCATTGTGGATATGATTCCGGCTTATGCGTCCCTTCTTGTGGAGTACAATCCCTTGGTGATTCGCTATGAGGAATTATATAAGAGACTGCATTCTATTGTGAAAATGGATACACAGGTCGAGAGTCTCGAAAAAAAGATTTGGGAGATTCCTGTTTGCTACGGCGGGGAATTCGGACCGGATCTTAGCTTTGTTGCGGAAAATTCCGGCTATTCCGTGGAAGAAGTCATTGAGCGACATTCCCGGGATGCCTATCTAATTTATATGCTCGGTTTTCTGCCGGGCTTCACCTACCTTGGAGGCTTAGAGGAAAAGCTTCACACCAAGCGACTCGATAATCCGAGACTCTGTATTCCGGCGGGATCTGTCGGGATTGGAGGCTCTCAGACCGGGGTATATCCCGTGGATTCTCCCGGCGGCTGGCGCTTAATCGGAAAGACGCCGGTAAAGATGTACGATCCGGCAAAACAGGATCCGATCCTCACAAGAGCCGGAGAATACATTCGTTTCTGCCCCATTTCCCTTAAGGAATATCGGGAGATTGAAGAGGCAGTGGCGAAGGATGAGTATGAAGTAAAGTGGTATAAGGGGGAGTAAAATGGGATTTCGAGTAATTAAAGGAGGACTTCTTACCACGGTGCAGGATTTCGGGCGCTCGGGCTTTCAGGCGCAGGGCTTTAATGTAAACGGCGTCATGGATAGAAGAGCCTTCCGTATTGCAAACCTCCTCCTGGACAATCCGGAAAATGAGGCGGTTTTAGAGTGCACTTTAATCGGGCCGACACTGGAGTTTACGGCGCCCATGATTATTTCCATAACGGGAGGGGACTTCCGCCCGGAGTTAAATGATGAGAAGATTCCCATGTATACCGCAATTTACGTTGCGGAAGGAGATGTTTTAAAAATTGGCTCGGCAAGGACAGGAAGAACCTGCTATATCGCCTTTTCCAATTATCTGAAGGTGCCCGTTGTGATGGGTTCCCGTTCCACCAACTTGAAATGCCAAATAGGCGGCTTTAAGGGGAGAAAGCTGGAAGACGGCGACTTTATTGAAACCCGTATCAACAGAAGAATTTACCTTTCGAGCTTTCTCTCGAGAACGCTTCCTCTCAAAGAATATGAGGAAGATAAGGTGAAGATTCGCGTGGTCATGGGTCCGGAGGAAGAGGTATTTTCCAAAAAGGGAATACGAAGCTTTTTGGAGACAGAGTTTACGGTCGGTGCGGAATTTGATCGCATGGGGATGCGGCTGGAGGGAAGCTTTATCGAAACCAAGCGCGGTTCGGATATTATTTCCGACGGTATTGCCCTCGGCTCCATACAGGTGCCTTCCCACGGAAAACCGATTATCCTTCTTGCGGATCGGCAGACAACCGGAGGCTACGGAAAGATAGCGACAGTCATTTCCGTGGATTTACCGAAGCTTGTGCAGAGAAGAATGGACGATAAGATTCGTTTCGAGGCGGTGAGTGTGCAGGAAGCGCAGCAGCTTATGCTACAGGAGGAACGGGAGCTGCAGGAGATGCGAAAGGCAATCCATAAGCCCTGTAAGGAAGTGCTCGAATGCAGATTGGCTGCAAAGAGATTATCCATGCTGTTCGGATAGGACAGCTTTACGATAAGGAGAGTAGAATGTTGGATTTAGAAAAGTTAGAAGGACTGGTGAAGATTATGGAGGGCTCTACCTTAAATACCATGTCCATTAAAGACGGCGATTTTAAGATTATGATGAGTAAGCTGGATAATCCCCCCATTGTTGCGGGAAGCGGAGTGGTGAGCAGCATTAGTGCAGTCAGCAGCGACAGCAGTGCAAGCAATTCTTCTACGGATACTGCCGAGGAGGAAAATGAAGTGCATATCACAAGTCCAATCGTGGGAACCTTTTATTCCGCTAAGGGCCCGACCATTCCGGCCTTTGTTAAGGTAGGAGATACCGTAAAGGCGGGAGATACCGTCTGCATCCTTGAAGCCATGAAGATGATGAATGAAATTACGGCGGATTTCGACTGTGAAATCGAAGCGGTACTGGTTTCCAACGAGCAGAAGGTGGAATACGGACAGCCTTTATTCCGTGTGAGAAAGCTGTAAGAGCGCGGAGCTTATGTTTTAGCGTCAGAAAGCTAAGCTTACGTTTGAGTGTCAGAAGGCTGAACTTGTGTTTTTAGCATCAGAAGGCAGCGGAAAACGTGAGAAAGCGCGAGAAAGCGTTGGAAGGAAGAAATGTAGACTGTTCTACAGCTTTAAGGAGGAAAAGGTGTTTAAACGAGTTTTAGTGGCAAATCGAGGAGAGATTGCAGTTCGGGTCATCCGTGCGCTTCGTGCTCTTTCCGTGTCCTCCGTTGCGGTTTACTCCAAGGAGGATCAGGACGCACTTCACAGCCGCCTTGCGGACGAAAGAGTGTGTATCGGAGAGGGCTCGGCAAGAAACTCCTATTTAAATATGGATACGATATTAACCGTGGCGAAAAATATGGGTTGTGATGCCATTCATCCCGGCTACGGTTTTCTTTCAGAAAATGCGGGCTTTGCTAAAAAATGCGAAGAAAACGGCATAGTCTTTATCGGGCCGACTGCGGAAGTGATTGACTCCATGGGAAATAAATCGCAGGCGAGAGCGAAGATGCGGGAAGCCGGTGTGCCGGTGGTTCCCGGTTCCTTATCCGTTCTCTATGATGTGAAGGAGGCCTTAGAGGAAGCCAAGAAAATGGGCTTTCCGGTCATGATTAAGGCAAGCTCCGGCGGTGGCGGAAAGGGAATGCGAGAGTGCTTCGGAGAAGAGGACTTTGAAAAGGATTTCCTCACAGCGCAAAGAGAGTCTGCGAATGCTTTTTCGGACGATGCAATGTATCTGGAAAAGTTGATTTTAGAGCCTCGTCATGTCGAGGTGCAGATTATGGGGGATAATTTCGGAAATGTCGTTGCCCTCGGAGAAAGAGACTGCTCCATACAGAGAAATCACCAGAAGCTTGTCGAGGAATCTCCCTCGCCGATTGTCAGTCCGGAAACGAGAAAGAAGATGATGGAGGCTGCGGTCAAGGCTGCAAAATCCGTGCAGTACACCGGAGCAGGAACCATTGAATTTATCATGGATAAGAGCGGGGAGTTCTATTTTATGGAAATGAATACCCGTATCCAGGTGGAGCACGGCGTTACGGAGCTGCTCACGAACACCGACCTTGTCATGGAGCAGATTAGAGTTGCGGCAGGAGAGCCCTTGAGCCTTAAACAGGAAGAGATTCCCTTCCTTGGACACAGCATAGAGTGCAGAATCAATGCGGAAATTCCGGAGAAAAACTTTATGCCCAGTCCCGGTAAAATCACGGCACTTCACCTTCCCGGCGGAAACGGGGTGCGTGTCGATACCGCGCTTTACACCGGCTACAACATTCCGATGGAGTACGACTCCATGATTGCCAAGGTTCTGGTGCTGGGACGAAATCGGGATGAGGCGATCCGGAAAATGAAGGTCGCCCTCGAGGAAATGCTGGTCCTCGGTGTGGAGACGAATCTCGATTTCCAATATAAGATTATGCAGTCTGAGGCTTTCCGGGAGGGAAAAGTCGATACCGGTTTCGTAGAGCGTTTTATGCTTTCGGGAAAGTAGGAGAAGATGAAGGTTGACTTAAATGCAGATGTAGGAGAGTCCTACGGAAGATATACCTTGGGACTCGATGAAGAGCTGATTCCGCTGATTTCTTCGGCAAATATTGCCTGCGGCTTTCATGCGGGAGATCCCGTTGTGCTGGAAAAGACGGTCGGAATCTGTGAAAAGGCGGGAACCGCAATCGGTGCACACCCGGGTTTTCCGGATTTGCAGGGCTTTGGCAGAAGAAATATGAATTTAAGCGTAAAAGAAGTGAAGGCGATGATGCTCTACCAGATTGGGGCGGTAGATGCTTTTTTGCATAAAAACGGCGGAAAGCTTCAGCATGTAAAACCGCACGGCGCTCTTTACAATATGGCGGCAAAGGAGGAAAGCCTTGCAAAAGCCATTTGCGAAGCGGTTCTGGAATACGATAAGAGCCTCATTATTCTTGCACAAAGCTCCGGCGCGCTCTATAAAGAGGCTGTAAAGCTCGGTCTACCTGCGCGCGCGGAGGTCTTTATGGATAGAGCCTACGAAGAGGACGGCAGCCTTGTGGCAAGAAGCAAGGAAGGGGCGATGATTACCGATGAAAACCTTGCCATTGAGCGTGTGCTTTCCATGATTTTAAAGGGAAAGGTGCAGGCTATAAGCGGGAAGGAAATCCCCATACAGGCGGATTCCGTTTGCGTTCACGGGGACGGAGAGAAGGCCCTCCTTTTTGTGAAGAAGCTTAGGGCAGCCCTAACGGAAAACGGGGTGGAGATAAGGAAGCTTTGTGAGTAAAAGAGAAGATTAAAAGAGTTAGAGAAAAGGCATCCGAAAGGATGCTTTTTTTCATGCTATAAGTTTACAAGCTGAGTAGATGAAAAAAGTTGAGTAGGAAAAAATGCGGCTTGCCGCAA
>ERZ773037.2143-NODE-2143-length-9939-cov-5.551194_pt1 | contig 9939 bp, 9 predicted proteins | sample MGYA00511466_ERZ773037 | MGnify/ENA primary metagenome ERZ773037 (study PRJEB29015, sample SAMEA2738146) | human oral metagenome | biome: human oral; feature: human-associated habitat; material: saliva | place: China | collected 2202 ...
TCCGCACCAGGACATGTACCGGTCCGTCCGGTTCCGCTGCAATCGGCGCGACCCGCATTTTCCCGTCCGGCCCCTCGACCAGAAAGGCGTCCGGATAATGGTCGTGGAAGGGATCCAGGAGCGCCTCCAGCATATTATAATCCGCGCACTGCCGCACCACGCACTCACCGGCGATATAGCCGTAGCGCGGGTTGTATCCGAGCGCGCTGACCGGATCGTTGCTCCCGCGAATCAACACGATTTTATCGCGATAACTCTGAAACGCCGCCATGCCGTCCTGATATACCACATCCTCGACAAATTCCGGGGAGGTCTGGGGCGCATCAATCACATAGGCTCTGGGAATCCACTCAGGGTAGATGCAAACCGCCATCTCCGCCATGAGCCCGCCGCGCGACTGTCCCAGCACTTCGACCCGATCGTTTCGAAATTCCCGCTGAAACTCGGGATCTACACCGGGCGCATCGTGGAGCAGCTCGAGATACTGCATAGTCGGAACCGTCATCGAGGAAACCGCCTCAAAGGTTCTGTCGCCGTGCTCACAGCGCCCCGTCCAGAGTGCATAGTTGTTCGCGTGATCATGCCAGTCCCGCGCCGTCGTCCCGCGAAACCCGATGCGGTACCCCTGCTTGAAGCCCTGCGCCTCGCTACCCTCGTACTGAAAGACAGCGTTCAGCTGGTAATCCTTTCCCGTCATATGGGTGATTTCTCTGTCCGAAAGCCCCTGCGCTCTCAGCATTTTTTTATTCATATGGCAGCTGATGTTCGAGACCTTAATCTTCCCGAGTTCCGGATAACCCTTCTCCTCGCTGATGCAGGCCTTCAGGGTGGCAAATTCGTGCTTTTCGGCCTCGCTGAGGAAGTTGGCATCTCTTGCAAGACCCTCATCGATATCGTCAACAATTTCCTGTATCGAAATCGGCTTGTTTGCAAATTCTCTTTTTTCGATATTCAATTTCTCGAGCGGCATGTATAGAACCAAATCACAGGTATGAACCTGCAACTCTGCACGATTGAGTCGTTCTTCTTCACTCAGCAGTTTCTCCGGCATGTTCCCACCTCTCCTTCATCTCGGCATTTTTATAATCCCAGTCCGGTTTAACCCGCTCAATCGAGTGGGTATTAATACCCACTCGATCATAGGCGATTTCATTTCCATCCTGATCAAGATAGCAGATATATAGCCGTAATCCCCAGTTGCGCTCTACCATGCGTTTTCTCAGTATCTCTATGGCCTCTTCGCTTTTTGCAAAATCGCTCTTTACATCCAGTGCAATCGAAAAACCTTCTGCGGTATTGAGGTATTCCTCCAGTTCGGTTTCCGGTCCGTAATCCTGCCAATCCGGCATCAGTATGGCACCACCGGATATCGTATACTGCCCCTTCCCAAAGGCCTCATCAAAGAAGGGTTCATAAGCTTCCCACATCTTTTTCTGATACCACAGACACATATAGTCATCCCGGTAATGAGCACCGTTTTCATCCCACCAGTAATCCTGCTCAATCGGATAATAACAATAGTCGGCTCCGTCTGGAAACTTCTCCGAATAGAATTCCACAGTGCTCACGCCATTCGGTCTTTCTTCATTTTCCAAAAAAAAGTGAAACCGATCCCCGAATTTCCGATACTTCCTGTTCATGTACTGTTCCACGGCATGGGCATACCCGAGGCGCCGTTTTTCCTCCCGATAGACACACTTTCCCAGTTGTACTGCCAGCCACAGCGCCAAAAGCGGCAGCAGGATGCGCTTTATCCGCTTCTTTTGCCTGCGCTCCTGTTCCTCCTGCCCGCGTTCTTCCGTCGTCATAATTTCTCCTCGAAATGATTTATTTCCCTGTCTCTGCTATATACCGGTGCTGGCATGTTTCCACCTTTCTTTCATCTCAGAATTCTCAAACACCCAATCCAGCTTAACTCGCTCAGGAGAATAAATATTGATATCCAACCAATCAAAGGCAATCTTATTCCCTGCCTGATCAAAATAACTAATATATAAATCTAATCCCCAATTGTGCTCTGCCAGGCGTTTTCTTAGTATCTCCATGGCCTCTTTGCTCTTTGTAAAATCGCTTCTTACGTCTAGTGTTATCGAGAGACCTTCATCCGTATCGAGATATTCTTCTATTTCTGTATCCGGCCCATAGAGTTGCCAATCCGGTAATGGGAGAACTCCTCCTGTCACTGTATAATTTCCCACACCAAATGCCTCGTCAAAAAAAGGCGTGTAGAGAGCCACTCTCTTTTTCCAAAATACAAACCCCATGTAATTATCCTTATGTTGAAATTCATCCTCTTCTATCCATGAATCTCTTAGTATGACTGCTCCATGAAATAGACTTCCATATGGATAATGATCTGAAGTTAACTCAACCTCATAGGGCGACCGAATTGAATCTTTTGATTCTGATTTGAAATGAAACCGGTCCCCGAATTTCCGATACTTCCGGTTCATATACTGTTCCACGGCATGGGCATACCCGAGGCGCCGTTTTTCCTCCCGATAGACACATTTCCCCAATTGCACTGCCAGCCACAATGCCAAAAGCGGCAACAAGATGCGCTTGATTCGCTTCTTTTGCCTGCGCTCCTGCTCCTCCTGCCCGCGTTCTTCAGTCGTCATCGTCCTCATCCTCGTGGTAGCGTTCATCTTCCGCTTCGAGGTCCTCGATTTCCTGCCGCAACTGCTCCATCCAGTTCCGCATGGAGAGATTCAGGTCCGCGTGGCGCTCAAATTCCTCGTTCGTAATGCCGCGAAGCCGTTGCCAGAGCTGATCCCGCAGGAAATCCGACACATAGAACGCCTCTTTTTCCCTCGCCAGAATGGAATCACCGGCCTCCCGCTCTCCGCCCAGCAGATTACTTAAGGACACCGACTTGTGATAGCATGCCTCCAGACGTATGCGCTCTGCCTTACAACGGCGTATATCCTCACACCGACAGCTCATTCCGACCTCCTATCCGTTTTGACCGAAGTTCACCACTTAGTTGCAGTTACAATATACTTATTTTAACTTTTGTATATATTTGTGTCAATATTTATTCCAATTTTCAAAGCCGATACGCCTTTATATTTATGGCTTTCCCACAAATCGCAACACACTTCCTTGGAGCTTTCGTAATTTTTCACACAAAAAAGACAGCTGTCTTTTGACAGCTGTCTGCAATGCGGATTTCCCGCGCTTCTTTCGATACACTGATTCCCGCTCGCTTATACCTCTTCCTTCCCCCATACCTCTTCCGCAATTTCCTTGACGAGGCGGAGTTTTGCAAACTGTTCTTCCTCGGTCAGCTTGTTGCCGATTTCGCAAGAGGCAAAACCGCACTGCGGGCTCAAGTAAAGGTCGCGGAGCGGCACATACTGTGCGGCCTCATAGATACGGCGCTTCACCAGTTCCTTGGATTCAAGCTCCGGGCGCTTACTCGTAATGAGCCCCAGCACCACCTTCTTGCCGCGCGGAATCTCTTTTAAGCTCACGAAATTGCCGGAGCGCTTGTCATCAAACTCGAGATAAAACGCGTGGACATTTTCCTGTGCAAAGACATAGGGCGCTACCTTGTCATAGGGGCCGCTGCTCGCATAGGTCGAGTGATAATTGCCACGGCAGATGTGGGTGTTCACGACCAGATCTTCCGGCAAATCCTCGAGGGAGAGGTTATTGACCTTCAGGTAGCGCTCCGCCTCCTGCTCAAGGGTTGCTCCATCGCCTTCGCGCATCTTCCAGTAGCCTTCCTCGTCCACAATCATGCCCCAGGTGCAGTCATCGAGCTGGATGTTCCGGCAGCCCGCCGCATAGAGGTCGAGGTAGACTCTGTGATAGGCCGCCGCGAGATCGCGGAGCAGCTCTTCGTCGTCGGGATAGAACTCGCGGGTAATCCGCGCATTGTCCTCGCGGAAGAGCTCTGCGAGGGTCTGCGCCGGAGCGGGCAGGGTCTGCTTTGCAATCGTGTTCTCGTCCTCAAACTGCTTCACGAAGAGAAAGTCCTGTACGATCGGATGGTTCTCACCGCTGATTTTTCCCGTCATGCGGCAGGAACCGTGCGTGGTCTCCTCGCCCTTAAAATAATAGCCGTGATCCAGCTCGATCTCCTCGATGCCGTTGAGCCCCCACATGAAATCGAGGTGCCAGTAACTCCGGCGGAACTCGCCGTCCGTGATCACATGGTAGCCGAGTGCCTTCTGCTTCTCGATTAAATCCGTGATACAGGCATCTTCCACCTTGCGAAGCTCCTCGCGGGAAATCTTTCCCGCATTCCAATCGGCTCTCGCCTGCTTTAAAATCTCCGGGCGCAAAAAGCTCCCGACATAGTCATATCGAAAGGGTGTTGTCCTCTTGCTCATTGTTGAATCCTCCTTGCTTGTTTCACATGTCCCTTATTGTAACGACTTGTTCTTCTCTTGAAAAATATTTATAATATCTTGAAAAGCATAACTAATTCCTATGAAACGAGGTGTGTTCCATGACTCTGCGTCAGCTCCGCTATATCGATATGATTGCCAAGCGCGGCTCTCTGACCGCCGCCGCCGAAGCCCTGTTTGTGACCCAGCCCTCGCTGACTGCCGCCCTCCGCGAACTCGAACAGGAGCTCGGCATCACCCTCTTTCTCCGCTCCCGAAAGGGACTCACGCTCACCCCGGCGGGAGAGGAATTCCTCGGCTACGCGCGCCAGATTCTGGATCAGGTGTCCCTTGTCGAGCAGCGCTACACCGGCGAAGCGCGCGGACGCCGCCACTTCTGCGTCTCCTCCCAGCACTATTCGTTTGCGGTCGAGGCCTTTGTGGCCCTCTTAAATGCCTACGGTGGCTCTCAGTACGAATTCCACATGCGGGAGACCGAGACCTACCGCATTCTGGAAGATGTCGCCAAGGTCCGCTCGGAAATCGGCGTTCTCTACCGGAATCAGTTCAACGCAGCGGTGTTGCAGCGAAACTTTCAGGAGATGAAACTCTCCTTCACGCCCATCTGCCGCGTGAAACCGCATGTCTTCCTCGGGACACAGCATCCGCTCACAAAAAAAGCGGAGATCTCGATGGAAGATCTCCGCGACTATCCCCGCCTCTCCTATGAGCAGGGACAGCACAATTCGTTTTACTTTTCCGAGGAAATTCAGAGCGCTGCCGAGTCCGACAAGGACATTGTGGTCTGCGACCGCGCAACCCTCTTTAACCTCTTAATCGGCATGAACGGCTACACCATTTGTTCCGGCATCATCAACACCGAGTTAAACGGCGAAAACATTGTCGCGCGTCCGCTTGCGGTCGATGACTATATGGAACTCGGCTATGTTCTGCCGAAAGAACGCCCGACCAGTGATCTGACGCTCGCCTATATCGACCTTCTGCGGCAATTTGTGCGCTGACCCTTCAGGCTTCGTCACTACCGTACGGCTCCTCCGTGTCTGTCAGAACCTGATTCCAGTTCCCGCTGTTCCGCAGTTTCTCCGCCAGTTTATAGGCCGGAACGCGCGTCCCGAACAGGCCGTTCAGCTCTTTTTCCAGCACTTGCAGGGACATGCGCCCGCGGACAGCGGCGAGCCATTCACACATCCGACTTAAGCTAAGCGACGCGCTGTTTCGCGACAGGATGAGCCCGCCCGCCACCGAAAACGAAGATATGCCCGCCTGCTGGCGCATGATACAGGTCAGCATCCAGTCATTGCCCCGAAGCCGCCGTATCAGCGGGAATTTTTTGACTTTATTCCAGAGACTCCTGCCGTTAAAATACGGCAACTCATAGTAGGCGGACATCAAGGTTTGGATGGCCCGGATGTCCTCAACTTTGAGTCCGTACACCTCCTCGACCTTGCGCCGTGACATCAGAACGCGCGGTGCGGTCTCGATATAGTCCAGATTTTGCTTCTTTTTTTCGAGCACGGTCGCGAACATGGCGAGATCCAGAATCCGCCGGTCCAACAGCTCGAGATTAATCTTATCCGCCGTGAACACCAGCTGCTCAAAAAAGTGAAGCGCCGTGCCGTGGGCGGCGTCATAGGCATAGGTGGTGTTCAGCGTATAGCCGATGGCGCGAAACGCCACGGCATTGATGGCTTCCTCCGAAGTATGCGAACAGACCCGCAAAAACAAGGTCTCGAGCTCGTCAATGAACCAGATCTGTTTTTTGGCGAGCGCCGCGCGCAACGGCTGGACATCCCGCGGATCGATGCCCGGCACATCAATCACATACATTCCGTCGGTGTAATATTGGTTGACGGTATTGTAAATCAGCGGATTTCGCTGGGAACTCTCCCGCCTGACGCCGTAGCGCTCCTCATAGGCCGCATAATAGGCCTGATAGGACACCGGCGAAAGTTCCCGCAGCAACTTCAACGCCTGCTCATCTTCGGAGGCCTCGCCGACCACCAGCATGGGCACCCGGCGGCACCAGATGCGAAACGCGAGCGAGGTCTGCGTAGCAACCGCGGACTTGATGACATAGAAGAGCTCATGACTGTCCAGAATGCCGAGTTCCTCCATCAAGTCCGGGTAATCGCGGAAAATCAGATCGGCGGAAATCGCCATATCCTGATACCGCCTGAAATCAATCGCCTCAAAGAGACGCGAGGCCCGAACGGGACACCAGCGAATCAGATTTTCGCGGTTGTATACGATATTGGGCGCATTTCTCAGATAGTTTTCGAGGGTGCGGATGTTGAACTGCAGCCGCTCCTTCTGATAGCCTCTGGATTTGATATAGCGGTAATACTTCTCTTCCAGTTCTTCGATGCTGAGCGGCGTGTTGCGGTTTGCAATCAGTACGCGCTTGACCACCTCGGCCTTCGAGATATTTTCCCGCGCATTTTTTGCATTCTCCTCCGCCAGAAATTCCCGCAGTCTGCGCCGCCAGAGACCGGTGTAGGTCGATAATGATTCCGTGTCCGGTTCCGCTTTGCCGTGCGGATAACGAAGTGAGAGGAACTCATAGCCCTCCGCGCTCACTTCCGGAAACGCCTGTAAAAAGCGGGCCTTCGGCAGATAAAAATGCTGGTAAGGCTCCGAAAAATAGTCTTCGAAGAGCAGCGGAAACTTCTGCATCATGCGCGCCGTAATCTGCCGAATGCGCTCACGGCTCACCTGAAAGCGATCCCCGATGTCCTGCAATGTCTGCCCCTCAACCCGGAGGCGGAGAATCTGTGCCGCGCGCTCATCCTGTTTTCGAATTTTACGGTAGGCCTCCTCGAAGTTATCGCGATACAGGAGAACCATCCCTCTGTTTTTGATCAGAACGCCGCTCTCGATTGAAGTCTCAAGCAGCATAGTCGAGTCAAACGGCAGCTCTAAAATCCGTAGACGCTCCGAGAGTATGGCCTCCGCAATCACGCCGTGGCGGGAGAGCCCTTCCCAAAAGGACCGGAGCGGTCTTTTCAGCTGCGGCAGTAAGAGCACCGTGCGCAGCAGCTCCCGCTTCTCAAAATGCTGCGCCTGCTGCAGCAGTTGCTCGGCCTCCAGATAGTGGTACAGCTGTTCCCAGCGAAGTGCCGCCACCGGATGCAGTTCCGTGCTGAGTTCCTGCAGGCGGCTTTTCAGTTCCTCTTCCACCGTCGCCTCGGACAAGTCCCCGGCCTCTTCGAAATGCTCGTTTAGCCAGCGCGCGACAGCCTCTTTGATTTCATCGACGGATTTTTTCCCAAGTCCCCGCAGGGTCGAAAAAACAGGCACTGCCAGTACGACCCGGTCGAGTGTGCGACAGCCCTCCCGACAGAGCACACGATAGGAGCGAACAGACAGATTGAGCTCTTCGATTGAATGCTTCGACAACTCTTCCCGCTGTTTTTCCGTCAGCGCTATGACCCTTTCTTCTTCCTCAGCCTGCAAGTCCTCTTCGAGGCGCACGTTGCGCCGCTTCGAAGTCACAGGCTGCTTCAGCAAAGTGTCCAAATCCCGCAGCGCGGCCTGAATCTCCCCCAGTGTCTTGACCCCGATGTTTCTTTGCGCCGCAATCTTCTCCATCGGTGTTACCTGCAACTTCTCGACAGAATGGATTCCCATCCGATGTAACACATTGCTCGCGCGAACCGATAAATGCAGCCGTTCGATAGAGATTTCCGCCATACCCTTCCCCCGTGATGATATCGCTTCTCCGTAAAAGTTCGCCCCGTCATTTCAATGTTATTTTATTTACTATAACATAGTTCTTCTCGCTTTTTAAGTCCCGAATACAACAAAAACAGCATGCCCGCAAGCATGCTGTTTCTTAATTTTAAAAGGTACGCAAACGCGCACAGAAGTCCGGCCGCGTTGCCGTCAAGCCTCCGGCAAATCGCGAAAATATGCGGTACAGGGATAGCCGCCGAGCGTGGTCTTAAGTCCGATGGCACGGTAAAAAGCATTCGAGACCGCATCTTCCGCATCCGTGATTAAGAGAAACTGCCGCACACCGGCGAAATGTTCCGAAACCTGTCGCATGAGTTCCCGCCCTATGCCCTTTCTCTGCAGGGCGGGTGTTACAATCAAGTCCTGCACATAGAGTATGTGCTCCCCGTCGCCGACGCAGCGCACAAAGCCGACCAAAGCGCCGTCTTCAAAAGCGCCGAGCAAAAAGAGAGAGCGCCCGAGTGCCCTCCGCAACTTTTCCTCATCTCCCAAATAGCTTGTCCAGCCGCAGGCCGCGTAGATTTCCCGCACTTCCGCCAGGCATTCCGCACCGAATTCCCGATATGTCAGCATAAAGAGCACCTCCGTCAACAATCCTTCCATCCGTTTTCGCATCACACAAACTACGCCGCAAGCCACACGACGATTGATTCCAGTATAACACGGAGAAGGGTGCTGCGATATCGCAGCACCCTTGTAAAATGCCGGTGCAGAGTCTCCTTATTTGTTCCGGTTATTCCTCCCAGAACAGTTCGTCGAGGGTCTTATCCAGCGCGCGGCAAATCGCGAGACAAAGCCGTATGGTCGGGTTATAATCCCCCTTCTCGATTGCGTTGACGGTCTGACGGCTCACGCCGACCAGGTCCGCGAGTTCCTGCTGCGATAAATCCTTTGCCGCGCGCGCGGCTTTCAGGCGCAGATTCTTCATTGCTCCTCCTCTCGGCGATTCATCACATACTTGATGCACTGCAATAAGAGCATACCCGCAAAGAAGATGCCAAGCAACAGCGGGAGCAGAGAAGTCGCCGAATACCGCCCGTTGATTCTGAATCCGCCCCTCATTATTTGATGGAGGCTCTGCGCGAGCGAAAGCAGGGCCATGACAAGCCAGAGGATCAGCACGCGCTTTTCCTTTTTCTCCCCGCGGAAGCTCCAATAGGCATCGTGAAAGAGGCAGTAAGCAAAGAGCACCAGTCCCGAAAGCAGCAAAATCGCAATCGGTATGACACCCGGCGACACAAAGCGCTCTGTCTGCTCCTCAAAGCCCGCATAGAGCATGAGCAATGCAATCAGGGTCATATAGGCATACTGAAAGCCGCGACCGCGCGCAATCAGCTGGCGCTCATCGTAGACCACGGTCCCTTCCTTATCCCGCTTGCGCTTTACAAAATAGAGCAGCACGCCTGCCGAAAGCATACCGCAAATCATACCTGCATAATAAGAACTCATTTTTCTGTCCTCCTCTCAAAATATAAGCGACACAATGTCGTCTATATATTACATATGCAGGATAGCACCACATTTCACCGGTGTCAAGTATATATTACTTTTTGCCATCGAAAGTTTATAGGGCAACAAAAGCTCGCCACGTAGCTCGGCCTCAATCCTTCCGAAAGAATCACGATGTAAGGTCATTTATATTTCAAGTTCCGGGGATAAGGCCCTTTTGAACACTTGTCAATTATATATTACCTTTTGTTTTTCCGTATTCAGCCTTGTTTTCTTTCGAAATACCCCCTATACTGTTTCGGAAGCTTTTTAGAATAAACGATCGGAGAGGAGCTCCCATGTCTGTCATCAGCGTCAATCAGAAGCTCGCCACTGAGCTTGGCCTCAACTACGACCGCGA